>Ga0163154_10004383_pt1 | contig 18569 bp, 14 predicted proteins | sample OliLakLV19MP9P1_FD_148649 | JGI IMG/M metagenome (GOLD analysis project Ga0163154, IMG submission 148649) | Freshwater microbial mat bacterial communities from Lake Vanda, McMurdo Dry Valleys, Antarctica - Oligotrophic Lake LV.19.MP9.P1 | ecosystem: Environmental > Aquatic > Freshwater > Lake >...
AATCACGGGGTCGATCGGCCAGAATTTTCTTGATGCGGTGGATCGCCTTCTTATCCCGGATCGGTTCCACCTTGATCGTGGATCCGGCTGCCGGATGGTTGGGATTCTGACCCTTAGGAAACGGCATCGCGATCGCACTTTACTTTGATTAACTTTTTAGCATTTTAACCCGAATACTTAGTTAGCAAGCTGCGTCACAATTTGGGTAGGTCTCACTTAGAGCGTGATCAAACATAAGCCCAGGTGGTCTTTCAGCCTGTCCCTACACTCATTAACTTCAATGAGATAGTTAGTGAGCTAGGAAAGCCAGAAAAACATCACCGTGCTTGCCTCCGATGGCGTTTGGGTGGCTCCCACGCTGGCAGCCTGCTGCCGCACCAGTGATACAGAATCTAGCGAAAATCTAGCAAAGTTGGGTTAAAATCAGGACACCTTACCGCTTTTGACTTGCAGTAACCATGCCGAAAGGGCTTATCCAGAAGTGTCGAGCGTGCGCCAAACTCTCAGCCAATGAGGCGATCGCGCTCCACGGTGCCGAGGGTACTGGCTGCTGGGTGTCTGCTGTCTGCCCCAAGCGCCGTTACTACTATCGCAACCGCGATTTGCTCAACAAAAAACGCCGTAAAGGTGCTGCCAATGAACCGATCAAGCTTTTGCCCCCCACGGCTCCGGCGGCGATCCTCCATCTCTATCGGGAACGGGTAGACGCACCGCTGCACGCCGTTGGAGCCGAACTGTGGGTTGGGCAGAAGCGCACGCAGGAAATCGCAGCGATGCATTGCCTGGGGCTTACGCCAGGGCAGATTGCGACCCACCTCCAAGCAGTCTTACAACGGTTGTCTGAGGATTGCGATCACCCGTTGGCAAAGTTTGCGGCTCAGGTGGAATTACACCCCAGTCAATGCCCGCTCGACCCATGCCCCTTGCACAAACCGCAGCCATCGCTCCAGCCAGCGGCAAAGCAACAGAGCCAACCAGAGCCAAAACCGGATCTGCCTCTTGCAGAGCCAAAGAAAGTAATGAAAGTCAGGCTATGGCTGCGAGTAGAGAACAACAACAAATTTATTCGCGGCAAAAGCAAGGTCAGAGCAGAGATTGAACAATGGGTACTCCAACAATTTGGCATGGAGAAGTTGCAAAAGGATGGCTACGAATATCTCCTTACCATCCCCTACGCCACTGAGGAAGAGCTAGAGCGCATCATTTACAACGAGATCTATGTCGAGATGGAGAGCATTGCAGACTATCGTCACTGCTTTATTGAAGGCGATCTGAGAGCCGTGGCTGATCCAGAGAGGAGTTGGTAATGTTAGATGACCTCTGGCGATCGCTCCAGACTGCGATCGCCCAACCGGAAGCCGCCGAACTTGCTCCCCTTGTGGCAAGCACTAGAAACTGCCCTGGCACCACTGCCGCAGGAGGCGCAGCTGCGAGTGGCAGGAGAGGCGATCGCCCAGATTATCGAGATTTATACTGCTCGTGCGGAAGCCATCCTCAGCACCCTGGACGGCGAACCAGAGTCGACAGAACCCATTCTCGGCGCGGATTTTCTCGCTGGACCGGTCAAGCAAAGCACGGCTCTCAACTTAGAGGCTCTGGTCGAAGCTGCCCCAGCAGAGCGGCGATCGCGCGTTACGAATCCGATTGATTCGGTCGCCGGAGTGATCGACAAGCAGGCGTTACTGGATGCACTGGATTCAATGCAGCCGTTGACTGTGACTCATGCCGAAAATGTGGGGGATTGGTCGAGGGCGATCGCCAACTACTTGCAACAGCATCCCGCCATTTCATTGGTAGAGGCACAACACAGCCTCAAGATGCCGTTAGTCGAACTCTGGATTGGTGCGCTGCTGTCTGGACAAGTCAAACTAGAGCAACGCGGCAACTTCTATCAAGCCGACAGCGTGTGGCTGATGAATCAATGAAGTGATCTTGAGCTGATGGAGCATAAAAGGCAGGGCGCTGATTGATGCAAAATGGCTACGGGATGGAGTTTAGCAATGAAGCCGCGTTAGAGCCATTGGTCTGGCAAAACTTGTCAGAGGCATCTGGTTTCACACACCAAGCCCGTCGTGTGCTTGGGATGGCGTTCCATGCATCCTTCGTCTCGTTCAACCTTGCTGCTTTGTGCACTCAAGCCACCATTTTTTGCCAAGCGCGTTGGTAGAAAAGGTATGTAATTCCCCTTCATGGGTGCCGTACTCTTTAATCAAGCAGACAAGCAGAGACGGAAACACCCGAAACACAGACTACTGCTTACTCACAGCTCTCAAAGTTTTCATTTAGTTCACCACTCGATTCATCCCAGGTTGGTACTAGCAACTGCGGCTTACTTTGTCGTGCTGATTTGTACCACCTACCTTACTTCAACCCCCAAGGAGTTACATCTCATGACACTGCAACCCTTCTCTCAAAAAACCACCGTCCGCTTTGCAAAATTGGCAACCTCCGGTCTTTTGATGATTCAAGCCACGATCGCCACCACTGTCATCAGTGCCTTTGCCCCAACAAATTTGAGCTGGCTGGCTGCTAGTTCTGCAAGTGCTCAAGCAGCACAACCATCTGTTCCCATGCCTGGATCGATCAGCACCTCCGCTGCAGATTTGAAGCCAACTCCAATCGTGATTAATTGTTCAACCGTCACGGCATTGCCAATTCCAAATTGTCGTCTTCCTGAGCCGCTGCCTTCTGATATTGGACCTGAGCCACCACGTCTTGGTCTCGACCCTGGAACGCTTCTAGATGCTCAGCGCGAGATAAATCGAAGCACGCCTTCAAATGTCCGCCTTGAAATCCTTCCAGAACCGGGCGGGATCAAGTTGCAGCTCCGCTTCCCCTTACCTTAGGGCTTTCCATTCAACACCTTCCGAGGTCTAATTTCTACTTTCCTCCAACCTTCACTTACAGGACACTGTCATGGCACTGCAACGCTCTAAAGCATCGAAGCTGATTCGCTTTGCCTTAACTGGATTGATGGCAACTCAGGCAGCGATCGCTACGACGATTATCAGTGAATTCGCCCTTACCACTCCCGGTGTTGATTCAACGCGTGCGGCGATGGCAAGAAATGAACGCTTATCTGGACAAGATGTCTATCGCAAAGCTGCACCTGCGATCGTGTACATAGAAGCCGAAAGCGCAACTGAGCGAAGCAGCGGTAGCGGTGTGATCGTCAATGCAAATGGTTTGATTGTAACGAATGCACACGTTGTCGAAGGTGCACGAAAGGTAACAGTTGAGCTGTCTGATGGGCGCAAGTTTACTGCACAGCCTGTCTCACAGGGAAGTTCTGATTGCCTGGATCTGGCAGTACTGCAAATTCAAGCAACAAAGCTACCAACCGTGAATTTTGCGCTTGCCAGTTCTGTTCAGAAGGGAGAAGAGGTTTTTGCCATTGGCTATCCTAAAGGCACCAAACCGTCTTCGATTACACGCGGTGGTGTCAGTAATGTCCTTTCTGAAGCAGGTTTAATTCAAACGGATGCAACGCTAAACCCTGGTAATTCAGGTGGAGCATTACTGAATGATCGAGGTGAGCTTTTAGGCATCAATACAGGTGGACGACGCGACGCATCAGGAATGAATTATGCAATCACAGCCGATCAGGTGCAAGCGTTGCTACAAGCATCAAAGCAGAGCCTGTCTCCTACCCTTGGGCAGTTCGTGGTTCCCTCAATGGCTCAATCAAGCGGCAACGTGTCAAAGCTGGTGCTGAATGGTGTGAAGAGCAACGGCACTCTTCAGAAAAGCGACAACCTAGCGTGCAATGGCAGCCGTGCTGACCTCTATACGTTTGAAGGAAACGCCTATCAACCCGTCATGATCAGCATGTCCAGTTCACAAATGGGATCTTCTCTGGTGTTGCTGGGACCAAATGGACAGATTGTTGCTAAGGATCAAAGTGAAGCACGAGACGGTGCTGCGACGGTTTTGACCAAATTACCAGTAGCCGGAACCTACACTGTGATCGCCAATTCCCAGCGTCCAGAACAACTTGGTGCATATCAACTACAAGCGACAGTTCCCTCGTTGGCTGAGCGAGGATACTTAGATGACAGCAAGCCACGCCTTAAAGATGGCTCTCCTTACAGCAGCTATCGACTTACAGGTAAGGCAAATCAGACGATCGCGGTGCTCTTACATCAGGTTGACTTCGAGCCGTACCTGATTCTGCGGGATGCGGAAGGCAAGGTTGTTGCAGAGGGCAAAGTTCGTAAAGCTGCGGTTTCTATCAAACTTCCTAAAGACGGTGCTTACACGCTGGTAGTGAGCACAGTGAATCCGAGTGAACGAGGTCAGTTTGCGTTCTCGGTTCACCCACTACCAAATGCACAGTCCAGCCAAGTTTCGCAACAGCGGTAAGCAACCCCAGTTTGCACGTTCTTTTACCCATTACCCATTTTCTAAGGGCGCATCCTTCTGCATCCTTCCACAGTTCCGAAATAAAACCAAAGCGAGGATTCAACATGAACGTACTTCAATTGTACTCAGGGTTTTTATCTAAAAAGACACTGCTCTATTGCCTTTCTGTATTTAGCATTGTTACTCCTATTGCTCTACCCATAAGCCTTCCGAGCACCGCCCAATCAGCGGAAGCTCAAGGAGTCGTGATTGCTCGCGGGAATGCAGGACGAATACTGCCAAAAATGTTGGATATGCTCACAGCAGCCTTTGGTCTCGGCTCTGCTGTTATCGAACGACTACCACAGTCCACTCCTCGGTCTTCGCTAACTTCACGGCAACTGTGGCTTGTTGAGGCAGTTAGATACGAAGAATATATGCACTATCAGCGATCAGGTGGCTATCTGATTCCTTTTACTGCCCAAAACTTGAACGTTTTGATGTCTAGAGTCGGAGCGTATTCGAATGAAGCTGAGTTTGTTGCAACGGTGATGTATTACTTCGGCAGTCGCTAGACATCACTCAATCGTTTGACGGACTACTTGCACTATGGGATGTCACTATTTCGATGTCTGTCTACAAGTCTTATCACTGAACGAAATAGATGAAGGTAGCAGGGCAGTTCTTTAGAACTGCCCTTTTTGTTGGGTTGAGGTTTGCCGTTTTGAGCAAATTCTCTGTCTAGTTTCAGTGCCCAAGTTGACTATAAACGGGGATTGGTAGAGGCTTTCGCACCTCTATTGTATGAACTGAGCAAGCATCATTGCGGCTCAAGTAACCCCCTTCAGCTAGAGAGGAAATCGTGAAAACCTACTGCACGTTCCTATTAACGGCTTTATTCCTATTTCCTAAATGGACTGCTGCCCTGGCGCTCGAACCAATGCAACCAGTGCAATGTTCAGCTTCAGGTATTCATATTCAACTTGTGCTGCCAAACGCTTATAAACCACCTCGCGTGGGTGTTCCTGGTCGCCGTGAGGGTGCCGGAACACGCTAGAAGGGCTGATAACGCAGGGAGAAAAAGAGTCCGTTGTCTTGCAGTGAGTTGCCAGAGTTCCCCACTGATACCAACGGAATGCCATAGTCTACACGCACCTCAAAGCCAGGGCTTACCAGCCAACGCAAGCCAACTCCAAGACTGGCGATCGTCTGAGGGTCAGGATTAGCGCCGCGATTGTTCCAGGCGCTGCCCACTTCAACGAACGGGGTGAGCTGCAAAAGACTGGGATTTTTAGTCAAGGGAAAGCGTAGTTCTAAGGAACCGACCACGCCATTATCTGAGACCAATTGATTTTGGCGATAGCCACGCACTGTATCGATGCCACCCAGGCTAAACCGCTCTAAGGACAGTAGTGAATCAGGCGTTAGTTGCGCCGCTACTTTGCTAATCAGCACCACTCTGGGCGATAACTGCTGTACCCATTGAAACTGTCCCAACCAGGCAAAAAACCGTCCATCGGTGCCAAGATCGTTCACTGTGGCATCAAAGGCGTTGAGACCCAGGCTGAACTGCGAGCGTGCTGCTAGCACCCGTGTGGCACTGCGATTGGTCCAGTCTTGAGCAAAGCGAAGCACTGACACTTTCGACTCACCGTTATCAGGACCTTCAGAAAATGAGAACGGAATATCATTCAGAATAAAGGTTTGGCTGCGCCGCAAATCAAGCCCTAAACTCAGTGCAAATTCACTGCTTGGCGATCGCTGTACGGGCTGGCGTACGTTGAAGGAGAAAGTGCGAGTTTGACTCCGAATGCCTAAATCTTGAAAGGGTTCTTCAATAATTTCACTGCTATTGTTGCCGTAGCTGATGCTAAATGTGCCATTGAGCGCATTGAAAGGCACCGTGTAGCTGAAACTGTAAAGGTCGAGTGCTTCAGTTTTACCGTAGTTGGCGGTGAGACGATCGCCAAAACCGAGTAAATTATCATCAGAAGCAAAGATACTGCCAGCGATGGAACCAACACTGGGCGGCTGATCGTTGGTGATCGCAAAGCCGACATGCCACGGTGAAGCCTCTTGTAACGTGACGCGCAAACGGTTGCGACCAGGAGCCGTGCCTGCGGTCAGTTCGGCATTGACTTGAGCAATGAGTGGATCAAGCTGCAAGAGTTGCAGCGCTTCTTCGAGCCGTTGACGGTTCAGTGGTGATTTAGTTGCCCGCTCTAAGCGACTCCGCACATATCGCTCTCGTAAACGAGTTAAGCCGCTAAGCTCAATCTGCTCTAGTGTGCCTTCAACCACTTGAATCTGCACAATGCCCTGATCCAAGACTTGATTCAGCAAGAATGCGCCAGAAGTAATGTAGCCTGCATCCGTGTAGAGCTTAGTGATGGTGGCACGTAGGTTCAGAAGGTCTTCAAACGTGGCTTCTTTGCCCTCGTACTTTTTTACCTCGTCAGCAATCTCGCGCTGCAACACAGTCGGGTTGCCAAGAATCTCTATTTTCTTAATCAAAAATCGTTCGCCACTGGGCAATGACGGCTCAGGGGGCGATGGCTCAGGGGGCGTTTCTAAACTGGGTGATGGTGTCGGACTGGGCGCAACGGAAGGGAGATTGGGAGATTGGGAGGGTGTGGGAATGGTTTGATCGATCGGTGGGGTCGCTGGTACTGTAATGCCAGCAGGTGGAGTCGATTGGGCAGCAGCGATCGCCGCCCTGCTCAACAGAACGGCAAGGCTAGTGATGACAACAATCGCAGATCTCAAGGCTCGCACTCCCGACTCATGACCAGTCGCCCATTGGCTAACCGATAAATGCCTTGCGGTTCAGCGATCGGATCACCCGGTTGCCATGTTTGATTGGTTTGGGTTTGGGGGAGCGATCGGACTTCGCCAGTGGGAAAGGTTGACGGTGGCTGGTCGCCTGGACGCACAGGGAAACCGCCGGAGCCTGTAACGAGAAAGCGACCGTTTTGCTGGCGATTGCGAACAATACAGCTATTGGCAAGCAATGTATTCGGGTCGATGAGATTTTGCGCCAGTTGGGTGAGGCTATTTTGAATGAAGGTGGTGTCGGGAATGGTGATAATGCCAGAGACGTTACCGCTGGCGTTGACATCGACGCGATTGTTCTTATCGAGGGTAAGCGGATCAGTGCCAGCGGGAGCAGGGCGATAGTTTTGCCCGAAGAAGGCAGGAGTTTTGAAGGTAATGTTGCCACCGTTCCCAGCACGGGCGAAAGCTAAAATATCGCTGTCATTCAGGGCAATAATTGATTTGGCGGTAAGGGTAATGTTGCCACCACCACCAGCACCAGAGAAAACGCTTGTGATAATGTTGCTGTTTCCCTGTAAGCGGATATTTCTAGCCGTAATATTGATATCGCCACCTTCTGAAGAAGCGGAGGCGGAAGAAATAAAACCTGTATTCATCCTCAAAGTTCCATCTATAACAATGTTGATATCACCTCCAATTCCCGACCCGAACGTAGACGCAGAAATGCTCGCTCCATCCTGAATTCTGAGAGATCTCGTGGACAGTTGTAGTGTTCCCGCATTACCAGACCCACTGGTTGATGAGACTAAGCCACTCTGAGAAATCTGCCCATCGGTACGAGTACCGGTACCAATTAGGGTTGTTGCTTCAGAAGCAGCTATAGTCAAATTGCCCCCTTGTCCCTCTCCAAAGGTTTGTGTTGAAATGAGTGCACCATCTCTCGCATTCAATAATCGACTTCTCACAATGACATCCCCAGCTTTGCCCCCAGCGCCCGAATTGAGGCTTTCACTGCCAATAACACTCACAAACTGACGATCGCTCGAAAACCCCACCAAATCAATTGTGTCAGCATTTACCTCAACATTGCCACCACGACCAATGCTAGAGGTGGAAGTATTGATGATCGCACCTCCTCGAATCGTGACTCGTCCAGTATCAAGAATTCGGACGTTTCCCGCCGCACCTGTTCCGCTTGTTGATGAGGACAAACCACTCCGAAAGATCTGCCCATCGGCACGAGTGCCAATTTCATTCAGGGTCACTGCTTCACGGGCAGTCACCGTTAAATCGCCTCCTTGTCCTTCTCCAAAGGTAGAGGTTGAGATCAGACCACCATTTTGCATAGTGAGCGATCGCCCACTCACCATGACATCTCCTGCTCTTCCAGTATTGCTTGCCTCACTTCCCAAGGCGCTGATAAAAGCTCTACTCGATGAGATGCCAGTGACATCTATGGCATTGGTAGCGCTGATCGTAATGTTTCCACCTCTACCGGAGCCACTGGAGCTAGAACTCACCGATCCACCTTCTGCAATTTGCAAGTTCCCAGTGGTAATTGTCAGATCACCTCCCCTTCCACTGCCGAAGGTTCCAGTCGATAGATTACTCCTACTACTTCCATCTGTCGATGTTCCGACGACTTCTACTGAATCAGTCGCCGTTATGCTCAACTTTCCTGCATTTGCTTGCCCCAATTGACCAGGAGGAGCAGAGGCGCGCAGAGTATTAACTAAGTTGACAAAATCAGGCGAATAAATCTTTGGATCAAGGGTGTTGAAATTGAAGGCATTAGGATCGAGAGTGCTAGTTATAATGCTGGAACCTTGATTGACACTCAGAGTCCCTGTTGTGATCTCAATATTTCCTCCAGTACCAATACCAAAGGAAGATGTAACCAGATTGCTGCTACTCAAGTTGATAGCAGTTGCTTGGATGCCGATATTTCCTGCATTACCACCTCCAACGAACGTGCTGGCCAACATGCCCGATCCATTTTGTATATTCAGAGTGCCAGTGGTAACAACGATATCTCCTGATTTTCCCACGTCTGTTTGATCGCCTCGCCCCACAGATAATGAGCCGAATTGGCTAGCATTCAGCAATTCGATAGATTGGTTTACCCGGACGACAATCCTACCACCGCTCCCTGTTCCCCCATTTGTCCCTGTTCCGATCTGGGCAGAATTCTGCATCCGCAATTGATCGGCATCAATTTCAATGTTTCCGCCGTTTCCAGCGCCATCTGTAAACGCATTTACAGCTGATCGATCGCTCAACTCTACCTGAGAAGCCCGCAGCAAAATATCGCCTCCATTTTGACTGCCAAACGTATTTGAGGAAATAGTTGAATTATTGGCAAGGGTGAGATTAGTGCTGTGAGTTTGAATATCGCCGCCTGCTTGATTAGCACTATTGGCAAAGCCGCTCGTGTCTAGGTTCGCTCCATTCGTTAACGTTATATTTGCTAATGTGGCGCTACTGGGAAAGTTCAAATGCAGGGCATTGCCATTAGTGGTTAAGCCAATGCTTCCCGAACCCGCTAAGCCTCCCAGTTCAACTCGCCCTCCTCGTGCTTGAGTGACTCCACCATCTAAGACTACGTTTCCTCCTAGGAGAATTAAACTCAAACCATCGTTCACTCTTAACCCATCAACAAATGAAGGAACATTTGGATTGGCTACTCTCGACTGGTTGACAATAGGCTGTGTTCCTATTTGATTGAACAGAAATGCTGAAGGATCAACTGTCAAAAGTGAGGGAGATTCTGGAGCAGTCGCACTGAAGAAACCCCGATCGCCAAACTGCACCACATTCGCAGTCGTTGCCACAAATGATCCACCTACATCTAAGCTGGCATTTGATCCAAATAAAATGCCATTGGGGTTGATCAAAAATAGATTAGCGTTTGCAGTTGTAATCTCGCCATTCACAACTTGGAAAGTTCCCAGCTTGCCCAAGATCACGGAGCTATTTCTTCCAGTAACTCGTGCCAGAATATTCTGAACTTGGTTATCAGGACTGACAAAGAAAGCGCCTCGGTCAGCATTCACATTAAACTCAGAAAAACTATGAAACACATTACTGCCACGTCGCGCTCCACCAATGATCGCTTCAATGGGTCGCCGAACACCGTTAATTGGGGTAGTAATGGGTTGCCCATTGAGCGTGGCATTCTGAAGTACTTGCGAATTTTCAGCACCTAACGTAGTGTCAGGAACAATGACGCTCTGAGCAACGGCTCGGTTTTGCAGCCAAGGATAGACCGCCTCACTTATCCCCAACCCGATCGCGATCGCCATCTGCCAGCATTGAAGCTTCACGCGATCGCTCCCTTACTTGGACTGCGGCGATTATATCAGCAGGGCAGAGAATAGTTGCTAAGTTCAGCTAAACTTTCAGAGGGCGATCGCTACACAGGTCGTTGTTCTCGACCGTGATAAATTCTCAGAATCACCACATCTGACTCCAGGATAATGTAGTGCAGGACAAAGCCGACTTTGCCAAACCGAATTAGTAACTTTCGCAGACCAGAGGCTTGTTCAACGATCGCACCGCGTCTAGGGTTTTGGGCTAGGCTTTCTGCGGCAGAGACGATCGCTTGAACAACTCTGGCGGCTACCTCTGGCGCATTAGCCGCGAGAAAATCATAGTGCCGTTCCAAATCAACTTGAGCAGCTTCTGTCCAAACGATCGCAGTCATTGAGGGTTATAGCTGCCATCCAGAGAATTTGCCCATTGCTGGATGCGATCGTGGGGAATTGCCGCTCCGCTTTGTTGATAGTGCTTGAGTGCAGCAAGGCTTTGTTCAACCATAGCTGCCTCAGATAAAGGCTGAAATTGTCCATTTGCATCGATTTCACCTAACTCCATAGCAGATTCCATCGCCATAAGTTGTTGATTCAGCCCGGTGATACTGGCATCCGAAGTCAGCAGCCATTGCAAGATTAAGGCTTTGACCTGTTCACCAGAAAGCGACTGGAGATGTTCTGCAAGTTGGATTTGCATCGGTTGGAGTGTCATGACCAATTCCTCAATTCTGGGCTTGACCGCTCCATTTTAACCTGCACCTGTGCAATGGCTTTCGCTGCTTTCGTCTGACTCTAAATCAATAGCTTCAATTGTCTTGCGATCGAAACTACCAATGGCTTTAAGAGATCGGTTAAGAGCGAGCGCCATCGATCGTTGGTCGAATCAAAGAAGATTGTGAAGGGCGATCGTGTAAAGATTGCAACAGGTAAGCTTGCTTTAGAAAGAAAAACATCACCCCACGCTGGAGCCTGAGGCATGCGAATCCGTCTCCCAATCCGCCCGTTCCTTGCAATCCTGTGCCTGAGCAGCTTTTTACTCTGCCTGTGGCTGGGGCAAGTTGCGACGGCACAAGCACCTACCGCTGCGCAACTCGTGCAGCAGGGAGTCGATCGCTACCAGGCAGGTGATTACAAAACCGCTGCTGACCGCTGGAAGACAGCGTTGGAGTCATACCCCAACGATCCGGCAAACACCGTCATCATTCAGGAAAACCTGGCGCGGGCACAGCAGCAACTGGGCAAAAGTGATGCCGCGATCGCGTTGTGGGAGCAAGTCACTGCTTACTACCGCCAGACCAAAGACCTGCAAGCACTAGGACATAGCCTCACTGAACAAGGACAGGTTTACAGCAGTTTAGGACAATCCCGCAAAGCGATCGCCCTCCTGTGTGGACAGGACGTGCATCGGCTCCCAGCGATCGACCAGTTAGCCTGTTCCCCAGAAAGCGCCCTTCAAATTGCTCGTGCTGCCAGTGACAAGAAGGGCGAAGCCTCCGCTTTAGGCAGTTTGGGCGATGCTCAGCGGTTACTTGGCGATTACCAATCAGCGATCGTGCTGCTGCAAGCCAGCTTGGCGTTAGCTCCAGACATGCCTGCTTATCGCATTGAAGCCTTTAATAGTCTAGGTAGTGCCTATAGCAGCCTCGCGCAGGTTAGCTATCGTCGAGCCGAATCTGCCAACCAGCGGGGAGACAGCCAAGAAGAAGGGCGATTGACGACGATTGGCAAGGGCTATGACACAACCGCCTTGCAATCTTTTCAGCGGGGTTTAGAACTGGCTCGAAGCCAAACAGATGCAGCAGGCGAGCTACGAGCGCTCATCAGCGCCATCCCTGCTTACTACCGTACCGATGACACGGCAGAAGCGACGGCAGCCCACCAGCAGGCAACGGCAGCCCTGTCACGAGTGCCTGATAGCCAAAAGCGTGTCTATGCAGCGATTGATTTAGCGCGATTGCTGAAACCTGTCGTGATCAAGGAAACATCATTGCGTAGCGATTGTTTGGCAGCGGTGTTGCTGCCTCAGGCGGAAACGCTGCTCAAAGACGCTGCTGCCACCGCAAAAAAATTAAACGACCAACGCGCCGCATCGTTTGCACTGGGAGCACAGGGGCATCTGCAAGAGTGCCGTGGTGACATTCCTCAAGCACTCCAATTAACCAATCAGGCACGCCTTGCCGCCGATCAGTCCAAGGCAAGCGATAGTCTGTATCTCTGGGAGTGGCAGACCGGACGCCTTTTGAAAAGGCAGGGGCAAAACAATGAGGCGAGTAATAGCAAGGCGATCGCTGCCTATCAACGTGCGATCACTACCTTAGAAGCTATTCGCAGCGATATTCTGTCCGCTAACCGCGACCTGCAATTCGACTTCCGCGACACGATCGAGCCCATCTACCGCCAACTCGTTGCCCTTAGATTAGAGCAAGAACAGCCCATCCAAACCAAAGCCATCCCGACTAAAGCCGAAGAGTTAAAAAGCGAGGAAAATTTCAAAGGGATTTTGGGGGCGATTGATTCACTCAGACTGGCAGAACTACAAAACTACTTTGGCAATGATTGTGTCATTGCGGTAGCGAATCCGACCAGCCAAAAGCAAGCGGTTGATCCGACTGCCGCCATCATCAGTACGTTTATCCTGGACAAGCAAACATCTGTTATTCTGAGCCTGCCTAATGGTCAGCAGAAATTAGCCCTTCACGATATTACGCGGCAAGAGTTGATCAACCAGATCAATGCCTTTCGTCAAGGGTTGCAACGCTATCGAGACCTGGAATATCAGCCCCAGCCTGCACAACAAATGTACGATTGGCTGATTCGACCCTTTGCCGATGACTTAAAGCAAGCGCAAATCAAGACATTGGTGTTCGTGCAGGATGGTATTTTACGCAGTGTCCCGATGGCAGCTCTGCACGACGGCAGGCAATTTCTGATTCAGGAGTATGCTGTTGCCACCACACCCAGCCGTAGTGCAATTGATGTCAAACCATTTAACCGCAGCGGACTACGAGTGCTGGCGCTTGGCTTAACGAAGGAAGTGATCGTTGATAACCAAACGTTCTCAGCGCTAAGCAACGTGAGTAACGAGATTACAGGCGTTGAGGCGAAAATTCCTGGCAGTAAGCAATTGCTAGATGATGCCTTCACGCCCGTCGGGATGCAAAAAGAACTCAGCCAAACGATTTATCCAATCATTCATCTGGCGACGCACGGCAAGTTCGGCACCGATCCAGACGATACATTCATTTTGACTGGCAACAGGCAGAAGCTGACGCTGAACGCACTCGATCGCCTGATTCGCCAAACAACCCGTAACCGCGAGCCACTAGAGCTGCTGACGTTGACTGCTTGCGAAACAGCCGTCGGAGACGATCGCTCATCACTAGGCTTGGCAGGCGTAGCGATTCAAGCAGGAGCACGGAGCGCCCTCGCTTCTCTGTGGTCAATCGACGATACTGCAACCGCAAAGCTTGCCGCCGACTTTTACGCCAAGCTACCAGATGCCAGCGTTAACAAAGCCCAGGCGCTTCAGTTAGCCCAGCAAGCGCTGATTAATGGTTCAACGAATGCGTCTGCGAATGATCCAGATTTCTCTCATCCTGCCTACTGGTCTCCGTTTGTGCTGGTTGGCAATTGGCAGTAACCAATGGATCATTTTCGCTCAGCGTTTAGCACTTGCTGAAGTCGATCGTGCTGCTGCTTTCCCTTCTGGGAAGTACCTGCTGCTTCCACCTTGACTAAATCTTCTAGCAACGCAACCGAAAATGACTTTGCCTTAGAGTCTGCTACTAAGGCTTCGGTAAACGCATCGTACCAGAAGCCAGCTTCGGCGTATAAGTTAGCTCGCTGCGGGTGGTCAGCCGTTTTTGCCAAAGATGCTTGCAATGTAGCTGGCGTTGCCACGAACTCAACGTCTGTCCGCAACACCTGATCTTTATCAGGAGAACTCGGATTGCACAGGAGCGCTACTTGCCAGAGATACATTTGCCCAACTTTTAAGCCAGTCTTATCTTTTGGCAATGAGTATTGCATGATGCCTTTTTTACTCTGTAATTGGCTCTGATAAAACGGGATGGGCTTGCCATTGCTGGCGTAGCTAGAGAGGGTAAATTCGATCACATATGATTTGTCATCTGGAACATACCAGGCAAAAGTGGGATGTGTTGCTGTTGTCTGACCTACATGACCTAATGGGGCAAGGGCAGTTAGCACACCTTCCGCATGATCACCTTTTGTCGCTTCATCACAAAGCCCTCTTGTCAGTAGTCCACCACTTCGACCAGAGGGCTTGGAGGATTTTGGGGGCTTATAGCCTGCCAAAACCGTAGGTGCAATCGCAAGGGACAAGAGGAGTGCAACGCTGACAAAAACCGTTGCACGTTGGAGAGTGCCTGTTGACTTGAGAGCAGTCCAGAACCGATGCGATAGGAAGCGTGGATGCTGGGTCATATCAAGAGTTGAGGATACAGGTTACTGCCACATTACGGAAGTGCAATCGACTAAACCAGACCATTTGCGGTCAGGGTTAATGCTGGTTTCTGCAAGCAACATCATCAATAACGGCACTTTTCTCTGCCAGTAGCTTAGCAACTGTTACCAGCGATCGCAAACCTTACGTCTCTTTGAGTCTTGCCTGCCATTAAGCATGAGCCAGTTTTGTACACTGGCAGCTTTCGGCAAAGCTGGTCACGCGATCGTGTCATTGCTCTGTCAAAAGACTACCACCAGCGTGGCAGAAAGGGTACGTGAGTGTGCAAGGGCATTTTCCTACTGTGGGAGTAGCCACCTTACCCGGATGACGGTCATGAACAGCTTTCGCAGCATCACCCAAACAACGCTAACTGCTTCAACTACTGATTTAGCTCACGCAAACTCAGCAGGTTTTGATTTCACTTCTAGAGCACACGCGCATGAGTTCAACGTCTCCTTAAATGTCCACTCCCATTCCAGCCACCGCACAGCCGACGACCTTGTGATTGCTTTCGCTTCTAGTCAGGGCAATAAGTTAGCTGCTTCAGCTTCAAAGCAAGCAGAACTAAACTGCTTCAACCAGAACCAATCTGGTTGGGTATCTCAGGATGGAACAATGCCAGAGATAGCAACGCTGGCTCAACCCACAAGACAATGGTTGGACTTTGCTAGTGCAAGCAGCACGATTGCTCAAACAAGTTTCGCTCAAACTGACTCTGCTCAAGCAACCCAGCCAACGATTGAACTGGTGGTGGGAACCTTAGGAGCCGATACCTTCACGGTGCTTCCAGTTTTTCAGTACCATGTGTTTTCTGGTAATGGCAACGTCGACTTTGGTAAAGGTGGGCGTGATGTCATTGATTTATCCAGCGTTTTATCTAGCAGCGTTACTTTCAATTTGGCAACAGCGACACGTGGTGGAGTCATCTTTAACCCTGGTAACGGTGCACAAGTGTTTGATGCCATCAGTTTCGGCAATGGCAACCAAATTCTATTCGAGGGCATTGATCAAGTTCGTTTTGCTGACGGCATCTTAAATCTCTCTATTACTCCTAATGATCCAGGCTTCAGCCAGCAGTGGAACCTGCATATGATGGGTGTCCAAAGCGCATGGCGGTTCACGACTGGCTCAACTAAAGTACTAGTTGGTATTGAGGACACGGGCTTGGGTATCGATGTGACCGGTAATATCCACCCCGATCTCCGCAGCAGCAATACTATCTTCTATAACGGCAACACTAGGGACGACTTTTTCCGCAATGTTTCAGGTCAAGAATATGGTCCCAAAGCGACCTCTCACGGAACAGACGTACAGGGTATCATTGCGGCTGCTTCCAACAATGGCATTGGCATGAGCGGCATCAATTGGCATTCGACAGTGGCAAATTTGGACGTGCTTGATAACAACCCTGGGGATCTTACACAAACCCAAGCGACTCAGGTGCTCATTAACCAAGCCAACAACCAGGGGCAGCGGCTAGTGATCAACATGAGTTTGGGCGTTCCTGACTCGGCTGGGCGCACCGATCTAGATCCAGCATTTGAGCAGGTTGTTGCCAGCAACCCCAACACGCTGTTCGTTATTGCGTCGGGCAATGAAAATATTTACGGTATTTCCTACCCATCTTCATTAGCTCAGAAATATAACAATGTGATTGCAGTGGGAGCCTCATGGGGCACACAGGATACCAATGGTGTTCCCAAAGCTCCGGGTACGCGGATTTCTTATCCTGGTTGGTGGGGGTCTAACTATGGCAATGGTCTTACGGTGATGGGACCTTCGGAGGTCATCGCAACCAGTGCTACCACTACTTCCACAGGCGTGCAGTTTGGCTACGATCTAAAGTTTAACGGTACGTCAGCAGCCACGCCGAATGTAACAGGTGTTGCCTCGCTGGTGTGGAGCGCAAACCCCAATTTAAGCGCCGGTCAGGTGAAAGGGATTCTGTCTCAAACGGCTTATGACTTGGGAGCAAAGGGCTATGACCAGGTGTATGGCAATGGGTTTGTCAATGCTGATACGGCAGTACGACGGGCAATGGCGATCGGTGCTGGAGCCGCATAGCGCGCTATCCGGTTTGAATGTTTTACAAAGGTGATATCTATGAACCAAGCAATTCCTTTTCAAGTTTTGGATTTGGGCTATACCCCTTTAGCCGATCGGTTTGAACCCACTGCCAAAGTCTTCGTTTTTCGTGACTCCGATTCTTGGCGACAGTTCTGGCAAAGCGGCACGCAGTTGGATCTGAATTTTCAACCTGTTGCTGCACCAGCAGTGGACTTTACGACACAAATGGTGATTGGCTTTACCACCGGGTCTTGTCCAGATGGTCGGTTGCAGCTACGCATTGATGGCATTGAATCAATTGCCAGTTCTTCAGTAACGAATGCTGACGGCGATCGCTGGCGCATTTACTACACGGAGCAAGCTTTTAACAATGGTTACGTGCCTCAAAAACCGATAACTCCCTATGTGTTTGTTGTGACAGCTTTAGCGGCTGCTGAAATTGAGTTAGCACCCTAGCAGCAAGTCTATCGACCAAATATGCTAGTTGAGCATTGCAAGTTTAGCAACGAAGTGTTAAGTGATACTTGGCAGCTAAAATGTCCGGTGGTAGAGTAATTAGTAATTTTGCTTTTCGCAGAAGAATCTTACGGAACCCCCTACCACCTTTTGCCATGAAACCGTGTGTGGTGACTCGCTCCTGGCTCGGTGTGGCGAGTTGGTTAGGAATACTGGGCACGATCGCCATCAGCGTCAGCGATCGCGCCGCAGCGCAAATCGTACCAGATGCCTCTCTCGGTGCTGAAGGTTCCACGGTGATACCGAATACAGTCATTCGGGGAGTAACCAGCGATCTCAGGGTCAGGGGGGCGGACGCTTTCGGTCTTTTTACCCTTGTATTCTCCTACAAAAGTTGAAATTTCTTGCCGCTAGGGTTTTCGATGAGAGGACTCTAGCGGCTGACGCTGTTGCTGCCAGTCTTTTGAAGTTCTGGTTGTGGAAGCGATCAAGCTAAAGCCCTGATTGAATAAAAACACTCGGCGACAATCGGTTCTGCTGGTAAAATGGCGGCAACATTGGGTAAGGGGTTGACCAATATGCGTTGGAATCGAGGTGGGTTGGGGCTAGTGGCAGGGGTTTTGGGTTGGAGTGGGGCGATCGTGGTTACTTTGCCTGCGTTTGCTCAAAGCAACATTGTTGAGGATCCAACAGTTGGCACTACGGTGATCCAAAATTTCTTCGGGCTGCCGATTGAGGCGATTCGCGGGGGCGCTGAGCGGGGGCAAAACCTGTTTCACAGTTTTCAAGAATTTAATATTAGTCCCGATCGGGCGGCGTTGTTTCTGATTCCCAATGCCACCATTCAAAATGTGTTTGCACGGGTAACGGGGCAAAACTTATCTCGGATTGATGGGACATTGGCGACTCGCCTAGACGGAACTTTTGAAGCTTCTATGGCTAATCTGTTCTTGATGAATCCCAATGGCATTATTTTTGGTGCAGGTGGGCGGTTGGATGTGGGCGGTTCATTCGTGGCGACTACGGCGAATGTGGTGCAGTTTGGCGATCGGGGTTTCTTCAGTGCGACTGCTCCAGAATCTCCCTCACTTTTGACAGTTGATCCTTCAGCATTTCTGTTCAATCAAATAGGAACACAGCCTATTGTCAAC
>Ga0163154_10004387_pt1 | contig 18556 bp, 13 predicted proteins | sample OliLakLV19MP9P1_FD_148649 | JGI IMG/M metagenome (GOLD analysis project Ga0163154, IMG submission 148649) | Freshwater microbial mat bacterial communities from Lake Vanda, McMurdo Dry Valleys, Antarctica - Oligotrophic Lake LV.19.MP9.P1 | ecosystem: Environmental > Aquatic > Freshwater > Lake >...
GTAATGCGGGGACCCGCTTCTTTGTAGGCTTTGCGGGCAAAGGAAACAAATCGCCGATTTTTTTCGCGCTGCTTTAACTCAGTCTGGGCGCGATCGCGTTTCTCTGCCACCTCATTTAGGGCGACCCGTTGGGTATTCAGTTCAGCCAACAGCTTGCGCTGCTGCGGCAACCCGCCTGCTAGCTGGTCAGCCTGACTGCGGGTAGTCGTATAGTCGGCCTCCACCTGCTGCCACCGCTGCGGATCATAGACTTGCAGCAGCGTCTGGTAAGCCAGGTCAACCGTTTGGCGTTCGGTCTCTAATCCTTGCAGTTGGGCGATCGCCTCCCTCCCTTCTGCTTCCAGCGTTGGCAGTTGCGCCGCCTCTTTCTGATGCTCTACCACCGTCAAGTAGCTGGCCTGGTGCAGTTGCCGCTGCTGCCGTTGGGCTGCGGTTTGCCAGTCCAATTCGGCAAATGGCTCTAGCTGAGCGTCTAAATGGGCAATCTCTTGCTGAATGGTCGCTTGAGCCGCTTGAGCCGTGGCGGAGGTGGCCTGAAGTGTCGGCTGTTCGGCCAGATCCCGTTGCAGCAATTGGCTGCGGCTGCGTGGATCGCCCAGGGCTGCGAGTTGAGCCGATAGCTGCGATCGCTGTTCCTGCACCGCTGCCTCGGCGGTCAGATGAGCCTGATGCTGCTCAATCTGCACTTGGGCGTGAGCAATTTCCGCCTGGAGCTGACCCTGTTGGGTTAATTTGGCATTGAGGGTGGCAAACTCGGCCTGCTGTTGATGCGCGCCATCAATCTGAGTTTTGACATCCTTAAGCTGCTGTTTCAGTTTGGGCGTGGAGGTCTGCTCGGCCAGGTCGGTGAGAATGTGCTCCAGCGCATCCAGCATTTCGTCGTTGAGGTCAATGCCTAGCTGAATCGCCAATACGGCTGCTTCGATTGGCACTGCTATCAAGGAGGGATCTTTTTGCTGGAAAGTTTGTAGGAGTTTGAGGGCAGATTGGGACTGCTCTAAGTGGCGATCGCGTTTATCTTCGCCCGCTTCCAGCATTTGCCGCAGATCCACCTCAAACTGCTGGGCGGCGGCAATTCGGGTCAGCTGTTCTTGCAGGCGATCGCGGCGCTGCTCTAGGTCAAGAAGCTGCGCCACAGTGTCGGCCAGTCCCTTAATTCGCCGGATGTCGCGGGTCAGCGTCTCCAGAGCGCTCTGGCTTTTGGCCAATTGCCGCCCCAACGACTGCTGCTCTAGTCGCCAGGTGTGGAACTGTTGCAGTTGAGTGGCGATCGCCGCCTGCTGCTGATCCAGCTCTGTCTGCTGTGTCGCCAGCGGCTGCAATCGGGTCAGTTCGTCCGACGCCTTGGTCAGGGTTTCCAGTTGCAGCGTCAGCCGGGTTAGGGTGCGTTCTGCCTCGCTGCGGCTTTTTTGCTTGGCGTCGCGCTGTTTGGCCAGTGCCCCGCGCTGCTGCCCTTGCGCCTCTAGCTGCTGCAAGGTGGCCTCAGCCTGGAGGTAGGTCTGATAGCCGAGCTGGTGCGCGTCGCAGAGCTGGACGGCCTGACGGCAGCGCTCGGTGGTTTGCTGGAGTAGAGCGATCGCCTGCTGTTTGGCCTCACACTGAGTCGTCAGCGTTTGCCGTTGAGTGCTAAACTGCTGCACCTGCTGCGCCTGCCCTGCCAGTCGCTCCTTTTCGGCCTGGAGCTGCGCTAGCTCGGCTTGGAGCTGCACGAGCTGGGCATCTGCCGCCGCTATCTCTTGGCTCAAACTCTGCTGCCGCTGCTGGAGCGGTTCTAGCTGCTGAAGCGCCTCGTCATGTCGAGCTAAATCGCGCTCCAGATTGTCCGATTCGGCTTTGGCATACTTTTCCAGCGACAGCATCGACTGGTTTGCCTGCTTGTACTCTTCCACTTTGAGGATGGCGTCAAACACCTTTTTGCGATCCTCAGGTGCTTTGAGAAAATCGGCGGTGAAAGTGCCCTGCGGCACCCCAATCGTATTGGCAAACAGCCGCGCCAGATCGGTCCCCGGCGCGACTCCTAGGTGCTGCCGCATCCAGGGCATCACTTCTTGTTCAATGTGGCGATACTCTAGCCGCACAGCCAATTGCGGGTCATAGAGCATATAGCCCTTGGTGGTGCAGCGTTCTACCTCGTAGGTGCGACCGTCGCGGCGAGATACAAACGCCACTCGCGCCTGGGCACTCCCCGCCCCATTGCGGATCAAATCCTCAACTCGGTACGCACCCTTGTGGTTAAACAGCGTCCAGGCGATCGCCTCCAAAATGCTGGTCTTGCCTGCGCCATTTTCACCACAGATGGCGTTGGTGCCCGGTTGGAAACTATAGTGGCGATCGCTATGGGACTTAAAATTCTTCAGCGTAACCGAGAGGATCTGCATATCGCGTTCCTAAACCTCACTGCCATTCTGACATGGAACAAATGAACCACTCACACTTCAGTCCTCATATATAGCCCCCTTCACTTCGGTGCATTACAGGCAAGGGGCTTAAGCCCCTTGTTTGGAGCCTTTGATGTACTTCATCTATCTGAAAACTGCTATAGAACAGGTTGAAGGATGATGATTCTGACACTTCAGCTCCACTTTTAACGTCTTGATCTGTGAGTAGATCACTTACACCGCTGCATCCACAGACTGAAATGGTGATAGCTCAAGCTGTATTTAATCTCAAGCTTCAGCAGCAAATACCTTTATTCAGGCAGGCCCTATGCCCTCCTTCATCTATAGCCTTCGTGAAAACAATATATTCATTTGTTACTCCCGCAACAATGTTAGTTTTGTTAAAAGATTGGAGCAAGAAATTCGCAGGCTGGGTCGAGATCCTTGGATAGATTTAGAGGATATTCCAGAGGGTAATAGCCCAGACGATCCCAATGTTTGGCATTTGATTGAATCCGGAATTAAAGGGGCAGATATATTTGTTTTTGTATTAAGCAAAGATTCGGTCAACTCTTCTAGAAATCGAGCAGAATTGAGCTTGTCGATCGAGTACCAAAAACCGTTAATCGTTATCGACAAAGACCTGCTTCCAGACGAGATTATTGCTAGTCTTTTAATTGAAGAAATTGCCTATCGATGTTCTCTTCAGTCGGATGGAGCTACGAGTAACATATCAACTGCTGCCATTCAAGATTTGGCTCAAGATATTGTCAATGTTCATACGAATGGGCGCTTCTTGAAAAAGGCAAAACAGTGGGAGCACGAAGAATTTAAACCAGAGCTGCTAATCGAAGGGAATGATTTGAAAGCTGTCGCCATGTGGATTGAGCAAACCCCATACTGGAAGAAGCAACTCACATCCCTCCAGCTCAAATATTTTGAAGCTAGCGTATCCGCCAATCTGGATCGGAGCATCGCACCGCTCGATGTTTTTATTTCCTACTCTCGTAAAAATAAGCAAGAGTTTGTCGAACAATTTTGCAACGCGCTTAAACAAAGCGGGTTAAATGTCTGGATCGACTGGGAAAATATTCCTGTTGCCGCGCCTTGGCGCGAAGAGGTAAACATAGGGATCGAAAATACCCACACGTTTCTGATGATATTAAGCGGTGAATCGGCTGGCTCTAAGTATTGCCGTGATGAACTGAATCATGCGATCGCCAACAATAAACGATTGATTGGCGTGGTGTGGAAAAAAGATTTTAGCAGCGCCCAAGTCCCTACAGCTTTGAGCCAGCTAAACTGGATTAGTTTTGAATCACCCAATAACTTTGAAGATGAGTTCCTCAAAGTTCTGACCGCCATCAAAACCGACTTAGACTATGTTAAAAGTCATACCAATTTACAGCGACGAGCCTTAGATTGGGAGATTCATAAACGCCAAGAAGCCTATCTCTTACATCGAGTTGAGTGGTTGAGAGCGCGGAGTCTTTTAATTCAAGGTAAGACTAAAGAACCGTTTCCAACTGATATTCAGCGAGAATATGTCAAAGCAAGTCGGAAGGCCGAAGTTCGGCGACTATGCTTAGCGACATCTCTCGCCGTTGGGGTGATTGCGCTAACGTTAGGGTTTTTAGAATCTCAACAAAAGCAGGTCAGCACTTTAGTTTCATCGTTAGAAAAAAAGCAAGGATTAGATGCCCTCATCATTGGGATTGATGCCGGACGTGAACTACAGCGCCATCCCTGGGTCAAACTGCGAGATCCGCTATTGCAGCCCAGAGGCATCACCGTTTTGCAACAGGAAATCTATAGCCTCAAAGAACACAATCGGCTGGACGGCCCTCAAGGGCATCAAGCAAAGGTTTACAACGTTAGCTTTAGCCCCGACAGGCAGCTTCTTGCTTCGGCCAGTGAAGATAAAACCGTGATTCTGTGGGACTCAGAGGGTAAAAAGATTGCCGATTTAATTGGGCATCAAGCCGACGTAGTCAGTCTTGCCTTTAATCCGGATAACCAAACCCTGGCCTCTGCTAGCTACGACGGCACCGTCCGAATTTGGGATTTGGCGACTCGAAAACAAACCGATGTGCTCTACCAAGTCGCTGCTCCTACCCAGCTGCCAGCGGCACGCCCTACCCGGATCTTTAGTATCCGCTTTAGCCCTGGTGGGCAAACTCTTGCCTCCGCCGGGGCAGATGGCACGGTCAAACTCTGGACGGTTGACCACGGACATAGCCAAACGCTGAGCCTAAAACACACGTTGCCACACGGCAGCCCTGTCTATGCGCTGAGTTTTAGTCCGACTGGCGATCGCCTCGTAACGGCCAGTGCCGATGGCATCGTCAGACTATGGTCAACCGCCGACAACTTTCAGCAGCCTGTGCTGTTAAAGCACGGCACCCCCGCCCCCGTGATTGACGTGAGTTTCAGCCCCGATGGGCAGGCGATCGCCTCTGCTGGGTTTGATCAGACCGTGAATCTGTGGAGTCGAGAGGGTAATTTCATCAGAGCCTTGACTGGGCATGAGAAAGTCGTCCGTCGAGTCGTTTTCAGCCATGACAGTCGAGTCATCGCTTCGGGTAGTGATGATGAGACGGTGCGGCTATGGGCACGACGCGGCAACACGTGGGCTAACGAACCCGACTCAGCCGTTCTGAGGGGGCACCAAGGAGCCATCCGTCGCGTTTTGTTTAGCCCCGACGACCAACTCGTGATTACAGCCAGCGCCGATGACACGATCAAACTTTGGTCGCAGGAAAACGGCACCTTGCTCAATAGCCTAGAGGGACACGAAGACGAAGTCTTAGACCTGGAAGTCGTCCGGCCCCAGCCTAATCAGGCGGATACAGCGTTTTTGCTCGCGTCTGGCAGTCGAGATCACCAGGTAAGGCTATGGCAACTCGGTCGGGTTTTGAGAAGCTTACCGCACAATAATGTGGTCAATGACGTTAGCTTCGATCCAAGTGGTGAGCTAGTGGCGTCTGGCGGCAGAGATACAATCCGCGTTTGGCAGAAGCGCGATGACACGCTCCTCTATCCCATTTTTAATGCCCATAAAGGCGATATTCTCAGCCTCAGCTTTGACCCCAAAAAACCCGCCGAACCGGGCAAACCGCTGTTAGCCTCTACCGGAGAAGATGGCAGCATTAAACTCTGGCAAATTAACCAAAGTACAAGAGTCCGCCCAGCTAAAGTTGGCCGAGAGCACGTGCCAGTTCGGGTATGGATCGGGCACTCAGGCAAACCGATCAACTCGATTCGCTTTAGCCCTACACGACCAATATTGGCGTCGGCAGGAGCAGATGGCACGGTTAAACTGTGGAATGTAGACGGTTCCTTGATCAGAACTTTGTCTGGGCATCCAAAAGGGGCAACCAGTATCAGCTTCCATCCCACCAAGCAGATTTTGGCATCGGCTGGAAACGATGGCGCGATTCGACTGTGGAATTTGCAAGACGGATCCCTGATGCCCACATTGCAGGGGCATAATGACGCCGTAAATAGCGTCGCGTTTAATCCCGATGGCACTATGCTGGCCTCAGCCGGGGCAGACAACACCGTAAAGTTGTGGAATCTAGAGGGTTCGCTGCTCAAAACCCTCTCAGACAATCAAGATGAAGCTCACCAGGACGCAGTTCTCAATGTAGCGTTTAGCCCCGATGGCGAACTTCTAGCGTCTAGCAGCCGCGATCGCAGCATCAAAATTTGGAAAATTAGTGACCAACCGGGATGGCTGCTGCCATCCAACAACGGCAGGCTTTTAACGACGCTGAAAGGTCATCGTAGAACGGTTTCGAGCGTTACCTTTAGCCCCACCAACCCGAACTCCCCCCAGTCGTTTCTGACCCTGGCATCGGGCAGTATCGACTCCACGGTGAGGCTATGGGAACTACCTACAGACTTTAGTAGTAAGACGTTAGAGACGCTGCTAAACCAAGCCTGTGGATTGGCACAAGACTATTTAGAAACCCACAAAGATGCCAGCCCTCCGAGGAAGAATGACACTGCATCCACCGCTGCTTTGGGAGAGCTACCAAGACCTTGGCAAACAAATAATTCTAAAAATCCTCAAACAAGGTCGATCCAAACGATTTGGAGCTTTTGCCAAGACAAATTTTACCGATCGCCACCTGCTAGTCAGTGAAAAGTAGACTAGTTTGGTAGGCTTGCTCTCAATGAGTCTGCAATCTTAGCTCGACTGACAATCGGAAGGATTATTGACCGGGTCACAGTCTGGAGAAGGGCTAGGAGACGGCGTGGCGCGCAGAAATGCTTGGGTCGGAGACAACAGGTTGCCCAACAGGCTAAACGCGCTTAGATTAAGGATGGTCTGGACGTTTGCCGATTGGGGCAAGTTGGATAGGGGAAATCCTAAAACGAGCAGGGATCCGTAGGTGATCAAGGTTCGAGTCATCATAGAAAATGGGTTCCTTTGGCGTGTCTTAATCGGCATGACTGCCCCATCTAGCGGAGATTCAACACGGCTGTCAGCTCTCGTGCAACAGGTAGAATTAGCAGTGCGTTATGGGAGAACGCAACCCTGAATTGAATACGTAATGGGGGTTACTTAACTGTATGCAGAATTGGCGATCGCCTCTCCGGAAATCGCCTGTAGGTTTGTTGCAGTCTTATTGTTGTTGAACGCTGGTTGTTGATGAACGCTGGCTTGAAACTTAGAAGAGAAGGGCTTCAAACCGGATCAGCATCGTCCCTATCTTTCGCGGGCAGTTGCTTAGGGGCAGCAATCTGGCTAATATAGCCTTCGACATCGCTGCGAATGATACTTTCAACCTGATTGGCAAATAGGACAAATGCCTCCTCATGCCCACCTTTTTTGGCATAGGCTGCATAGAGACCTGTCAATTGAAAGAATTGCCAGCCGTCGCTCTTGAGCAATTCGACACTGCGTCTATAGTGTCGCCAGCGATCGCCATATTTAAAGAATTGATCGATTGCGGCACAGATTGCCACCACCTGACTCACAGTAAAGGCGGCAAACGACGCCATATAGGGTGAGTTCAAAAAGCTCAGATCTACCGTGGATGGATTAGCGGGTGTGATGGCTAAGGGCTGCGATCGCAGCGAAACGAGCGCGATCTGCTCCAGCGGCTGCGTTCTCGACGCGGGTTCGGGGGGTAATAGTAGAGCCGGAGGATTGCTAGAGCGCTCAAACGATATGTTTTGAGCATTAAGGTTAGCAAAGGTGGGTGCCAAACTGCCAACGGTAACCAGTGCCGGGACTAACGCACTGCCAATAATTACAATTGAGCGCAGCACCTCATACCACTTACGGTTCTTAGCAGCTTCGTTGCTCATCCAGTCCAATTGGTCAAACCAGCGGTTGATCAAAAATTCGCGCTGAATATCCGTAATTTTTAGCGAGTCAATCGTTGCAGCGTATTTCCCGAATCGGCTCTTGTCCTCAGCGCTCAAAGGCTTCGTCTGCTTGCGAGAGCCAGGTCGGTTCTGATCCGAGGTTGCTATCTCAGGCACATCAAGGTCTTCTCTAGGCATGGTTTATCATCTGTAGCATCTTACCCAATGTACTACTTGCAATGGGAGAATATAGCACCTTGGGAATGGATGAGTTTTGAGGGACGTTTTGGGCGATCGTTAAAAGTTCGAAGCCCTACAAGAACTCCGACTTCCCTCACCCAACGGTAAGGATTCAAGCTTTGGCTAAGGCTAGACTCTTACGGCTGAGCATGTGTTGCCGTAGTCCAACTTGAAACTGCATTTTCGATTTGGATAAGTCAAACAGAGCAAAGCCAACACTGCGCAACCCAGTCTCAATCACGGGCGAGAGTTCTGGACGCACCCTACCCCCAGGATGCCGGATCGCCGTAGCCAGTTCATCGGCCAACCGACCTGTGCCTGCAATCACCACGACGGGGCGACAGTCTGCAATGCTTGCCCGCACATCTACAATAGACGCGTTGCCACCGTTCAGCAGAATGGTAGCCGAGGGAGACTTGCCCGATAAGGCTGTGGCAACACCCGCAATCCAAGGCGATTCATCGCCCCATTCAGAACCGGGCACCAGAATGAAGTGGGTATGGTTCGGTTCTAGCGCTTTTGCCTGAGGGCTAGGATTCTGGGGAATTCTTGCTTTTTCAAACGGCATTACCCCAACCAGCGGAAATGTAGCGCCGAGTTTTGCCCGAGCGCGACCCATTAGCTGCATCACACCAACATCGGTGCCGCCATCCACCACCACCATGCCCAATTCTTCGGCCAGCGGCGCTAAGGATTCTTCAAACAAATTCTCTAAGCGTGCATAATCGTCTGGCTCCAGATTGCCAGCCCCGCCCACAATCACTAAAACCGGGCGCGAACCCTGTAACCCTAAGGCGGCGATCGCGTCTTGCAGTCCTGCCCGATCATCTACAGTTACCGCTTGGGCAACGCGTCCAGTAGAAAGACTGAGCTTAAATTCGGAAAGCAGCGAGCTGAGTACCTGCATACCTAGTACCTGTATAGGCGTAAAGCCTATGGATAAATTATGTCTAAATGTTTGAATCTAAAACTGGAGATTCATTAACAATACCGCATAGGTGCTAAATATGCATGAGTACTGAGGCGTAACGCAGGGATATCAGCGGCACCCTGGGCGCACAATTGAGAGATTTTGTGGGAGATTTTGCAGAAAATTTAGAGCACACTGGAGCAGAACTGAGAAAATACACTAGGTCTATGTCAGAGGAAATCCCATGAAGGCGCAGGTATTTCGAGGAGTCAATCAACTCAGCTACGAAGACGTGCCCGTGCCAGAGCTAGCCGACGATGAGGTGCTGGTGCAGGTGCGGGTGGTGGGGCTGTGTCAGTCGGATATTAAGAAAATCCGCTATCCCCTGTACGAGCCGCCCCGAATTTTTGGGCATGAAACGGCGGGGGTGATTGCAGCGGTGGGGTCTGCGGTGCAGGGCTGGCAGGTGGGGCAGCGGGTGGTTGTGCTGCATCACATTCCCTGTATGCACTGTGGCTATTGCCTGAATGACAATTTTTCGATGTGCGATGTTTATAAAACGGTGACCACAACGGCTGGGTTTGCGCCCAGTGGCGGCGGCTTTGCTGATTATGTCAAGGTGCCGGGGCACATTGTCCGCAACGGTGGGCTGTTGCTGATCCCCGACAAGATCACGTTTGAGCAGGCCAGTTTTGTGGAACCGACGAACTGCTGCCTAAAGGCGGTAAAAAAGGCGCAGGTGGCTCCGGGGCAAACCGTGTTGGTGACGGGGGCAGGCCCAATCGGGCTAATGTTTGTGATGCTGGTGAAATATTTTGGGGCACGGGCGATCGCCACTGATCTGATTCCGTCTCGCCTAGAGCGGGCGCTGAGCCTGGGAGCCGAGGCCGCATTCGACGCGCGCGACCCCAACCTATTGGCCAAAATCCAGGCCAGCACCGACGGCATGGGGGTAGACACCAGTATTCTGGCAGTTCCCAGCGAAAAAGCCTTTTTCCAAGCCCTAGATGCCACTCGCAAAGGTGGCAAAATTCTGTTCTTTGCCGAGTTCCCAGACGAAATGGAGATTCCGATCAATCCCAATATCTTGTATCGCAGAGAAATCGATCTAATGGGCAGCTACAGCTCGTCCTATCGGGTGCAGGCATTGGCAGCTGAGATTGTGTTTAACCAACGAATCGACGTGAATGCGCTGGTCAGCGATCGCTATCCCCTGAGTGAGTTGGCCGCTGCTGTAGAGCGCGCCGTGGCTCCGACGCCGGACACGTTCAAAATTTTGCTCTACCCCGATGTAGAAGGTAGAGACGCGATTAATCGCGTCTCTACGGAATGAACCAACCGCTATTTTTTGGGGCGATCGCCCGTTCGTCCGCTGCCCGGACGGGAAGCGCCATCCACCCGGCTAGGCGGCTCGACGGTTAGCTGCTGACGGCCATTGCGCACCACCCGTAACATTTCGTTAAACTGTTGCTCTAAATCTTGGAGTACGCGATCGGCATAGTCATCGGCTCCAGCTTGTACATCTTCGGATTCGGCGATCGCCCGTCGCCGCATCTCATCTAACTCCTGCTGAGCCTGCCGCCGCATGCGCTCAATTTCGGTCATCGCCTGCTCTTGTGCAGCTTCACATTCCTGCTGCACCCGCTGACGAATCTGCTTCATTTCAATCTCTGCTTGGCGAATCAAGCCCATCTCATCCAAAATCTGGGCAGCTCGCCGTTCTGCTGTTTCAATAATTTCTTGAGCATATTGTTCGGCTTCTAGCAGCACCTCTTCCTTATGCTGCAATAGCTTTCTAGCCTCTTCAAAAGCGGCAGGAAGATTAATTTGTACCAGTGCCAGCTGATCCAACAGCTGATCCTCATTCACAATCGTGCGACTGAGAATGCGCGGACTGTCCAGAATCATCTCTTCCAGTTTTTCTAGCTCGCGTTGAATATCTACTCCACCGACCCGGACGGCTTCTCCGTTGGCCATAGAACCGGGGGAGACTCCAGAATGGGCAGGGTTTCCGGGACGATCAGGGGAGATGCGATTGGGGGAGTCTTGGCGTAGCATTGGCGAATATCTAACGCAACAGCTTGAGGGACAAGGTGATCAATGGGACCGCTAAACTTAGCAATTTCTTTTACCAAGCTACTGCTAAGAAAACTGTATTCGCTTGACGTGGCTAGGAAGAAGGTTTCGATGTCATCCGCTAACGTCTTATTGGTGTGCGCCATTTGCAGCTCTTTTTCAAAATCTGAGAGCACCCTCAACCCTCGCAGCAGCATTTTGGCTCCTCGCTTTTTGGCGTAGGTGACGGTTAAGCCGTCAAAGCTGTCTACTTCCACGTTGCTCCAATGCCGGGTGGCATGGCGGATTTGTTCAACCCGCTGATTCACCGGGAACAGGGGGTTTTTAGTCGGGTTCCGCATCACCACTACAATCAATTGGTCAAAGAGCCGACAGCCGCGCTCAATGATATCTAAATGGCCGAGGGTGATGGGGTCGAAGCTGCCTGGATAAATCGCTATCACAACCGATTACGTTTTATTTTAGGGGAAGGAATGTATTAAATCTCAGCCATTCCCTGTAGGCAGGGTGCCACGTCATTATACAGGCTGCGCCTAAATTGCTTCGGGTAAGTTTTAGATCAATGGATGGAAGGGAATAGACGATTGATTATAGAGGTCAACGCTAGCGGCTAACCAGTGCTTCGATCGCATCCGCGTGGGTTGGCAAAGCAGCCGTTAACACCTCACACCCTGTATCAGTCACCAGCACGTCGTTTTCAATCCGGATGCCGCGCACGTCGGCAAATTTCGTCAGCTGCTCCCAGTTAACGCAGTCTTGATAGGTAGCGCGCCGTTCGGGATCGTTGAGCAGGGCAGGCACTTGATAAAAGCCGGGTTCGATGGTGACCACCATACCGGGGCGCAGGGGGCGGTTGAGCCGCAGGTAGCACAGGCCAAAGCGATCGCTGCGGCTGCGTCCGGTTTCGTATCCAGCCAAGTCGCCTAAATCTTCCATATCGTGCACATCTAGCCCCAGCAAATGCCCAATTCCGTGAGGGAAAAACAGGGTATGGGCGTCGCGAGCCACTAGCTGATCGGGCTGACCGCGCAAAATCCCTAGAGAGACTAATCCCTCGGCCAGCGTCTGGGCAGCCAGCAGGTGGAGGTCTTGGTATTCGACGCCGGGGCGTAGTTGCTCAATGCAGCGATCGTGGGCGGCTAGCACCACGTCGTAGAGGTCGCGCTGAGTTGGCGAAAATTTGCCCGAAACTGGCCAGGTTCGGGTCACGTCTGAGGCCCAGCCCGACTCGGCTTCGGCACCAACATCGGCCAGCAGCAAGTCTCCAGGTTGCAGGGAATGGTGGTACTGGTTGTTGTGCAGCACTTCACCATGCACAGTCACGATGCTAGAGTACGCTGTCGTCATATTGTGCGCCAAAATCACGCCTTCCATAGCCGCCCGGATCTGGGCTTCGCGGTGGGCCAGACGGGTAGCTGTCATGCCAGCAATATGTGCCTCAACTGTGACGGCAGCGGCAGCGCGGATTTCGGCCAACCCTGTGGCATCGTGACACAAGCGCATGTGGGCGATCGCCTTTGCCAATGCCCCATCTAGTCCCTGCGCCTGATGGGCAGACGCGACCGGGCGATCGAGCAGGCGCGGCTGTTGCTGGCGCGTGGCAGGGTCTTGCACCGATAGGGTTGCCGCTCCCGAGGTGCGAGACATCAAGGCCATCAAGGGAAAGGCCGCATCGGCTCCGATTGCGGCGGCAATTTCATCGCGAGTAGAGGTCACCCCATGCCACAGCAGATCGGCTGGCGTGGGATCGTCTTTGAATAGTTCTAGCCGCCCTTTTTCTAGCCGAATGGCCGCATTTTCTAACGGCACCCCAGCAAAGTATAGAAAATGGCTACTGGTGCGGAACGGGTATATATTGGCCGGAAAGTTGCGAGCACTGCTGCGCCCGGACCACAAAACAACGGGGACATCAATCAACGCGGCCAGCTGGTGACGACGCTGCTTGAGCGTTTCTGCCAGAGGCAGGCAAGCAGCCGATGGGGGAAGGTCTTGAATCTGCATCTTTTAATTGTAAAGAGTCTCAGCCCTGACCTGAGAAAACTTTATACCCACTGACTATTCACCTGTCTGCGCCAAGACGCCATTCAGAAAAATATCAGCAATCCCTTCTGCCATCTCTTTCATGGCGTCAGGAGAAGACTGCTCGGGCATTAGGGTATCTCGGCTAAATCCAGCTACTGTAAACATGCCCAAAAACACCTGAGCCACCACCCGAGGATTCATCGTTCGGTAGATGCCGCGCTCCATCGCCGTTTGAAAGAATGCTTCGGCTACGTCTGTCATTTTGACGATGACTTCAGCCTGAATTCGATCGCGCAAATCGGGATGAAACTGCGCTTCCATGAAGCAGACCCGCAACAGATCGGCATTTTGATGCAGGTTCAGCATCCGTTTTTTCATCACTTGGGCGATCGCCTTATAGCTGCCCATCTCACTCAATTCGGTGAGCAAATCCGTCAGAATTTCAACCCAACCCTGCGTCACCACCTCAACTAAAATGGCCTTCTTATTTTCAAAATGGCGAAATAGCGTCCCCTCTGCCACGCCAGCCGCCTCAGCTAAGTCGTGAGTGGTCGTGCCATCAAACCCACGCCGCGCAAACAGCCGCTGTGCCGCTTGCAAGATTCGCGATCGCGTTTCGCCCTCAGACGGAGAGGGGCGACGAAAAATTTGCATAGCTTTATTCCCAGCGTGACAAGCATTCTAGACTGACGCCACCTGAACAATTGCTGCTGAGCAGCAATTAAGCGGGAGGTGTACCGAATATTGTCTAATGCAGGAGTAGGGAATCTGCCTGAGGTTTACAGAACTTAGGATCTGCAAAATTCCCGACTCTAAACTAATGAGATCGGGAATTTGTAAAGATTAACCGGACGGCAAGCAGCCTACAGCCCCTTCAACAAGCCAACTAAACCGTGGTGAGTTAACACTTCGAGCACTAGCATCGACACAAACCCGATCATGGCCAAACGCCCGTTTAGCTGCTCTGCATAGTTGGTGAAGCCTGCTCGCGACTCGGCATCCACATACATCGTAGGTTCGACGGCATAAACGTTCTGACGACCTTGCTCTTCGGTAACAACACCACTTCTCATGACGGCTTCCTGGGGTAATTTTGTACAACTGCGCTTATGTAAATAAATGTAACAGATTTATTTAGTTTTGTAAACCATTGTTATGAAAAGCTATCGCCATAAAAAGCTATTTCCATAAAACCGTGTCGCCATCGAATGCAAACGTACGCAAAAAAAATGAGTGGGGCGATTTAGCGATCGCCCCACTCATTTTTCTAACAATCAGCTCTAGAACTCAAGCAGGCTGTTATGACTTGGATATTACTTGGACACGCCTACAGCCTGCACAACTGCATCCTTGGTGTAGTTGTTCCAGAGACGAGCCAGTTCATCTGCTCGTTCACGCCAGTCGGGCGTGATTTGATACATGCGACGAGGTCTGCCTCTGCCTTCGACCTTTTTCCAGTAACCGACAATGGCAGCGGCATCCTCCAAAAACTTGAGCGCACTGTATAGAACGGTGTCAGACAAGCGATAAGTAGGATATTCAGTTTCTAGCAGATTGATCAGTTCTGTACCATAGGAATCTTGGCGCAGCAGCACCGCGAGCACATAGCAGACCGCTAACTCCTTATTCAGGTAAAAAGGAGGCGGAGTTTCAAAGAACTTGTAAATTTCGTCGAGTGTGGTTGTCATACGGTTCAGCCCAATCAAAATGTTCAGTACATACCGAAAGTCCCTAGCGGGGGCTGGAAAGGGGACTATTTTGCTCGCTTACGCGCCAACTTAGCAAAGCCTGTTGAGTCAAGCCCACATAGCAAGCTTGAACAGATCGTTGCAAACAGCTATGAACGCTGTGAAACAGAAGATGCAGACCAGATGGAATCTGAAGTCGCTTCTGGCAATTGAAGTAACTACACAGGTGAAATGCCGAGCTAACATGTCGAGTCATTCAAGTTTCTACAGTAGCAAATTTGTAGGTTTCTACAGATTGACCACTAAAACAACCTTGCCCTTAAAACATTTCTAATGTTAACGCCAGCCTCCCGGCATCTCAGCAAATGAGACTCATTAGCAAGTATCAAAAAGACTTTAGCACCATTGCTAGCGTCCATTGACTAGATTTAGGGACAAAATTGGAAAACAAGAGCATTCTCGAACAATTGGCTACGGCTGAATATTAATAATTTTAGTCCGTGAATCGAAATTCGTCTCTCAGACTTTAGACGTATTTTGCTCCCCAAACCAAAGTTATTTTGTACTATATGTGACACTTATAAAATTGGCAGGGGGAATATTTGAGGCGGTCTGTAGGATTAAACTAATCCTGCCCGGAGCGCGATCACAGCCGCCTGCACCCGGTCATCTACGGCTAATTTGTTCATAATGCCCCGGACGTGAGTTTTTATTGTATTGGGACTGAGATAGAGCACAGCCGCAATTTCTGGATTGCTGCGTCCTTCTACCATCAGCTTTAGCACCTCTACCTCCCGTTGGGAGAGCTGCCCCACGGCGATCGCATCGGCTGAGTTAGTTGGCGATTTGAGGTGGTCTAGCACCTGCCTTGCCACCAGTGGATCGAGGTAACTTGCCCCGTCTCGAGCAGCGGCGATCGCGGCCAGCAATCGCTCAACGCTGGTGCCTTTGACGCAGTAGGCATCAGCACCTGCCGAAAGTGCCGCAATGACTTCATTCTCAGTAGTATGCGACGTCAGCATGACGATCCGGACATTGGGCAAGAGCGCTTTTATTTTCGCTGTAGCGGCAATGCCGTCCATCCGGGGCAAGCCAATATCCATGACAACGATGTCGGGCTTGAGCTTAACCGCTGCATCAATGGCCAAATATCCATCATCGGCTCGCCCGACCACGTCAATATCGGGCTGGCTGGCTAAAGATTGCTCTAATCCCAACTGCATCATGGGATCATCTTCCACAATCAGAACCCTGACGATCGATAGCTCAGTCGGTTCGTTCATGCAGGCACTCCATACTATCGAGGTAGCAATACTCGTAACTTAAGGGTTTAGCTTAGCGCCTAAAGTCCCCTCTTAGCTAGGCGGGGGAGCCGATGACGCTGGGGGCGTTTTCAGGGCTGTATTCACCTGGCATAAAAGCGCGTCTAGTGTAGAAGAATTATCCAGAACCACATCTGCTAGTTTGATTTTTTGGTCAATCGGCATTTGGCTATTAATTCTGGCTTGGATTTGGCTCAAGTTTAGGCGGCTACCTGCGGCACCTTCAATTTCTCGCTGCATGAGGTGCTCAATCTGCTGGTCGTGGGGACATGCTACCACCCAAATTTCAGTAGCTAGGTCACTCATGCGGGCTTCAAACAGTAAGGGGACAACTAATACGCTGGTAGAACAACCTTGCAGAGCCAGTTTTTGTAACTCAGCCGTTATGCGATCGCGCACATAGGGATGAATTCGCTGTTCTATCCACAGCCGCTCGGGCTGCCGACTGAAGATGATGTCACCGACGCGCAGTCGATCGAGCCTACCTTGTGGCGTCAATACATTCGAACCGTAGCGCTCTACAATTTCTGTCAGCAAGTTAGAGCCGGGTTCTACCGCTTCGCGTGCATACACATCAGCGTCTAGCATCGGTAAGTGATGAACTGTTGACAAATAGTTAGAAACTGTAGTTTTACCCATGCCGACCCCACCCGTCAAGCCGATAATGCGCGGCGGGAAAGCCGATCTGAGACTCGATTCGATCCTCAAGGGGCGATCGCTCATAGCACGTTGTTGAAACCAGTGTCGGGAACCGCCGCCCACTGCGTTAGCGCCTGCAACAACCCTCCTAGCGTATATTCCTCGGCCTCCACATCCACCCGCCCCAGTCGCTTGAAACAGGCCGCAGAGGTCTGAGGTCCAATTGAGGCCACACAGATACCCTCAATTAATTCTTTGGTCGCCTGATTTTCGCTGCCGCTGCTATCTGTGGCCAAGATCTGACAAAAACACTCCACCGTTTTAGAGCTAGCAAACGTAATGGCATCAATCTGCCTCTGCTGCAACGCTTGATAGAGTTCAGGGGGCAGCACTTGCGTGCAGCAAGACTGGTAAGCCGGGACTTCCGTGACGCTCGCCGCCGCCGCATTAAATGCTTGCACCAACACATCACGGCCACCCGTTTCAACCCGAGGAAATAAGATATCTAGCCCCTTGAGCGGTTCGGGAAAATGTTCTACCAGAGCATCGGCAACAAAGCTAGGAGGAATAAAGTCGGGCCGCAACCCATGCTGTTGGAGGCTGACAGCCGTTTTTTGGCCAACTACGGCAATTTTGACTCCAGCTAGAGCGCGAGCATCTTTGCCTTGGGCATGCAGCCGTTCAAAAAAGTAGTCTACCCCGTTGGTAGAGGTCAGAATCAGCCAATGAAAATGACAGAGGCGGGCGATCGCCTGATCTAGAGCAGCCCAACTGGAAGGCGGCTTAATTTCTAAAGCGGGCAGTTCTAGCACCGTTGCCCCTTGCTGTTGCAGCAATTGAGCAAACTCGCTCGATTGACCTGCCGCTCGGGTCACCAGGATCGTTTTGTCCCGCAGTGGCAGGAATGCCTCCGATGCATGAATAGCAGAGGAATCAATCGTAGAGGCATCAATCGTAGAGGAAGCAATCGCAGAGGCAAAATTAGATTTAGACACGGGGAGGGGGGCGGCAGAGGGAAAAATTACAGCTCGCTCATCCTTCCTATTGTGATGGATGGCAGGATCGACGGACAGCGCTAAGTCAGGAGATTGGAGGTAGGTACGCAACCGCACAACTTCTCCAATGGTAATCACAGCGGGAGACAGGGGTTGACGCGCCGTTTGCCGCACGATTGTTTCTAATGTACCCACCCAGGCTTGAGACTGGGGCTGACCCGCCCACCGCAGCACTGCCACGGGAGTGTGGGGCGATCGCCCATAGCGCTGCAACTGTTCTACAATCGTGCTGAGGTGCTGCCCGCCCATCAAAATTACTAGCGTTTCAATGCCTGCCAAGCTTTGCCAATCGAGCGCATCTGGCTCGTGGGCACTCAGCACCGCAAAACAGCGGCTCAGCACCGGGTCGGTCAGCGGAATGCCTGCCAATAACGGAGCCGCCAGTGCCGACGAAATACCGGGCACAACTTCAAATCCACAGCTTGCATCCCGCAGCGCCTGAATTTCGGACGTGGTACGACCAAAGATAAACGGATCGCCACTTTTGAGCCGCACTACGCGCTGCTGCGCCAAACAGTGGTGGACTAAGAGGCGATCGATTTCTGGTTGCTTCATACTCGGTTGCCCACCGCGTTTACCCACATTGACCAACAGGCAACTAGTCGAAACTAGCTCTAGCAACTCTGGGTCAATCAGCGCATCGTAGACGACGACATCGGCCTGCTGTAATAAGTCTCGCCCCCTAACAGTCAAATAATCTGGGCTGCCAGGGCCTGCACCGACCAGATAAGCAGTGCCGGGTTGAGCGGAGGGGAGGGGCATGGGAGGGATGAGGGATGAGGGATGAAGGATGAGGGGCGGGTTCTAATACCTACTTTAATTAGGGAAGAGGCACCTGTGGGTAGGGGTGAATAGCCTTTTGTCTTTAGATGGATAAAGGGCTAGATCAATAGCTAGTAGAAGACGG
>Ga0163154_10004389_pt1 | contig 18549 bp, 11 predicted proteins | sample OliLakLV19MP9P1_FD_148649 | JGI IMG/M metagenome (GOLD analysis project Ga0163154, IMG submission 148649) | Freshwater microbial mat bacterial communities from Lake Vanda, McMurdo Dry Valleys, Antarctica - Oligotrophic Lake LV.19.MP9.P1 | ecosystem: Environmental > Aquatic > Freshwater > Lake >...
GAAGGTGAAAACTTTTGCATACGGAATTATCGCCCTTTTTACCCCACCCTTTGACCCCCTCCCCGAACTCAGGGAGGGGGAGAGATACGCGATCTCTTGTCCCCTTGCACCGTTTCCGAGGAAAGGGTTAGGGATAGAGGTTAATTTAGTCACGATCAAAAACCCTACAGTCAGCGCCGGAAAGAGCAGCCGCCCGCCCTCATAAAAATACTGCGTCAGGCCGAGCATCACACCCGCCCATGCAAAATCCCCCTGCCGTCCCTCGCGCAATCCTCGCGCTAAAAATGCCAGCGCCATCACGCCGAAAAATGGATCGGCTGCGTTATTAATCCCCAAGCGGCTGAAATGCAGATGTGGCGGAAACGTCGCCAATAGCAGCGCCGCCAGCAGCGCCACCCGCCTATCAAACAAAATTCGCCCCAGCCACCAGACCGCCGCGACGGTCAAGGTGCCGAAAATCACACTAATGACGCGCATCGCCGTCAAATTCGCGCCATAAAAATCCACCGCCCACACCTGCATCTGCGGATACACCCACGTAAAAGCCGTCACTTCGCCATACGGAGTCAGAATCGGCCTGTTCGGGATTTCCATCAAGCGCCCCACCGCCGCCGCCGAGTGCATTTCGTCGATAAAGCGATGAATGGCGTATTCCAGATTAACCCCGCGCAGCGCAAACGCCAGCACGAGAATCAGCCCTAACGCGATAAATTCATTTTTGGACGGAAAGAAATCTCGCCGCATTACTAAACGCCCTTTTGCGTAACCGGATAATCCCCATCCCATCAGCAGCGCACCGCCAAATAAGAGACCGACCTGCTGCCCAGCCGGAATCTTCTGGAGCAGCCCCAACAACGTCCGGTCACTATCGCTCACATCCAACACATTCACCAACATCAGCAGCGCCAACAGGAACATGCCGATCAGCAGCGGCAAAAAGCGGATGGACATTATCTCATTCTCATTTGGCTGCGCTTGCTCCCCCCTCTCTAATTTGGAGAGAGGGCTAGGGGGTGAGGTAGCAGCAAGCCCCACCATCGCGCCGCCCAAAATCGCCAGCGCCGCCGCCCAGCCCGCACCGGACTCATTGCCGGGACGGAAGCCATAAGCGGCGACTCCGAATAAGATCAATGCTCCCGCAAGCGCCGCCTGCCGCACAGAACGCAACGCAAACCGTTCTCGCAGCCGCGAAAATACCAACGCCGAGTCGCGCAGTCGCCCCCGCTGCATCCACCCCACCAGACTCACCGCGCCGACACTTACCGCGAACAACATATATTGCAATTCTAAATGAAGCCGCGCCGTCGGATCAGGGATAAAATCAACCGCTGGCGGCCCATCCGCCGGGACAACAAACAAGGCATATTGCTCATCAAGCGCGACATCAGGGTACGGGCTAAATTGGACATCCGGCAGTCCATACCGCGCCGCAATCATGTTGACGGTACGCGTGTCATCCGGCACGACGAAAAACGCCTGATCGACATTGCGCGACAAGCCGACTAACTCATCATCGCCCATCTCTCTGTTATACAATGTCTCGACATCTACCAAATCGGTCAGAAACCGCAGCAAATTGCGCGTGTACCCTCCATCAAACGGGAACTCCATAATGATATTAACCTGCGTACCGGGGCGCAAAGCCGCCGCCCGTAAGATCGCATCATCAATATCTCGATAGTTGCGCGATTCGCGGAACTGCTGATTAAAATACGGCAGATGCTGCCCAAAATAATAGGTCGCCTGTCCGAGCGCGATCACAATCCCCAACGCAGCGATAAGCGCGGCAGGTTTAAACAGCTCACTTGTAGAGGGAGAAATGCGGAGGTATTGTTCCCTTACCCTATTTCCGAGGAAAGGGTTAGGGATAGGGGTTCTCCCAATTATTGGTTTTAATAGGAGCGGCAGCGTTTCCCGCAGACCAACCGCGATCACCAGCGCTAACGCCGGAAGCACCCCTAAGAAACGCAGCGCTACAAAACTTTCCACGAGCATTGCGCTCCCAAATGAGGAAATCAGAATCCAGCCGAGCAGCAGTCCGCCGCGTGCATCGCGCCGAAAGCAGTACCAGATCAAATGCCACAAGCCGAGTAAAAACAGCGGCACCAGCGTACTCAGGATAAGCGGCTGAGTCCCCCCGTAGGTAATTAAGGTTTCCGCCTTGTTGATATAAAACAAAAACGGATCCGCCGCATGATTCAGAAAAGCACGCCACTCCGCCGCTGTTCCCGTCGTCAGCAAACTTTGCCAATAAGTACCGGAAAGCCCGGCTTGATCGCGCCGTCCTGTCGCGGTTAGATCGTTGGCATAAATGGTGATGTAGACGGGCATCGCCACACACACGAATACCGCTGCTGTCACCGCGATTCGCCGCCAGCCAAAGTGTGAACGAGGCGAGTCGGGCCATAAATTCGTCGATGGCAGTAGACTTTGTGCGCCGCGTGGGCGAGAGCTGTTTGGACGAAAGCGCCAACACCCATATGACCAGATCACCCATGCCGCCGTCACCGTCGGGAAAAGCAACCGTCCAGCCTCATAAAAATATTGCGACAGGCCGAGCGCCGCCCCTGCCAGCGCGTAATCCAGCCGATCATCACGCCGGAAACCGCGCACCAAAAAGCCTAATGCCAGCGTCCCGAACAGCGGATCGGCGATATTACACATCGCAAGGCGGCTGAAATGAATGTGGGGCGGGAAGGTCGCCAGAATCAATGCCGCCAACAGCGCCGTTTTGCGGTCAAACAGATGCCGCGCCAGCCACCATACCGCCGCGATGGTCAGCGTCCCGACGATAGCGCTGAGTCCGCGCAGCCCCGCCAAATTGCGCCCCATCACTTCGATCACAATCGACTGTGTATAAGGATAGAGCCACGTATACGGCGAAACATTGGTCATCGGATACATCAGCGGCACATCCGGCACATCCCAAAACTGCATCGCGCCGTTGACGTTGTGCATCTCATCCACCATCACACGCGGATTGTCTAGCTGCCAAAAGCGCAGCCCTGCCCCAAACAGGATGATAGCGAGCAAAATCATGATTTCTCGGCGGGTGATGGTGTACAGCCTAACCGCTTGTGTATGATTTTTCTCTCCCGCCAGCCCCACCGTCACCAGCGTAATGCCTGCACACAACGTCAAAAATTGGATGTGATGCGAGGCATGATGCAGCCACGCCATATTCAAGACATTCGCGCTGACTTCGCCCACCAGCAGCAGCAAAATTACGCCTGCGCCAAAGAGTATCCAGCGTCGGCGCGTCATTTTTCGGGGCGAGTCATGACTTACCCCTACGGATTCTGCGCTATCACCATAAAGCTCTGCCCGACGCAGCGCGGCACAAAGCAGCAGTCCACCCACGATCATTAAGCCAAACGCCACCATTACCGCAGGCGTAAAATTTGTCCGGCTTTCTACATTCGGTAGGAAGAAAATCGCGCTGGCGATCATCGCGGCACAAGCCAACAGCGCCAACCGTCGCGGGGTCATAACTGTTGGTGAGAGGAATAAGCGCAAACTATTGACGAAGGCCATCTGGTTATCAATCTTAAAATTACTGACTTAAAAAATGTCACCCTTTGCCATTATATCGGAAGTATTCCCTTGTGATTGTTTTTAATTGTTAACCACCAAGAACACCAAGAGTTTAATTAAATTGTCTGTCGTAGGGACATGTCATGCGATGTTCCATGCGTACCAAGTTAAGGAAAATTCGGCGCTACTTTCGCCTTTCAGGGGTCAAAATCCCCGACTATCAAGCAACTGTAAACCGCTAAAGTTCCCGCCAAATGCTTAAGCATCCGGCTACCAAAGTGCCAAGCGCACTAAAGGCGCTAATGGCGAACTTTCATGACCGCTCATAGCCCCTTCAGTGGGCTTGGGTTTTCGGAAGCCGGACGTTTCAACGTCTGGCGGCGCTTAACTTGGTGCATATGGGACATGTCATGCCATGTCCCTTACAAGCGGTAGTTCATTCTTTTCAAATCTAGTTCTGTGTCTTTTCGCATAAAGCGTATAATGGAAACACTATAAACCGACCTGCCGCAAGGATATAACTCATGCGTAAAATTGGATTTCTCTGCATCGTTCTCCTAACGCTGATTTTCTCCAGCATGGGGTTTGCCACCGCCGCGACCACCGATGAACTGACTACACTAGCAGCGTATGCCCCGCGAGGCACATCCTTGTTTGCAGTTATCCGCACCGACAACGCCTTTATTGCCTCATTCGACGATCTCTATGCGCGGGCCGCCGCCGCGTTTCCCGATGCTTTTCCGCCAACCACTCGGCTAGAGGCCGATGACTTTACCCCGGCTGGTAGCTTTGACGAAGCGGTTGACCCTTGGATTGGCGACAGCGCCGCCTTTTTCATCGCGCAAGCGGGAGGCACATTATTCACCTCACCCAACAACGCACAAATCGTCGTCATCAGCGTCAGGAATCATGCCGCCGCCGAGGATTTCCTCGACCTCATTTATGCTGATTTATTGGTATCTGGCGAATTTGAAAAAGTGGAAAACCCCAACGACACCATCGGTTATAGCGCTGTGGCAGATTTGAATCTTTATCTCGCGCCTCCGTCCGCCATACTCACCGACGACGCGATGATCTTCCCCACCTCGCCCTTTGGAGCATTTGAGGAAATCGTCATGCCGGGAGAGGATGCTGTCTCGCTTTCGGAAACGCACATCTTTCAAGAGGCTGTCGATGCCCTCCCCGCCGAGGATTACAGCGCCCTCATCTACACCGATTTGGGCGATCTGGTAGAAGCCGCTGTGCCTTTATTGAATATCTACTTGCCGGAGATCGATTTTAGTGCTTTACCAGAAAATATCGGGCAGCAAGCCATAGGCTTTACTCTCTTCGAGGAAAATACTTTAGCGCTGGATTTCGTCAGCGTCACCCAGACCGAAGCGGATTCAATTGCGGTGGTTGATCCAGCCTTTTTAGAGCAAGTCCCCGCCGATGCCGCCTTCACCCTTCTCGGCAGTCATTTAGGCAGCACAACGCAGCGCAGCTTGGACATCCTCACGCTGTTTTCCGATATTTTCGCGGAACAAGGCGTAACGCTCAACATCAGCCCGATCCTGCCGAATGCACGATTAGCCGATGCCGTGACCTATGCCGAAACAGCTTGGGAAAACCTCATAGGTGAACCGCTGGCGGACACCCTTTCCCGCAGCAATGGCACATTTGCCGCTTATCTGAACTTCGCCACGCTGGAAAGAGAGGGACGCGGCGGAATCGCGGCGCAACCCGGATTCCTGCTGCAAACAGACGACCCCGGCCACAGCGAAACATTTCTGAACGCTCTCGCCGCGCTCATGACGGAGAACTTCCCCGCCACAAATTACGAGTCCGGCACGCTGAATATCCCCGGCGATGCGATCTATACCGATGAATCCGGTGTACCCATCTTTACAGATGGACAAATCAGCGTGACGGATACCCTGCTGCTGGCAGGGACAGCAGATAATGTGGCCTTTTCACGCGATCCGGGCGAAAACACGTTGGTAGAATCGTCCGCCTTTGAAACGGAACAGCGCTTCTTCTTGCCTGATGCCGAAACGATCTGGCTGGTGAATGTCCCGGCGCTGCGTGACATCGCCGCGATGCTTGATCCCAACGCACCGCTCGACTTCGACTTAAGCGATCTTAACGGCCTGTTGGGTTTCATCGACAGCGCGGCAGTCTCCGGCGGACACGCCCCCGGCGGCATCTTCCGCCTACGATTCACGCTGACGCTGGCGGGATAAGTTAATCGTTATTTACCTATGATGTCGGCGGATAAGTGGTGGAAATCCAGTTAAAGATACTTTTGTGAACATGCGGATCGCTGCTGTTGGCAGTAATGATGGGCAAAATCACAAAGGCAAAACCGAATTTGTCATCCGCCGCAGGCAGTTGATGATTACGAACTGTCTGCGCGAACTGATGAGCATCGACTTTCTTTAAGGCTATTCCCGTAGCTTGCTCAAATTCAGCACATAAAGCCACCGCTTGCTGATAAAGCAATTCGGCATCACCAAAAAGATGTTCAAGACGGTGATTCAGTTCATCTAAAAAGGCGATATGCTTTCTCAGTTCGTAGAGGATAAACGTATAGTGTTTTAAATCTGAAGGGATTGTTTTAGGGTCATCTTGCGTAATCAGGATCACTTTGCGATTATAGGCGTGTGCCATGCCAACTTCATACATCACATTGGCATTACATCCGGTGCAATCCGCGATGATAAGATCGGCCTTTTGAATTTTCGTCCTGATGGTCTCGGTGAAGATATCCGCATCCGTATCTGCGTCGTCTGCCCGTTCACATTGCAGACGATGCGCTGTTTCGAGATGCTGTTTTAAGTAGAGGTAAAAGTAGTGCAGTTCCGCCGTAAAGGGCATGATAACAAAACACACGCCCTTAAACTCACTCATTGACCAGCTTCCTAGCTTTTATGCTTAGATAATAATTCGCCCAAGTCCGCAGATTTTGGCTGAGTTCTTGCGGCTTATCCTGCTCATAAACCAAAAATTGATAATCCACTAGGGCGTAAGGAATCTCATTCTTAGAGCTGATGATCGGCAGCACGGACTTTTGCAGCGCATGAGCATAGCCCACTTCATACATAACGTTTGGGTTACTCCCAGTCAGATCGGCGATCACCAAATCCGCCCGTTCAATATCGCGCTTGATGCTCTCACCTACCTGCCGCTTACCTGTGCGATTATTTTGTTCGGCGGATAGCGGCTCTAATCCACTTTCGCGCAGTGTCGTTTGGATGACATTTTCTAGGGTGTGCTGCGTTTTTGAAGTTGGCGTTAACAGCACATAATTCAGTGCGTTGCGGTTATCCATCGCGTATTCTCGAAAAATTGACAGTTGCATCATTATATCACCTATTTTTACCGTATAACAGAAAAGATGAAACAAAAACGCCCCAGTCATGGGGCGCTTCTGCCGATATAAAATACTGTTTTACTCTGCTAGCGTCAGCGTCATCCGAATGAGGACGCTGCCATTCGCGCTTGTTCCGGTGGAGATGGTCGCGCCGCTGAAGGCTCCCGCCAACTGCCGGAACATCTGCTGTGCTTGCGCTGCTTGTGCCTGAGCCGCTGCGAAGTCAAACGGAATCGGGGTGGCCTGGGCATCCATGCCCCCAACAATATTGTTGAAAATGCCGTTGATTGAGGGACCACTTGCCGCCAGTGCATCACCAAACAGATTGATCGTGTTCGCATCCGCATACCACACCGTCGTCGCACCCGGCAGCAAAATGCTATCGGTTGAAGCGACATACCGCGCCGCGCCGCTTAAGCCGCCATCGCCTTGTAAGGCCGCCGTCGCCGCTTGACGTGTGCCGAAGACGAACACGCTGTCATTCGCCGCGAGGACAAGTTCCACCGCAGGCGCAGGGGCAACAGCCGGAGTCGTGATGACGACAGCATTCGTGCCAGCGATTTCCTCACGCGCAACGGTCACGCCTGCATTCGCGCCAAACTGCGTCAGTGCGTTGCCGATGCCATCAACTAAGGCCTGCGCTTTTGCTGGATCCGTCGCCTTGATCACTAAGCCGGCTTCAAAGCTGAGGGTCGTCACAGGCTGATCGGGGAACAACGACGACGTAAACAGCGTAGGTGTGCCTGGCTCTGGCACTTGATACGTCAGGAACAGCGCATAATCGCCGGTTAGCCAGCTTAACACGCCATCTTGCAGCGTCACACCGACAAAGGATTGGAACAAAGTGTCCACTTGGGCTAATCCGAGTTGAATTTCTTCTTCCGTCGTGGGATCAAAATCCTGTGCAGTCAGCGTAGGAACACTGGCGATAAAGGCATCATAAAGCGCCTTTAAGTTCGTCCCCTGAATAACTAGCGTGGCATCTGCTGGAACGTGCGCCAAAAATGCTGGGTCAACCGCGCCGACTGCGGGAATGTTCAACCCTTCCATAATGACCGAGGTGTCAACCGATTGTGCCACATCAATCGTCAGCGTGGTGCTGTCCAGAATCGTCGCGCCGACTGCTGTCGCGCCAATGCCGGGGACAATTTCGGAAACCGCAATTTCCCCATTCGCTAACTGGCTGGCTTGGATAGTGGACAAATCGGCATAGAGCAGGATGTTATAGCTTTCTGCCGGAAGCTGATCGAGCGATTCGTTAAAGGCTGCATTCCCAGCGAGGCTGTTTTCCGGCAGACTTTCCAGCGGCAGCAGATCGCGGCGGGGCGCAACAAATGCCACATTATCCCCAACAGCGATGCTCGAACTATTATCCAGATCAAATACGGTGTAGCCGTTGATCTCTGTAGGCGTGAGCGAGCCACCGCCGCGCGCCATAATTTCGCCGATGAGCGAAAGCAGTGCCGAGCGATCCGTAATCGATACAGCAATCAAACCTTCACCATCGCCGCTGTTTGCGCCCATCATGGCAGGCGACACACCTACCGCGATTCCGTCACCTAACCAACTGCGGAAAACACTGTCGAAATCGCCGCCCAACTGCGCTGCGATCATATCCAACCCTGAGCGTAGTGTCAGCCCGGCAGGAATATTGGCTTCAGCAGGCAGCGCAGCACTTACACGCGCCAGCAAACCGTCAAGCTGGTCGATATAGGCATCGTCGGTACGGATGTAAGCATACAGCGCACTGTCCGCCGGGAAGTATTCGGCAAACGGAGCGCTGCTGTCTTGGGCGGCGGCGGGCAGAATCGCAACGCCAAGCATCAGCATAAGCACAAATGCAATGATTTTAAGCACGGATGATTTGTTCATCATATCCCTCATAAATTTGAAAGTCGTATATAGGCATAGTAGCACGACTTTTATAAGAGAAATGTGAAATTATGACGAGATCGTCACATCAATGACCACAATCGCTATAAGTTTAGGGAGTATCTTGATTGTCTTTGATGATTTGAACTTTTTCTGTCTTAAGGGTGTCGGATGACTCTATGCTAGATAAGATGGCTTGTTTAAGTGCATCACTCAAAGCGCACTTGCGTTTAGATAACTCCCATGCGTAAAATTCTTTTAGCGCATCACAGCCGATATTGGATTCATATCTCAGCACACGACAATCATCGGGTTTGATTTTAACTTGCTGCTTTTCTAATTCAGGATGCGATCGAGTCAACAACCCCATAGCTAAAGCTAGGGGCTTGCAGTTGGGGTGTCCGAAGACAATTCACCCACCGCGTATGGCACATTGACTGATGCCCGCTGCATACCGAAGTACCAGCGCGAGTCAAGTGGTGACCGTTTTACGGAGTACACGGCGATGCCGACAAAGCACCTTAGTCTCCAACCTCATACGTTCCGCCAGCGGCAAGCCGCTGTATGAATTTAGAATCGGGTGTGTTGATGAAGAAACCCCAGATGGTATCTTTGCGTCTACAAACTGTAACCACATATTTATCTTTAGGCGGGTCAGAGGCATTACATTTTGGACATAGATAGATGTGCCAGATACGAATTTCGTGATGCTGCATAGCCGCTAATCAATGCCCCTTTCGGGCTTATGGGTGTCTTTGAAAAATACCAAGAGTTCGTCTTCCTCGTTGTCCAGAGCAGATACAATATCTTCTATAGGTATCTGGACTCTAAGCGCATCGCCCACACTCGCCCAAGCCTTGTGCCAAGCCTCATCGTGACTGAGTTCCCGTAACTGCCATACGGGATAATTGCCATAAGCAGCAACAATCTTCTCCAAACATTTTATGTCGGATTTACTGAGTTTATTTAGATTCACAGGTCGATCTGGAATAACATGCTTTTCGTATTCAACATGAAATCCATAAGAAACAGGCTCTTTGGCACGTTTCATCATGTCGTAACATTGGCTAGGGACTGGCCCATGCCGCATCGCATAATAGGTATCGCCCGTTATGGAGCGCCCATATTTTTCTAGGCTTGTTTTATCGGCAAAATAGAGCAGTTTAGCCAACGCCATAAACGTTGGTTCGGGGACGCTTTGCGCTAAGAAAATAATCGCTTCTGCTGATTTCTCAGCATCGAATTTGGATGTGATGTTCATAAAATACCTCGACATTCACATATCAGAACATTTATTCTATATAAAAATAGATGGTTCTGTCAATTGAAGATGAGTTAATGTGAAATTAATATTTTAACATCAACCGTTCAGCCTTAGTACGTTTAGCTAGTCTAACTTGCTTAAGCCACAAGAATCAACTTTTAGCTGTATTTACATCATACGCTTTATGTGAATTAGTTATGAGAAGAAAGTCCATAACAATGCGTTTTGAACCACAGAGACACGAAGTCTACAGAGTAAAACCATTTTCATCATGACGCTTCTGCATTAAACTTGGTGTTCTTGGTGGTTCATATTTTTCAAGTTTTGCTCAAATCATTTCACATCAGACGTATCCAGGACTTTCGCTTACCTCACCCCCCGGCCCCCTCTCCAAGTATTGGAGAGGGGGAGAAAAACGCATCTTGAAGTCCCCTCTCCATGCAATGGGGAGGGGATTTAGGGGTGGGGTAAATGCGTGAGCGAAAGTCCTAGTATCATATAAGCGAAGAAAAAGCGCGATTATTCTGTCTGCCTTTCGATACTGTACCACGCCGTTGGCAGACCGTGTTCGTCTTCCTCTATATGGTCGTAAGTAAAGCCAACTTTCGTCACGACATGTACCGAACCGCTGTTCGCGGGGTCAATCGTCGCCACGATGCGCGGCAGATTATGCTGCTCAAATCCATAATTGACCATCGCGGGGACGACTTCCGTCGCATAGCCTTTGCCCCAACGCGACGGCGTAAAGGCATAGATGATCTCCACTTGTTCGCTGCCCGGCGCATAAATCAGCCCACAAAAGCCGATCAATGCGCCGCTTTCCTTCTCAATCACGACGGAGCAGCCGTAGCCGCGCTTTTTGTAATTAGTTAAAGAGACTTCAATCCATTTTTGCGTTTGAGCGCGGGTTAGCGGATTACCATCGCCCATATAGCGGTTCACTTCTGGATCGCTGCAAATGGCATAAAAAGCGTCCATATCTTCCGGTTGTAAATGCCGGACGATCAAACGCTCGGTTTCAAAAATCATCATAAAAATACCCTTTCACGGTAAATATCCTTTATGAGTAAAGAGTCCTAGATGCACTCCGCCCCATCCTCTTACGCCCATCTCGTCAAATTTAGATGCGGCGCGGCTCTTATTAAAAACAAAAAAGCTGGTGATGACCAGCCTGAAGAAATAACTTAAACAGAATAAGGACGTTTTAGTGCAGGCGCTCGTTGACAGGATGGCGCGGTAAGCCGAGGCGATAGACTTCATTTTCGAGTTCGTGGAGGGCTTGCTGGGCGCTGGACATATACACACGAGCGATTTCCGCATTACCGGAAAAAAATTCCTGAAAACTCAACAGTACTTCGCCCATGCTGTTAAGCAGATATTGACGGGCGCTGGCGGCGAAGGTGGGGTAATCAGACTGTTCAAAACTGGCGCGAATCATCTGGAGTTCATTGAAGCGTGCGGCGCGATCATCGGCCTGACTATTCATACTGATGGCAACGGTTGTGTCGAAAAAGTGGTCGCTGTAGACCAATGTATCACACCACCATGCCTGCAACATCAGTTCTTGGGCTGTTCTTGTCTTCACGATCAAAAACCTTCTGTAGATTACGACCCGGCTTAAACCTGGTCTGCGAACTTCACTACCGTCATATTAGCATAAAAAATTCCTAAATAAACTTGAGATATGTGAAAAATTTCTGAAAAATCCTAAGTCGTATATAGAGGGTTTAGAAATGGTATTTTTAGGATTTATATGAATTTCGTAAAAAATTTTATGGGATTTGCAACAATTAAAGTGCATTATTTCTCAATAACGTAAAAAATTTTTGAAATGTGTAAGTTTTATTTGAGTTATAGCGCTATTATAAGAAAAGTTGTGTTATGCTCACGCACAAGTTAGTCGTTGGTGTCGCAGTCAGTATTATCATAATTAAGCGATCCACAATTTAAGTCTTCCCAACACACCCCAACATTTCGCACCTGAGTTCAACGGCGCTCAATCAATTTTGCGTCGATATATTAGAGTATTTTGTTGTTCGTAGCAGATCCGTTTACGGCTTTTGGAAATCATCCATGCATCTGCTCGAAAAGGGGTTTATCATGACCGCCATTCCACATAACTATTTCGATACACTGATACCAGACAAGCATCTACGGATTAGCCGTCACGTCATCTTAGCTTGCGTTTTATTGGCGCTGACCTTTGTACTGCGCTTCGACGGTAAGCCGCTCAACACGATTTTTTATGACGAAGCCATCTATGCCACGATGGGACGAGAAATGCTGGCGGGTGATTTTTCGCAGCATCCTATAACGTGGACTTATGGCTCAGCCTTATATCCAGCCGTTGCCTCCATAAGTAATATGATGGGTGGCGAAAATGGCTTACGGCTTTTATCCGCCGTACTTAGTACAACCACAGCCATTTGTATCTTTTTGACCACGCTGCGCCTCTTTGGTAAGGATGCTGCTTTGTGGGCGGCAGCCCTCTTCGCCCTAGCCGGGACGAGTATCGGCTTAGGCCAAATGGCGGTCTATGACAGCTTGAGTGTTCCGCTGCTTGCTATAGCTTTGCTTTGTCTCGTTTATTCAGCCTATCACTATCAATGGACAACCTATCTGCTATTGATTGCCGGATGCAGCGCTGGCCTAGCAGTCTTGGCAAAATATACAGCGGGTCTTCTGCTGCCACCGCTGCTCTTGGTAGGCGTGATGATCTATCTCGCACGCGGCAGATCCATTTTCAACTTGATTGTGTTGGTCTTCCCTATCGTGTTGATCCTGCTGCAATACATCGTGATGAACTTCGCGGATTTGATGCAGTTGGTAGCCGCCACCAGCGACATTACTAAAGCCGGCACAGGTCACGGCATTATCGCTTGGACGATCTTAGCCCAAGTAGGGCCGATTCTCGCCGTCGGCGCTTTAAGTATCCTGATACTACCCTATGCGCCGTTCTACCGAAAACACATCACATTCCCTAACAGTTTGCTCCACGCCCTCGTCATCACTTGCTTGGCAGTGAGCTTGACGGCAGTGCCGCTGTATCACCTGCTTTCGGGAACAACCCAATCGCTCTGGAAGCATACCGTCTATATGCTGGTGTTCTTCGCGCCGCTCGCAGGTTACGGCCTCGATACGCTCATCCGCTATTACCAAAAATCGGCTCGCAAGTTCCGGCCTATCATGCGCCTTAGTTGGGCCATGGTGACGCTGGTCGTAACGCTGCTTTACCTCCATCTTTCGCTCAATATGAATTGGGGATTACGGCACAGTTGGCCTAACGTTACCCAGGCTGTATCTTACCTCAGTACATATAACTGGACTCGTGATACGCGACTCTTGGCAGAACAATCCGCTGTTTACGAATATTACTTCGACCTCGGCGCTTTTGATCGCTCGGTGTGGACGAACACATTTTACATGGAATATGGGGGCTTAACTGGCGCTGATGCCATGACCGCCGCTATAGACGACCACTATTTTGATCTCGTCATTTTAGACGATTACTACACTGCCTCTATCAATCATTCCTTAGAGGAAGCACTTTTAAAAAGCGGTTACACCCTTGTTTACCGTGATGCTCAGCCACAGGCGCTTACTACGAGTCAGTCGATCATTATTCGGATTTATCAATTAAAGGAGTCGCGTGATGTCCAGACGATATCCACTTCTCACCCTGTTTAGAGCTTTAGGCATATTCGGTCTGCTCTTAACGGCGTTGGCAATTAACTTATTCCTGCTCGTTCACTTCAACACACTCAAGTGGCCTTATTTGTGGCCGAGACCTGGCATTTATATCGTCGTGGCGCTGTTTGCAATGTGCATGTGGTTTCCAGAATATTTTTCTGGGAAGTGGGCGTTTCGTTTAGTCGGCGCATTCATGTTCTTTATTGGCGAATGCTACGTCATTCACAGCATGGATGTCTTATTCCATCATTTTTCCATCATTGCCTTAATTCACGGCGTAGGAGTCACCTGCACTTTCTGTGTCATGACCCTGTGTTACCTTAATCAACTCAATCCCAAAGATCACCGCAAAGCCCCCCCTCTGCCGGATGATCTTCCTTATATAGCAGCCGTTATCCCCACTTATGGCGAACCCACCGCCATCTTAAAAGAGACAGCGCTCTCGCTTAAGAATATGGATTATCCGGCTGACCGCCTGCATATTTTCATCTCCGATGATGGTCATCGTGAAGAAGTAGAGCGTATGGCGGAGTCGATTGGTGTTGGCTATAACAAAGGCGCGAAAAAAGATGCAAAAGCAGGCAACCTAAACAGCGCCATCCTTTATATTGAAGAGAACTTTCCTAAAGCCACGCTGATTCTGACTCAAGATGCTGATGAGGTGATTGACCGCAGCTTTTTACAGAAGGTGACCGGTTACTTTACCGACCCCAAAATCGCTTTTGTCCAAACTCCCAAAGATGCTGTAGCCCCTCCCGGTGATCCTTTCGGTGTGCGTGACCGGGTGTTTTATGACCGCATCCAACCCGGACGCAATGGCAGCGGCTCGGCTTTCGCTTGTGGCAGCGGTGTCTTATGGCGCATCAAGGCGATTAAATCCATCGGCGGATATGTTGTGTGGAATATCGTGGAAGATTTAACAACCTCCAGCTTTTTGCAAAGTGAGGGATGGCATTCAGAATATCATAATGAGATTTTGTCTATCGGCCTTGCGCCGGACGACATCCCCGGTTTGCTCAAGCAGCGCGGCACATGGGCGGCGGATACGTGGCGGTTGTTCTTATTCAACAATCCCGTAACCCGCCCCGGCTTTACATTCCGCCAGCGGATGCAGTATGCCGAGCTAGGCTTGTTTTATGTGACGAGTACCTTCTTCATGCCTATGTTGATGCTCACGCCGCTCCTCTCCCTCATTACTGGACAGTTTATCCCGATTGAAGGGATGGCGTTGTTCCCTTGGTTGGTCATTAGCTTCTTATTTTACGTCACGCTTTCCGGCGGCAACCCGGAATTCCTCAAATTGATGTGGCAGTATTGGATTGGTCACTTTGCGACCTACTTCAAAGCCTTCCGCATCGCCATCAAATCGCGCAATAAAAAACCCAGCTACAAAGTCACCAGCAAAACACGCCAAAATGGATTTTATGGCGCGATGCTCTGGCCGCAATTTTCCTACCTTATTATAGGAACGCTGGCGATCTTGCGCGGCTTGTTCCTCCTGCCGGATGTTGCCCTCGTAACCCGGATGACCAATATCTTTATCCTGATGTTCTTCATGTTCATGGTCAGCGGAATCTGCCAAGCCGCCTTCTATGGCGTAGAGATGCCCCATAAGAAGCTCGCCTTTTATCTTAAGAGAGCTTTCGCCCTCTCTCCATCTCCTATATCACAGCCTCGACCTGCCGCCGCGGGCGATTGATGAACTGCTTACTCGCGGGGAGGATGTTCAGGGGGATTGTAGGGTGGTGCCTCGCCCCATCCCCACCGCGGAACAGGGGCTTGCGGCGGTGGTGTCGCGCCTTCCTGCGAGTTTGCCAGTGCGATGCGGGTGCCCCATTCGATATAGGCTACAAACGCAGAGCGAAACTCAGGATCAGAGGGTAAACCCGCTTCATCTGCGGACGCGGCAATAAGCTGTGTCCATCGCACGCGTTGCTCTTCTTTGAGTCCCAGATTGATATGCTTCGAGATCATGTGCGGATACCCGCCATGTTCTTGCGTGTACGTTTTCGGTCCGCCAAACACTTCGCCTAACCATAAGGCCACATGTTTCGGATGGTCAGCATCCATCCCGGCAAAGATCGGGCTAAGGATAGCATCGTCATGCACATGTCGGTAAAATACCGAAGTCAGGCGCTCAAGGCCAGGCGCTCCACCACACCACTCGTATAGGGTTGGTATAGACTTTTCAGACATTGTTAGTGTTCCCCACTTGAAACCGAGCTTCAGACTGATAAAGTATGATTGTTTAATTTAATGTCACCCTCGCAATTTGCCTACTCAACCTTTGGGTAGGAATCGCTCCCCGCTTTACTTTTTTCATAGATCGCAGCATAATTAAGATCATTCCACATCGTCGCCCATTTCCAAAAATCTCGAAATCCCCCGTCGTGCCACTAGGTAAAAGGGTATAGCATGAAGTTACGATTCCTAGTGCTGCTGATAATTTCTGTGTTGTTCATTTCCTTGGATACCGGAGCGAGTGATGCTGCTCTGCGTGATTTGGCTCCCGCTGTAGGGCGCTTAATTGGCGCAGCCGTAGTTGCCCCCGAATTACGTGTAGACACTCTCTACGGTCAAACAATCGCACGCGAATTTAACCTCATGGCGATTGAAGACGCGCTCAAGCTCGATGCACTGCGTCCGCAGCCCGACGTTTACCTCTTTAATGATGCCGATTATCTGGTTGACTTTGCCCAAGCCCATCAGATGCAAGTACGCGGACACACGCTGCTCTGGCATCAATATTTACCCGACTGGTTGGCAAATGGCAATTTTACCCGCGATGAATTACTCACAATTTTGCGCGATCACATCACCACTGTCGTCTCGCACTATCGGGGGCGGATATTCGCATGGGATGTCGTGAATGAAGTCTTAAATGAAGATGGTACGCTCCGGCCTACGCTGTTTCTAAATACTATTGGGCCGGAATATATTGATCTTGCCTTTCAATGGGCGCACGAAGCCGACCCAAACGCGCTGTTATTTATCAACGAATACAGCGCGGAGGAAACTAATGCCAAATCTGACGGCCTGTATCGTTTAGCCGAGTCCCTCTTGGCGCGGGGTGTTCCCATTCATGGCATTGGCCTACAATCGCATCTACAAGTCGTTTTGCCGCTGGATACAGAATCTCTTGCTGCCAATCTGGAACGCTTTGAAGCATTGGGTCTACAAATACACTTCACAGAATTAGATGTGCGTATTCAGGGTGCTGTTGGTTCTAACGAAGAACTTCTAACTGCTCAGGCAGAAATTTACCGCGAGATAACCCAACTTTGTCTGCAATCACCCGCATGTACCGCGCTTGTGACGTGGGGTGTAACGGATCGCTATTCTTGGATTTACCGCTTTACTGGCAATCCTGATGCACCACTGATGTTTGACGAAAATTATCTACCCAAACCTGCTTACTACGCCGTTGCCGACACTTTACGCGCTTTTGCCCCACCTGTTGTACCGACTGCTACGCCACCTGAACCAACCGGTGTTCCTGAAGTGCGTGATTTGACGATTTCAGTCGTGGTTGATAAGCCCGTTGTCAGTCCCGGTGATGAAGTGACTTTTACGATTTCGGTGCTGAATACCGGCAACGTACCACTTACGAGGCTCACTTTAACCGACATACTCCCCGCCGATATGGAACTGGTTGCAGCCTTCCCCGCCGATGGCTTGAGCATAGAAGGCACGACTGTGATCTTTTCTCATCCGATTCTGGCAGCCAGCCAGCCATTTATTGTTTCTATTACGGTCAGAATACGCTCACAAGCATCAAGCAGCCTTGTAACGCACCAAGTCTGTGCCAGTGCGGATTCGATCACTTCGCGCTGCAACCAATCGGATATTCTAAGCGTCAGCGAACTGCCTCGAACTGGAGAAACGCCTTGGTGGAGCGCTGCCATTCGATTTATCGTGGGTTATTAACCGTTAATCGGTACAGCACTGCTAAAAGGATGAAGCGCACCGAAATGCGCCTCATTCTTAAGCGATACAAATCACCCCTAGACAGTGATGTTATACAGTGTGCTTGCCACTTCGGTATCGAAGCGAGCGAAGGCCAACCGCACCGTCGCCGTCAGTTGGTAGCTGTCGTGATACGTCAGATATTCGACATTGACCGCGATCCGGCGGCGATAGCCCACATACCAGCCCGGACGATACACACAAACCGCCGTGCCTTTGTTGTTCGTCCCGGAGACGGTGACTTTGCCGTCGGAGTCGGTCAGCGGCACTTCAGGACTCATCATCACCGGAATGCCGTCGATAAAGCCGATTTGCCCCGTCATCGCCGTCGCCAACGCCCCGGCCTTGTCCATCGTCAGGAATTCACTTAAGCCGAGCAGTTTGGCATACGTATTGCCGTCCACAATCCACGCTAGATCAGACGGACGCGCCGAGTAACGCGTCTCCATCAAGAAACGCGCCGTCCGCAGTTTCGCCAGATCAACCGCCCCACCCGAATCGGACGCATTCGCCGTATTTGTCACCAGCGCCAATTTCCGCAGCCCGTCGAAAGCCAGATAGCGCTCGGTGCTGCCCGGTGCGCCGTTGTCGCTGTTGATATTACCCGTCGCGGCGGTGGTCGTGTCGCCATTCAGCAGCGTGTAATCAATGCTGTCGGCGATAGCACGAATGGCTTGATCGCGGTAGATGTTCAGCACAGGCAAAATGGCATCTTCCACCAATTCCGAGCTAAACCCCACCCGCAGCGCCAACTTTTTGGCATCCAACTGCACCTTGCCCGACCCGACCTTGCTATCCGGGATAGGATTCGTGCTGCCGAGTGTCAACTGCGATTCGGATTTCGTCTCCGGCACAAAATACACTGTCGGAT
>Ga0163154_10004395_pt1 | contig 18530 bp, 18 predicted proteins | sample OliLakLV19MP9P1_FD_148649 | JGI IMG/M metagenome (GOLD analysis project Ga0163154, IMG submission 148649) | Freshwater microbial mat bacterial communities from Lake Vanda, McMurdo Dry Valleys, Antarctica - Oligotrophic Lake LV.19.MP9.P1 | ecosystem: Environmental > Aquatic > Freshwater > Lake >...
GGTCACGGTAACGGTAGGCTTGGTGATTCAGGGCATTCCGACACTGGATCGCGCCGCGCTGTTACTGCTCGGCTTGTTGCTGGCTTTGGGCGGTTTGATTGCGGTCCGTCGCCAGAACTAAGCGTTACCGTTTCATCTAAGAGCCCAAAGGGGGCGGCGCAAGCCGCCCCCTTTTTTGTTAGACGCTCGGCAAATGATGCGCCGCAGGCAGCTTTGGTGGGTTTGGACTTGTCCAAACGCTGTTGCGGTTGCTGGGCGCGCTTTTTCAGCCCGACAATGTACGCGGATGAACCCGCAAGACTCGTCATTGCGAGGGAGCCTTGGCGACCGCGGCAATCCAGTGACTTGGCCTTCGGCGTCCCGAAAGTCACTGGATTGCCACGCCAGGCGCTGCAGGTTGTCGCCCGCCTGGATTTAAAGGCAGCGCAGGCCTCCCAATGACGAATCAATGAGTTACGCGAGTGCGTTCATACTCGCACGCTCACTCGCTCTGCCGGCCTCCATGCACTGCGCATACGCCGCATCTGACATGATCTTAGAAACCTCAGTTGACCGCTTCAATACCCCGATGATTCTTTTGGCTTTTCAGCAATTTCGCTCATTCACCCATTGGGTGAGTGGTGAGTACGCTACGGGGCAGATTGCACGGTTCTGGGGGGTGAGAACCGGCGGCTTGCGCCGCATGCGGCGCGCCGGTTCGAACGCACGCAAGCACAGCTTGCGGGCCGGGACATGGCTGCGTTGCAACTCGTTGGAATGGAACAACTATTCCCCCGGTCTGGCGGCGTAGCCGCCAGCCGTTCAAGCCGGCGCGCGGCATGCCGCGCAAGCTTGCCGACTTTCACCCCATAACCGCACACTCTACCCCGTCCAACTGGGGTTTCTAGGATGATGAAAGACGAACTGTTTGGAGCACGACGATGACAACTTGGCAGATAGCCGCAGTGGCGATAGGGACGATGATCCTTGGCGCGCAATCGGAGTTAGCAATGGCAACCGAAAAGGTCCCCTACACAGTCGAACGCACGCTGGAGTCCGGCGTGGAGATTCGCCGCTATGGCGCTACCGTGATTGCCGAGACCGTGATCGATGCAGGTACCTATGGCGACGCTGGCAATGAGGGTTTTCGCCGTCTCGCGGGTTATATTTTCGGCGGCAACCAGGGCGAGCAGAAAATCGCGATGACCGCACCAGTGGCGATGGCCGCCGATGCGGGCCAGAAAATCGCCATGACAGCGCCCGTGGTAGCCGAGCGCGACCCCGGCGGCTGGCGCATCGCTTTTTTCATGCCCTCCGAGTTCACCTTGGAAACACTGCCCAAACCGCTTGATCCGCGCGTCACCCTGCGCGTTGTACCAGGCCGACAAGTTGCAGCGCTGCGCTTCGCCGGGCGTGGCACTGGCGAGCAATTTGCCGAGCACACCATCGAACTCACGCAGGCTTTGGCAGGCGCGGGCATTGCGACGGTCGGCGCAGCGTGGACGGCACGCTACAACGCGCCTTGGGTATTGCCGCTGCTGCGCCGCAACGAGGCCATGATTGAGGTGACGGACTGATTTAACCGGATGAGCCGGAACCAAACACACAAAGGTCTTCGCATGATTTGTCAAGACTGAACTGGTTAGTGACTAGAAACCGGGATTCCTTGTTCGGGAAGCTGTGGCAGTCGCTCCGTGTTCGTCAAAACCCTCGCGATTTCCGCGCGGCTGTTATTGCTTCAACCGATAACCGCTACGGAAAATCCACCAAACAATCGCCAGACACACAATAAAGAACCCGCAGGTGGCCGCCAAGCTCAGACCCACGGCGACATCGGCGCTACCGAAAAAACTCCAGCGAAAACCGCTGACCAGATACACAATCGGATTAAATAAGGCGATAGTTTTCCAGACGCCCGGCAGCATATTGATCGAATAGAACGCGCCACCCAGAAAGGTCAATGGCGTAATCACCAGCATCGGGATCACCTGTAACTGTTCCCAGTTCTGCGCCCAAATGCCGATGATGAATCCAAATAGGCAAAAACTAAGCGCAGTCAACACCAAAAAGCCAAACATCCAGATCGGATGAGCCACCTGAAAGGATACGAATAAACTGGCGGTGGCGAGAATAACCAAACCCAGGACGATCGATTTGGTCGCAGCAGCACCCACATAACCGCAGACGATTTCAAACGGCGAGATGGGTGCCGACAACAGCTCGTAACTGGTCCCGGTCCAGCGCGGGAAATAAATTCCGAATGCGGCGTTATTGATGCTTTCCGTGAGGACTGACAACATGATCAGGCCAGGCACAATGAAAGCGCCGTAACTGACGCCGTCCACGTCTCCCATGCGTGAACCAATGGCGGCGCCAAACACCACAAAATACAGCGAGGTGGTAATGACCGGAGTCAATAAGCTCTGCCCCACGGTGCGCAGAAAACGCGCCATTTCAAAACGGTAAATTGCCCAAACGGCACGCCTATTGAAGCGTGGCACCGCGAAAGCATGTGCGCTGATCTTGCCAGTGCTCATGCGACAACCGCCGGCTGTTTGGAAGTCAAACTGACAAAAATATCTTCCAGCGAACTCTGCTCGGTATTCAGGTCACGAAAGCCAATACCGAGTTCGTGCAAACGCCGCAGCAAACTAGGTATACCGTTTTGCTCAGCATGAATATCAAAACGGTATTCGAGCACATGGCCGCCGTCTTTCAAGCTCAGCTGCCAATTGTCCAACTCGACCGGAATCGTGGTTAGCGGATCCTGCAGTTGCAGCGTTAATTTTTTACTGCCTAGTTTGCGCATCAACCGCGCTTTTTCTTCGACCAGAATCAATTCGCCTTTGTCGATCACACCAATGCGATCGGCCATTTCTTCGGCTTCTTCGATGTAATGCGTGGTCAGGATGATGGTGACGCCGTCATCGCGCAACGCGCGCACCAGCGCCCACATATCGCGCCGCAGTTCAACGTCAACACCGGCGGTGGGTTCGTCGAGAAACAATAATCTGGGTTCGTGTGCCAGCGCTTTGGCAATCATCACGCGCCGTTTCATGCCGCCCGACAGCGTTTGAATGCCATCCTTGCGTCTATCCCACAGGCTTAAGCCACGCAACACGCGTTCGATCAATGCGGGATCCGGCGGGCGCCCGAACAAACCACGGCTGAAGGCCGCGGCCGCCATGGGTGTTTCAAACATCTCGGTGGCCAGTTCCTGCGGCACCAAACCGATCAAAGAACGTGCCGCACGATAATCGCGCTGAATATCGTGCCCGTCCACGGTCACCGTGCCGGTGCTTGCCCTAAGCAACCCACAGACCATGCTGATCAGCGTGGTCTTACCCGCACCATTGGGGCCAAGCAGAGCAAAGATCTCACCCCGCTCAATGGAAAGTTGGGTGGGTTTAAGCGCTTGTAATCCGGAAGCGTAGGTTTTGGAGAGGTTGTCGATCTGCAGGATTACGCTCATGAAACTCCTAATCGAAGCTATCCCGTCAAACCTGCCACAAAGCTCAGTTGAGGTTGAACTCCAAACGCTGACGGGCCTTGGCGGCGACCGCTTTGCCGTCTTCAACGCGTGGGGTGAACTTCCACTGACTCAAGGCGCGCATCGCCTCGCGATCAAACACGCGGCGCGGATTGGCATTGACCACTTCGACACCATCGACACTGCCATCCACACCCACCGTGAACGACAGTTCGACCCAGCCTTCAGTGCGAGAACGCAGCGCCTGCGACGGATAGGTGGGGTTGACCCGCTTCACTAACTTGAAATCTTGGTTTTGCGGTGCGGTGTCTGCGGCTATCGATGTAGCGGGCGCTGCCGATGCCACTTGGGTGGGCGGTGCCGTGCTCACCGGCGGCGTGCTGACCGGATCGCGTGGCGCAGTGGTTGGTGGGCGGCTCGGAACGGGTGCGCTTGGCGCGGCAGCGGCAGCCGCTTGCGTGGCGGCCTGATCGCGGGCCTGACGCTCAGCTAAGCGCGCTTGTTCTTCTTCGGCTTGGAGCTTTTGATCGGCAGCGCGGCGCTGGGTGGTGATGCGCTGCTCCAAATTGGTGACCACAACTGACGTCGGCTGCGCGCGTTTTAACAGGGCAACGGCCGATTGCGCTTCGTCCAAACGATCGGTATCGATCATTTGCTCAGCGACACCTTGGGCGAGTGGCATCAATTCCAAAATGGCCAACTGCGCGTGGCGATTCTCAGGCTCCGCGTCAATGACTTTCAGGTAGTACTCAATGGCGTTGTCACCGACCGGCTGAATCAAGCGTTGCTCGCGCATCGCCACCCTGGCGGCCTCCAGCAACTCAGGAACCGTTTGTGCTGCGCCCGTCGGCTCCGCTGTCGCTGTCGCTGCCACTGCCACCGGCGCAACTGGCGCCGCACCTGCGGCGGGAGTTGTGGTCGGCGCGGGCTCGTCACTACCGCAACCCGACAGTGAAACCATCGCCAGCAAAACCATCACTGACGGAAGGACCTGGGTCTTCCAAGTACGGACTTTATTCATCGCATTCACCTCAATCCCCAAGGAGCCAGACAAGGATGTCGCCCCCGACATCCAAACTTGCTGGGTTGCGAACCTGCGCACAGATTCACACGCCCACAATTAGGTTACACGAATAGGTTGGATCAATGAAAAGTGTGAGCGGCTTGATACTGCTCGGTCGACCGGTTTTTTGGCCCCTGGTAGCACATCGTTCCGATTCTTATCAATTGCGTCCGAGCAAAGCGTCCAGCGCCTGGGCGCGATCTTCCTGCTTAAGCGGTTCGATGACTTGATCAAGGGCGCCACCGAGCACATCGCCAAGTTGGTAGAGCGTCAAGTTGATGCGGTGATCGGTCAATCGACCCTGGGGAAAGTTGTAGGTGCGGATGCGTTGCGAACGGTCGCCGCTGCCCACCTGCAATTTGCGATCGTCTGATTGTTGTTGCGCCTGTTTGCTGCGTTCGGCATCAATCAGCCGCGCTTGCAACAAGCTCATCGCCCGCGCCCGATTTTTGTGCTGCGAGCGTTCGTCCTGGCATTCGACCACGACACCGGTCGGCAAATGGGTGATGCGAATGGCGGAATCGGTTTTGTTGACGTGCTGACCACCGGCGCCGGATGCGCGGAAGGTATCGACCTTCAGATCAGCCGGATTCAGCGGCGTGGTATCGATCTCCTCCAGTTCGGGCAGGATTGCCACCGTGCACGCGGAGGTGTGGACGCGTCCTTGCGCTTCGGTTTCTGGAACTCGCTGCACGCGATGCGTGCCGGATTCAAACTTCAACGCCGAATAAGCGCTCTGGCCTTCCACGCGAGCGATGATTTCTTTAAAACCACCATGCTCGCCAGCGCTGTCACTGAGCACCTCTACACGCCAGCCGCGGCGTTCTGCGTAGCGCGCATACATGCGAAACAAGTCGCCGGCGAAGATGGCGGCCTCGTCGCCACCGGTACCCGCGCGTACTTCGAGAAACAAATTGCGTTCATCGCGCGGATCGACCGGGACCAGATTCATCGCCAGCGAGCCACCTAAACTGTCCATGTGCGCCTGCAGTTCGTTGGCTTCTGCCTGCGCCATTTCGCGCATTTCACCGCGTTCGGCCTCCGCCATGGCTTGCGTCGCGGCCAAATCCGCTTCCAATCGCAGGTATTGCGCGTAATCGCGGGCCAAATCATCCAGTTGCGAATACTCGCGCGACAGATCGCGAAATCGCGTGCCGTCCGATAGCGTCTCAGGCTGCGCAAGGAGCAATTGCACCTCTTGCAGGCGCTCGCTCATTTCCTCAAGTTTTTGCCGAATACGTGGATTCATCGAAAGCACAGTCGTTAAGGGTGAGGGTAAACATGCACCGCTGGTGTAGTGCGCCGCAAGTGAGTGCACGTTTTCCGCGCTTTTTTGACCCGAATGCGTTGTCGTCGCATGGGCAGCGCCCTCACGCTCGCGACAAGCTCGCGGCGCGAGTCAGTTTTCGTCGCTGTGCAGCGGCTCCAAAGCCAGCAGGCGGGAAGCGAATTCGACGAATTCTTCGTCGCCCAGCGCTGCTGCGCTGCGTAAGCCGACGGTGGGTCGATGCAGCAGCCGATTGGTCAAGGTCTGCGACAGATAAGTCAACACACGCTCGGGGTTTTCGCCCTGCCGCAAGCGTTTTAACGCGCGATTGAGCACATCGCTGCGCGCCATCTCGGCACGGCGGCGCATGCTGATGATGGTCGACGCAGCGGCGCGTTCGCGCGACCACGCCATGAATTCTTCAACATGCAACGTGACCATCGATTCGGCTTGCGCGGCGGCATCGCGGCGTCCGCGCATGCCCTCCTCCACCACACCGCGCAGATCGTCGACGGTATACAGATACACATCTTCAAGCTCGGCCACACTGGCTTCGATGTTGCGCGGCACGCCCAAGTCCACGGCGAATAGCGGCCGGCGCCGGCGGCCGACAAAAGCGCGACGCAGCGCATCACAACGAATAAGCGGCTCGCTGCCATGGGTTGCGGTGACCAGGATGTCGCAATCACCCAAATGACTTTCTAGGTCGACCAAACGTGCCGCCTGACCGCCAATGCGATCAGCCAACACGCGGGCGCGCTCAATGGTGCGGTTCACCACCGTGGTGCGCCGCACGCCCACGCCTAACAAATGGCGCGCGACCAGCTCAATCGTTTCACCGGCACCCACCAGTAGCGCCTGGCGTTTGGGCATCTCGTCAAATACCTGACAGGCCAGCCGAACTGCCGCATAGGCAACGGAAACGGCATTGGCGCCCAAACGGGTTTCGGTGCGCACCGTTTTGGCCACCGAAAAGCTGCGTTGCAGCAGTTGGTCGAGCGGGCCCGACAAAGTGCGCGCATCCAGGGCAATTCGATACGCCTGCTTCAATTGACCAAGAATCTGCGGTTCACCCACCACCAGTGAGTCCAGCCCCGTGGCAACCCGAAACACATGGCGCACCGCTTGCGCGTCTTGGTATTGATAGGTTGCCGCATGCAAGCTGCGGTGCGCCAAACCATGCACCCGCTCCAGCCAATCCAACGCGCCTTGTTCGGCACCCGGCGCATGGTCCACATACAGTTCAGTACGATTGCAGGTGCTCAAAATGGCCGCAGCACCCACACCGGGCAGCATACTCAGATCTTTAAGCGCCTCTGGTGTACGCTCAGGCGCAAACGCCACCCGCTCGCGGATTGCGATCGGGGCGCTTGCGTGATTGATGCCTAGCGCCAGAATAGCCATAGAATGAAGCATGCTCTATTCAAACCGGGAATTGTGTGTGGCCGCGCCCACGAAGATCAAGCACTTGCTCAAATTGACTAAGGCCGCGAAAGCGAAGGTTCATTCTGCGCGCCGATCTGCATGGCGTGCGTGCTGGCTCTGTGCAGCGATATTGACCGCCAATCCAGCGGCGGCGGGCGCTAACGCTGGCGTCGACGTACTCGGATTCGCGCTGAAGGCCGAGTTCGCCTTGCAGTCTGGATCGCTAGACGCTGCCGCTAGCGAGTACGCAAAAGCCGCGGTGCAGAGCCAACAAGTCGATTTGATCGAACGCGCCGCCACCGTGGCGCTGTTTGCCAAGGACTACGACGCCGCCGAGCGCGTAGGGAAGCGCTGGCTTGCGCTGCAGCCGGACGCCATCGGCGCCAAGCGCACGCTGGCCTGGGTGGCGATGGCAAGCGCGCGGCGCGCCGATGCCGAAGCCCTGCTATTGGAGCTGTTGGCGGACAACTCAGTGGACGCCCAGCGCGCCGTAGCGCAGGTGCTGGTGGCCGCCGAGAACCGTGCTTCAGCGCCGCAGAGTCTGCGCGTGTTGGTGCAGGCGGGTGCATTGAAGCCACTCAGCAAGGGGCCAAATTGGTCAGCGGTCGCCAACAATCTGGGCGACAAAGAAAGCGCGGTGCAATTGGCGGAATCGGAAACCGCAGCCAATCCTAAAAGCGCAGAAGCTTGGCGCAGGCGGGCCCAAGCGCAAATGGCAGCGGGCGACTCGCCGCAAGCGCTTAAAGCGCTAGAAAAAGCCCTCGATCTGGCACCGGAGGATTTTGAGCTACGCCTCGCGCTGGCGGCCCTGCACGCACAAAACGGCGATGTAGACCGGGCGGACTACATACTGGCCAAAGCCGATCCGCAAGACGATCGGGCGCTTTCCGCCCGGCTGGCCAATGTCGCCAGCAAACCCAACGCAAAACTGCTGAAACGCATCGAACGTAGTTTGCGTAACAGCAGTCGCGAGCGCGTGCGTTCGCGCGCTTTTCTGCTCGGTCAATTGTTCGAATTGCGCAAATCGACCGACTTGGCGCTGTCTTGGTACGCCCAAGAACCCAAGGGCGCCGCGTGGCATGAAGCGCAGTTGCGGCGCAGCGTGCTGTTGGCGCGCGAAAAGAACGATTTGCCTGGCGCTCGCGCGCTGTTGGTGCAAACGCGTCTCCAGGTAGACGATGACCAACAGCGTGTCGACGCCTATTTGTTGGAAGCCGAACTGCTGACCGACAGTGACCGTGCAGCCGCGCTAACGGTTTACGATGAGGCGCTCAGCCTGTATCAGCAGGATTTTCGCTTGCTCTATGCACGCGCGCTGTTTCGCATCGCCAACAACGACGTACCCGGCCTGGAGCAGGATTTACGCAGCATTCTTGAGCTAGATCCAGAGAATCCGCAGGCGCTCAATGCGCTCGGTTACACGCTGGCGGATCGCACCGATCGCCACCAGGAAGCGCTCGATTACATCCAACGGGCGATCGCTAAACAGCCGGACGATGCGGCCTTCGTCGATAGCATGGGCTGGGTGCAATATCGGCTCGGCAATCTGACAAAAGCGCTCAGTTACCTGCGTCGCGCCTATCAACTGGCACCAGATGGCGAGGTGGCGGCGCACTTGGCCGAGGTCTTGTGGATGGCCGACAAACGCGACGAAGCAACAGCCTTGTGGCGCGCTGCGCTGCAGCGCTGGCCGAATCATGCGGCGCTGCTGGAAAGCGTTAAACGCCTACAGCCTGGGCTTTTACCTTGAGGCGCTGGTTATTTTGTGCGCTCGCAGTGCTGGCAATTTCCGCGTGCGCACCGCAGCGGGTGCGGCCGTTGGCCGATGTTGCAGTTGGCGAACGCCTGCTTTCCGAGCATGAATCGCGCGTTTTTGAGCGGGTCGATTTTGACCTGAGCGGCCGCATTGCAATTAGCGATGGTAAACAAGGCGGCAGCGGTCGTTTCGAATGGCAACAACGCGGTAGTTCGTTCAGTTTGCGCTTCACCGCACCGATCAGCGCACAAAACTGGCGCTTGGAAGTGCGACCCGGCCAAGCCGTATTGATCGAGTCCAACGGCGCAGTGCGGGTCGCCAACAGCGCAGAAGAACTGCTAGAACGCGAACTCGGCTGGCGACTACCCGCCGCTGCTTTGCGTTTTTGGGTGTTAGGCATGCGCGCACCGGGCAGCAGCAGTGAACTGCAGTTCGATCCCCACGGACAACTACACACTCTGCACCAATCCGGCTGGGACATTCGCTATCTCGAACGCCAACTTGACCAAGATCCGCCTATGCCACGCAAACTTTTCGCGCGTTCTGGAGATCATCAAGTCCGTATGTCGATCCGCCGCTGGAATTTCGACCCAAACACCTCGATTGAGTAATCGCCGCGGCGCCCTTGCCCATGCTGTTATTTCCGCCCGCCAAGCTCAACCGCTTTCTGCATATCGTCGGCCGCAGGCCCGACGGTTACCACTGCTTGCAGAGCGCCTTTGAGCTGATCGATTGGCACGACGAATTGCGCATTGAGGCCACCACCGATGGCGCCATTGAGCGCATCGGCGGGCTTGCGGACGTGCCCACCGATGCCGATCTGACGGTGCGTGCGGCACGCCTACTGCAACCGCTGGCGGCAGCGCGCAGCGGCTGCCGTTTAACGCTGAACAAACACATTCCCAACGGTGCGGGCTTAGGCGGCGGCAGCGCCGATGCGGCCGCGGTGTTGTTGGCGCTCAATCGCCTATGGAATCTGCAGCTCGATCTGGCCACGCTGGCGCGTTTGGGTTTGTCGCTGGGTGCCGATGTGCCGGTGTTTATCGGCCAGCAACCCGCTTTCGCCGAAGGCATTGGTGAACTATTAACACCGCTGCCTTATGTCGAGCGCCATTACGCCGTGATTTACCCCGGCGTATCGCTAGCGACTGGCCCGATGTTCGCCGATCCGCGGCTGCAGCGTGATTGCGCGCCGATCAGCTTGGCCAATTACCTGTCTAATACGCCCACCGGCAATGTGTTCGAACCGGTGGCATTGGCGCAGTCAGCCGAAATTGGCCGGGCGATGAACTGGCTGCAGCTGCGCTTAGGCAATGCACGCCTTACCGGCAGCGGCAGTGCCGTGTACGCGCAGGCGCCCAGTTTAGCTAGCGCAGGCACGGCGCTGCTCGAAACGCCCAGTGTCTGGAATTGTCGCGCAGTGCGTTCGATTACGAATTGGTTTGACAAGCAAGCCGCGACCGGCTGAAAATAGCGGGCTCCACAAGGTAAACGCGCTCAGCAAACACTGTGCACGATTACACTGCGGACAGCTTGGGGCGTCGCCAAGCTGGTAAGGCACGGGATTTTGATTCCCGCATTCCTAGGTTCGAGTCCTAGCGCCCCAGCCACTATTTTTATGAGCTCGAAGCGATCTGACCTCTCCCCACCCGGTTTAATGATTTTCACCGGGAACGCACATCCCCGACTCGCGAGCTCCATCGCGTTCGAGTTAGGCGTGCCCTTGGGCAAGGCCAATGTGGGTCGCTTCAGTGACGGCGAAGTTGCCGTAGAGATCATGGAAAATGTGCGCAGTCAGCACATTTATCTAATTCAACCGACCTCACCCCCTGCCGCCGAAAATCTCATGGAGCTGCTAGCCATGGTCGATGCGCTCAAACGCGCGTCAGCAAAATCGGTGACCGCGGTGATGCCCTACTTTGGTTATGCAAGGCAAGATCGCCGCGCGCGTAATGCGCGCGTGCCGATCACCGCTAAAGTGGTCGCCGATATTATTGGTACCGTCGGTACCGATCGGGTTCTGACGGTGGATCTGCACGCCGATCAGATTCAAGGTTTTTTCGACGTACCATTGGACAACGTGTACGCGTCGCCCGTGTTATTGGCCGATATGTGGCGTCACTACGCGGGTGACGAGTTGATCGTGGTTGCGCCGGACGTCGGTGGCGTGGTGCGTGCTCGCGCGATGGCGAAACGCTTGGACGACGCTGATCTGGCGATCATCGACAAACGTCGTCCAAAAGCCAATGAATCGGTGGTGATGAATATCATCGGCGATGTGTCGGGCAAAACCTGCATCTTGATTGACGACATCGTCGATACCGCTGGCACCCTGTGTTCTGCGGCGCGCGCGCTGAAAGAGCGCGGTGCCAAACGCGTGGTCGCCTACTGCGTGCACCCGGTGCTGTCTGGCGCGGCGGTGGACAACATCAGCAATTCTGCTCTGGACGAAATGGTAGTCACCGACACCATTGCACTGCGTCCGGAGGCACGCGCGTGTGCACGAATCCGCCAGCTCTCAGTGGCGGAACTGCTGGCCGAGACGATTCGCCGAATCGCTGGTGGTGAAAGCGTCAGTTCTTTGTACGTGGACTGAGGTGCGAGCCCTGCAGTTGCGCAAACGCGACTGCAGCGCTCACCCCTCGGGCCAACTGGTCGCGGCTGGCAACGTGGTGGTGAGGCGCAAGTGAATGAATCACTGCGACCTTTCTTAAGCTTTGGTGTTCCGGGATGGAACACCTCAAAAAAGGATGTAGATCATGGCCAAGGTTCGTAATGTGCCGGTAGAGTTCCGCGCTGACGAGGGGAAGGGTGCGAGCCGCCGCCTTCGCGCTGCGGGCAAAGTACCGGCGATTCTGTACGGCGGTGGCGAAGCACCGCGCACTCTGCAACTCGATCAGCTGTTGGCCTACCGTTATGCCAACAACGAGTGGTTTTACACGTCGATTCTGGAATTGGACGTCGGCAACGAAAAGCAAAAGGCCTTGTTGCGCGATTTGCAACGGCATCCGTACAAGCCGTATTTGTTGCACATCGATTTTCAGCGCGTGTCCGAAAACGAGCCGGTGCGTTTGCGCGTGCCCTTCCATTTCTTGAATCAAGAAATTTCACCCGCCGGCAAGACCGCTGGATCGCTCGTTCTGCACGAGCTCAACGATTTGGTCATCAGCTGTTTGCCGAAGGATTTGCCAGAGTTCTTGGAAGTTGACCTGACCAATCTGAAGGTCGGTGACACGCTGCATATTTCCGACATCAAATTTCCGGAAGGTGTGGATGTGCCGTCGCTTAAGCTTGGCCGTGAGCACGATCTGGCGGTCGTGGTGGCGCGTATGGCCGTTGAAGAAGCACCGGAAGTGCCGGCTGAAGAAGCGGCCGCTCCGGCTGGCAAGAAGCCTGCAGGGAAGGCTGCTCCGGCCAAGGCCGCTGCGCCTGCGAAGGCAGCAGCCCCGGCAAAAGCGGCTGCTAAACCAGCTGCCAAGCCTACCGCAAAGAAGTAAAGCACTCGTCGCTTAAACTCATCGGCCGGCCGGCAACGGTCGGCCGCTGTTTTTTTGGGGCCGGCTACCCACATGACCCCGCCAGACCCAACTGAACAGCGCTGACGAGAACGACGCACTAGATGGCTATTCGTGTGGTTTTTGGCCTTGGCAACCCGGGTGCCGAACATGCGCGGCAACGGCATAACGCGGGCTTTTGGTTTGTTGATGCCTTGGCTGCGCAGTCCGGTGTGCGGCTGTTGATGGAATCCAAGCTCAACGCGGAGGTCGGCAAGCTCAGCGGGCGCGAGCCCTTGCTGCTGGTCAAACCCACCACGTATATGAATCGCAGCGGCATCGCGGTGTCAGCTGTGCTGCATTATTACAAGATTGATCCGGCAGAAGCGCTGTTGGTCCATGATGATTTGGACCTGCCGCCGGGTGTCGCCAGGCTTAAATTCGACGGCGGACACGGTGGTCAAAACGGCTTGCGCGACACCATCGCCCAGTTAGGCCACGCCAAGTTTCATCGATTACGCATCGGCATTGGCCATCCTGGCCGCAAGGAACTGGTAACACCGTGGGTGTTGGGCCGCGCCAACAATGCCGATGAACTGGCCATTCGCGAGTCCATAGCCGCGGCACTTGCGGTATTACCACTCTATTGTGAGGGTGCAATCGAACGCGCAATGACCCTATTGCACACCGCAGCAAATGCAAAAAAGGCCAATGATTCCTAGCAGAAAAAAGGAAAAATGACCGTATTGAAGCCAGCAGTAGCTAGTCAGCCACTTTCGCTTCAATTTAACAGTCCGTTTCCCTTTTTCCTGCTCCAAGAAAAGGGTCAACCATGGGCATCAAATGCGGCATCGTCGGTCTCCCCAATGTCGGCAAATCCACGCTTTTTAACGCGCTGACCAAGGCGGGAGTTGCTGCGGCCAACTATCCGTTCTGCACCATTGATCCGAATGTGGGCGTGGTCCCAGTGCCAGATCCGCGGCTTGACGCGCTGGCCGCTGTCGCCAAACCACTGAAGATCATCCCAACCACCATTGAATTTGTGGATATCGCCGGTTTGGTGAAGGGCGCGGCGCAGGGTGAAGGGCTGGGCAATCAGTTTCTTGCGCACATTCGCGAGGTCGATGCCATTTCACACGTGGTGCGCTGTTTTGAAAACGAAGACATCGTGCACGTGGCCGGCAAGATCGACCCCATTTCCGATATCGAGACCATCGATACCGAACTGGCCCTGGCCGATCTTGATAGCGTCGATAAAGCGCTCAACCGCGCCGAGCGCGCCGCTAAAGCGGGCGACAAAGACGCCATCGCGCGCCGCCCGGTGCTCGCCAAGGTCAGCGCCGCGCTGAATCAAGGCAATCCAGCGCGTACCGTCGATCTGAGCGCCGAAGAAAAGCTGCTCATTCGCGATTTGTTCCTGCTGACCCTCAAACCCGTCATGTACGTCGCCAATGTGCGGGAAGACGGCTTCGAGAACAATCCGTTCTTGGACGCCGTGCGCGCGCGTGCCGCCGTCGAAGGCGCCGAAGTGGTGCCGGTGTGCGCGTCAATCGAAGAAGAACTGGGACAACTCGACGAGGCGGATCGAGCCGCATTCCTGACCGATATGGGCTTGCAAGAACCCGGTTTGAATCGCGTCATTCGCGCCGGTTACAAACTGCTGGGACTGCGCACCTATTTCACCGCCGGCGAGAAAGAAGTGCGCGCGTGGACGATCAAAGCCGGATTCACCGCGCCGCAATCGGCCGGCGTCATTCATACCGACTTTGAGAAAGGTTTCATTCGCGCCGAAACCATCGCCTATGACGATTACATCCGCCTGCGCGGCGAAGCCGGCGCCAAGGCCGAAGGCAAACTCCGCTTGGAAGGTAAGGACTACATCGTGCAAGAAGGCGATGTTTTGCACTTCCGATTTAATGTGTAGCTGGGGCTAGCCCGCTAGGTCCAAACCGACGCAGCGGCGTCGGTGCTGGTCGGGATGCGCATGGCGGCACGATTGCGCAGAACTAAATCGCGCAACAAATTGCGCGCCAGTCCGAATCTACATTGAACCTAGGTTGAATCAAACAAGGGCAAGCCGTGAGTAACAATCCCTTAAAACGATGGCATCAACTGGTACGCGAACGTGACGCACGCGGAGTTGACGAGTTACTAGCAGACGAGGTGATTTTCCACTCGCCCGTGGTGCACACCCCGCAGGTGGGCAAAGCCTTGACGCGTATGTATCTGATGGCGGCAGTGCAAGTGCTGGCAAACCCGACTTTCCGCTACGTGCGGGAAGTGGTCGAAGGCCGCGATGCAATGCTGGAGTTTGAAGTGCAAATCGATAATGTGAAACTTAACGGCGTAGACATGATCCGCTGGAACGACGAGGGGCAGATCGTCGACTTCAAAGTGATGGTGCGCCCGTTGAAAGCGATCCATATGCTGCAAGAAAAAATGGCGGCACTATTGCAAGCTATCGCCGCAAAGCCCGCACCATAATCCGCCAGACTCGCGTTCTTTGAAAAGTCCCGGTCGCTTCTGTCGGTGCGCTTATTCGCGCATCAAACTGGATGGGACTTTCGATAGGCAGCGTGACAAAGCGGCGCCGCTTTTCGTGGGTTTGGACTTGGCCAAACGCTTCTGCTTCGGCTTTTCTGCAAGAAAGACGCAACCACGGCGAGCAAGCGCGTTCGGACAAGTTCGAACCCACTAAATACCCAACAATGCGCGAAAATACGCGACGGTGGGCGGCAAACCCTGTTCCAGACTGATGTGGGGTTCCCAACCGAGTTGGCTGCGCGCCAAGTCAATCACCGGTCGCCGTTGCGTGGGGTCGTCCGCGGGCAAAGGCAAAAAGTTGATTGGCGAGTTGGACCCCGTTAACGCAATGATGCGCTGCGCCAGTTGCAGAATAGTGAACTCGCCAGGGTTGCCCAGGTTCACAGGACCGGTGAAATCATCCGGCGATGCCATTAATCGGATCAAACCATCGACTAAATCGTCGACATAACAAAATGAGCGCGTTTGGCCGCCTTCACCATATACCGTTAATGCCTCACCGCGGAGCGCCTGCACAACGAAATTGGACACCACGCGGCCATCATTGGGATGCATCCGCGGGCCGTACGTATTAAAAATACGCGCCACTTTGATGCGCAACTGATGTTGCCGGAAATAATCAAAAAATAGGGTTTCGGCGCAGCGTTTGCCTTCGTCGTAACAGGAACGGATGCCAATGGGGTTAACGTGACCCCAATAACTCTCCGGCTGTGGATGCACTTGCGGATCGCCGTACACCTCACTGGTAGACGCCTGCAAGATTTTAGCTTTGACCCGTTTGGCCAAGCCCAGCATATTAATGGCGCCGTGCACGCTGGTCTTGGTGGTCTGCACCGGATCGTGCTGGTAATGAATAGGCGAAGCTGGGCAGGCCAGATTGTAGATTTCGTCCACTTCCACATACAGCGGAAAGGTGACATCGTGCCGCATCAGTTCAAAATGCGGATTACCGATCAAATGAGCGACATTGGATTTCGCGCCGGTAAAAAAGTTGTCTACACAAAGGATATCGTGACCCTGCGCCAACAGGCGCTCACACAAATGTGAGCCGAGAAAACCGGCGCCACCGGTGATAAGAATTCGTTTGACATCGATTCCGCGCATCTTAACTCCTCAAACAAATTCGGGTCGGACAACATTGCGCCCGCGGCCAATACCGTAGTAGGCAATTCCCGCCGCCTCCACCGTCTTCGGATCGTAAATATTGCGGCCGTCGAACAAGGCCTTGCCGCTCAATGCCGCGGCAATACGTGCAAAATCTGGGCTCCAAAACACTTTCCACTCGGTCACGATAGCCAAAGCATCAGCGCCTTTCAGCGCATCCATGGGTTCTTCGACTAAATGCAAGTCTTCACGTAGTCCAAATATGCGCTGCGCCTCTGGGCGCGCCTCCGGATCAAAAGCGCGCACCTTGGCACCGGCCGCCCATAAAGCCTCGATTACCGTGCGGCTGGGTGCTTCGCGCATATCGTCAGTATTGGGTTTAAATGACAGACCCCAAATCGCAATCGTTCGTCCAGTTAGATCACCATCAAAATGCCGATACATGGCTTCGAATAATTTGGTCTTCTGGTCATAGTTAACCGCTTCGACGGCGTCTAAAATCCGCGCGACATAACCCACACCGCGCGCGGTGCGGCCCAAGGCTTGCACGTCTTTGGGAAAACAAGAACCGCCGTAGCCAATGCCGGGATAAATGAATGCATAACCGATACGAGGATCTGAACCAATACCCAAACGCACACATTCCACATCGGCACCGACGCGCTCGGCAATATTGGCCACTTCGTTCATGAAACTGATCTTGGTAGCCAACATAGCATTGGCCGCATATTTGGTTAGTTCCGCGGAACGTTCATCCATCAATACCAAGCGTTCGTGATTTCGATTGAATGGGCCATAGAGGATTTTTAATACTGCGACGGCTTTAGCGCTGCTGGAACCAACGACGATACGATCGGGTTTCATGCAGTCTTTAACGGCATCACCTTCCTTGAGAAATTCAGGATTCGACACGACATCAAATTCAACGCTTAAGTCGCGCTCGGCAAGCGCGGCATTGATGCGGGCACGCACCCGATCAGCAGTTCCGACTGGCACGGTCGACTTGTTGACCACCACCGCGTAGTGATCCAGGTTTTGCCCAATGGAGCCCGCGACCGCGAGTACGTAGCGCAGATCGGCGCTGCCGTCTTCGTCGGGTGGCGTGCCCACGGCAATAAAAATCACCTCGCCGTGGCGTATGGCAGCGGCAGCATCGGTGCTGAACTGCAAAAAACCAGCGAGTCGATTGCGTTCGACCAGATCGTCCAGGCCCGGCTCAAAAATGGGCATTTCCCCACGATTTAAGCCGGCAATTTTGGCGACGTCGATATCAACGCACATCACCTGATTTCCCACTTCCGCGAGGCAAGCGCCCGTAACCAGCCCCACATATCCCGTACCAAATATAGCAACACGCATTGTCACACGACTCCGACATGGGCTTAGCGCCGCAGCAGCGCGACACCGCGAACCCGAAGGGCGCCGACTATAGCGGTCGTCAGCGCTGTTGTGAAAAGCAAATGCACTGGGCAAGCAAACGCACGAAAAAACAAAGGCCGCTCAACGGCGGCCTTTGTGCTGACAGGATCGACGGATCGATTAGTTCAGGATTTCCAGCAGCTCAACTTCGAATACCAGCACTTCGTTCGGGCCGATGCCGCCCTGCGGCTGGCCTTGTTCACCGTAGGCGAGGTTGCCTGGGATGAACAACTTGTACTTGCTGCCAACCGTCATCAGCTGCAGCGCTTCGGTCCAGCCCGGGATGACGCCGTTGAGCGGGAAAGTGGCCGGCTGACCGCGATCAACGCTCGAATCAAACTGGGTGCCATTTAGCAAAGTGCCAACGTAATGCACTTTGACCTGATCGGTCACTTTCGGCTTGGCGCCGGCGCCTTCCTTGATCACCGAGTATTGCAAGCCACTCTCGGTCACTTTCACGCCTTCAGCGGTTTTGTTCTTGGCTAGGAATTCGTCACCCTTGGACTTGTTCGTGCCAGCCGATTTGGTGCGCTCGGCTTCCTGCTTGGCTTGCATCGCCGTGCGGAAATCGTTGCTCACCTTCTGCGCTTCTTCTTCGGTCATCAAAACTTTGCCACCGGCAAAAGAGTCGTTCAGTCCCTTCTGCACCACCGCCATGTCGACGTCGTCTTTGATGCCTTGCAGCTGTTTGCCCCACATCAGGCCGATCATGTAACTGTTCTTGTCTTTTTCGGTCTTTAGCGACGGATCAATCGCGAGTGCCGGCATGGCGATCAGGGCCGAACCGAGGGCTAGCGCGATTGCGCTTTTGGCGAGCAGTGATTTCATTGAGGTATTCCTTTCAGAGCTGATTTCGAGACTAAGGGCAGGTTTCAGGCGCATCGGTGCTGCGCAGCGTCAATGACGAACTGAGCACTTTGGCGTCCCAAGCCCGCTATTCTGCGGTGTATGACTGAACTTCGGCAAACCCCCATGCAAACACGCACTGG
>Ga0163154_10004406_pt1 | contig 18495 bp, 20 predicted proteins | sample OliLakLV19MP9P1_FD_148649 | JGI IMG/M metagenome (GOLD analysis project Ga0163154, IMG submission 148649) | Freshwater microbial mat bacterial communities from Lake Vanda, McMurdo Dry Valleys, Antarctica - Oligotrophic Lake LV.19.MP9.P1 | ecosystem: Environmental > Aquatic > Freshwater > Lake >...
CCATGATAGAAGAATCTATCATCAATTCTCAGACGTCAAGACGGCTCACAGGCGACGGTAGACGGTGTCGAACCGTCCCCCGTCTACCGTCCACTCCATTTCTCCGGTTGGGCGGTCGCCCAATCGCGGCCTTCCCGCGTATGCGGGACCGCCTACAACTGCCCCACTCCCCCGCGTTCGCCAAGTCGAAGCGTCAGAGAGGCAGGCAGTGTCCTCCGGCTGTTGTTATCGCGTTGCGGAGTTGGGTATCTAGTGAAGCGAGCGGAAGCCCACGGCGGAGTGCGAGCTCGAGATATGCCGCGTCGTACACCGTCAGGCCGAACCTTTCCGCCAAAGCGAGGGTCTTGCTCCAGGCCACCGCCAAGGTCTCGGGATCCACTTCGATATCAAAGAGCGTCAGCGTGGAAAGAAACACTTCGATCCCGGCCCGATCGATCCGCCCCTTTCTTTGGGCACCCAGAAGCACATTCGCAACTTCAAGGTGCCAGAGGGCGGGAACCCACGCCTTGCCTCCCGCAGTCAGCGTATCCAGCAGGGCGTCCGTCTCCAGGGTCGATTCCGAGGCAAACGCCCAGGGAATCGTGGCCGAGCAATCGAGCACGAATTCGTTCATCGCCGCCCCTCATCAATCAGCAGGCGCATCGAAAGGCCTTTCAAGCTGTAGCGCCCACGCAGCTGGCGAAGCTCAGCGGTGGCCTTTTGCCGCTGCAGGAGCGAGGGCTCAGTCGCGGCGACGAGGCGTGCGATCGGCCGGTTGTGCTTGGTGATCGTAAACTCCGTCCCCCTCCCCACGCGCTCCAACAGCTCGGAAAAGGTGTTCTTGGCCTCAAATGCTCCGATCGAGATGTCGGTAATCTTCATGCAATTCAGGCTAGAATAACTGGCCTGAAAGTCAAGAGTCCGCTAGGATCGGCGTTGAACAGGAGCTCGCAGAGATCGAACCCGAGCCGGTAGCCGGTGGTCGGTAGTCAGTGGACACCGGTCCGGGCCTCGCATTCCGCCACCGTCCACTGCCCCCCCTCCTACCGTCTTCAAGAGAGTCTCCGGAGAGCGCCGGCCAAGGCGGTTTTAATCCAGGCCTGCCGGGGCACTCCGATCCGCTCGGCCTCCCGGTCAATCTCGGCCAAGAAGGCCTTGGGGAAATCGACGTTCACCCTCTGCATTTGCCGAACCGGACGGGTCGCTTTAGCCAGGTCCATAAACGCCGAGAGATCCTCGCCCGCCTCGAAGCGCCGGTCGAACTCCGCCGCCGAAAGGGTCTCTTTGCCATCTTGACGGACAATACGATCAGGTCTGTTCATAAATTTTCTCTTCCTTCGGATGCGCTCAACGCACGCTGATGATCCGAATGGTTTCCCCTCGAAGCGTCACAATCGCTGTCCAAAGGCTCAGTCCAATCCTCCCGATGACGGCAATCCTTGGTTCCCGTTCAAACGGAAGCGGTACTTCGACACGTTCTGGATCGCGCCACAGCGCCTGTACTTCTTCAAAATCAACTCCCCGGTTCAGGTCGGCCTTCGTTCGAGCCGATTTCTTCGGATCGAATTCAAATCTCACGCGACGAACCTAGTGCAATCGCGCTTCCTGTAAAGCGCCATTTCCATACCTTTTACGACACTCCCGCGCGATTCCAACTTCGCACTGAAAGCGAGAGCGCGGTTGAAGGAATGCAGTGGGTGGTGAGTGGGATCAACAAAGGGCCTAGGCGCGGCGAGCTCGGTCAGTCCAACGGACACCAACTGAGTCCCCTTCACGATCGACCTTCGCGTCGTCGCGTCATCGCGCTTGACTCCGTAGACCGTCACCCGCTTGGCCTTGCCTCCCGACAGGCAGCCCCTACGGGTCTTAGGGTGCCCGTGAACCACGCCACGACGTTTTCTGCCGAACACCTGCGCCGTTGCGGGTTCCAGGGCGGGTTCGCACGCTTCCTCACCCGGCTCCTTCTTCTCGCGAGTCTCCTCCCCGTCTGCCCGCCGGCCTTCGCCGTCATCTTCTACTCCACCGGCGATCTCAACCACAACACCACCGCCCCCCACCGGTGCCCTCGCCAATAGCGGGTGGCAGTGGGTCGGTACTTGGGGTGGTTTTCAGGGGACCGCCGTCGGTCCGAGTCACTTCCTCGCCGCCAAACACGTCGGCGGAGCGGTCGGCGACAGCTTCACGCTGAACGGCGTCAGCTACACCGCCACCGCCTACTTCGACAACCCCGGCTCCGATCTCCGTCTCTGGAAAGTCCAGGGCACCTTTCCAAACTGGGCCCCTCTCTACCGGACTCAGGACGAAAATGGCAAAGGCATCATCGTCTTTGGACGGGGCGTCACCCGCGGGCCCGAGGTTCGGGTCAATGGCGCGCTCAAGGGGTGGCAGTTTGGGCCCGGGGACGGCCGGATGCGGTGGGGGCGCAATGTCATCATGGACGTCCTCCCGAACGTCGCCGGCTGGGGGTCCGTGCTGGCGGCGAAATTCGATGCTTCCGGGGTTGAAAATGAGGCTTTCTTCACCGTTGGCGACTCCAGCGGTCCCGCGTTTATCCAGGATGGGACCACGTGGCGGCTGGCCGGCCTCGGCGCGTATGTCGACGGCTACTACGCGACGTCCGCCGCCGGTCCGGGTTTTGTCGGCGCAATCTTCGACGTCAGTGGTCTCTTCATCGGCACCAGTGCCGGGCCATGGACCGCCATCAGTTTTTTCAATAGCGTCCGGGGCGCTTTTTATCTCACCCGGGTCTCGTCAAACGTAGCCTGGATCGATGCGAGCATCGCCTCCAGCTCCAATGGCTCGATCGCTCCGGCGATCACGCAGCCACCCGCCAGACAAATCGTCACCGCCGGGGCGACCGTCACGTTTTCCGTCACCGCGACCGGCGTGCCCGCGCCTTCGTATCAGTGGCGCAAGGACGCGATCTCGCTCCCGGGCGCCACCAGCCCTTCCCTCGTCCTGCCGAACGTTCAGGCCGCGGACGCCGGGGCTTACACCGTTCTCATCACCAACCCCAGTGGTTCCGTCACGAGTCTCTCCGCCCTCCTCACGGTCAACCCGGCTCCCGTCCCTCCGACCATCACGGTACAGCCGTCCGCGCAAACCGCCATTGCCGGGACCCGCGTCTCCCTGAGCGTCGTTGCCTCAAGCGCGTCCGCACTCACGTACCAGTGGTTCAAGGATGGGGCTCCGGTGATCGGGGCGACCGGCGCCACTTGGATCATCCCTTCCGCGGGTCCTTCGGATTCCGGCTCGTACACGGTGAGGCTGAGCAACGACGGCGGAGTGGTCACGAGCGCCGTGGCGCACCTGACCATCACACCTGCCTCTCGTTTGATCAACCTCTCCGTCCGCGCGCAGGTGGACGTTGACAGTGCGCCGCTGATCCTCGGCTTTGTGAACCAAGGCGATCGCGCAAAGTCCGTGCTCATCCGCACCATCGGTCCTTCACTCGCGCTCTTCGGCGTCCCCTCCCCGGCAGACGATCCCCGGCTCGACCTCTTCCGAGGTCAGACGTTCGTGGTGGACAACGACAACTGGGGCGGAACCGCCTCGCTGGCGCAGGCCTTCGTCCAGGTGGGCGCGTTTGCGCTCAATGCCGATTCGAAGGATGCCGCCCTTTCCTCCTTGGTCTTCTCAGACGCCTACACGGCCCGTGCCTCGGCAGCCGAAGGGGCTCTCCTGGTTGAAATCTACGATGCCGACACCAATCCCGAGGCGTCATCCCGTCTGATCAATCTGTCCGCCCGCTATGAGGTGCGGAGCACCGATCGGCCGTTGATCGTCGGCTTCGTGATTCGGGGTGATTCGCTGAAAACCTTGCTCATCCGAGGCGTTGGACCTGGATTGGCGGCCTTCAACGTCGCCAACCTCCTCGCCGATCCCCGGCTGACGATCTACGCAGAAGGCGGGCGCGTCCTCGGTGAGAATGATAACTGGATCGAAGCGTCGTCCGGGTCGGATACGTTCCGTCAGGTCGGCGCCTTTCCCCTCGCGAGCGGATCGCGCGACGCCGCGCTCAGGATTACCCTGCCAGCGGGCGCCTACACCGCGCAATTGACCGGGCCTTCCGGCAGCTCCGGTGCAGCTCTACTGGAAGTCTACGATCTGCTCTGAGACGAACAGGACTCGGTCACCTGCCGCTGGCGCGCCCTTACGTCTGACCGCCGTTTTCGGTCGGGGGCAGGTGCTCAAACCAAACGTTTCGTCATCCATCATCTGATCTCCCATCTCCGTTGTCTCTGTTCCTTCCTGTAAAATGCCGAATCGGATCGATCGTTTCACAGGAGAGAACTGAGAACAGCATAAGCCTGAAAGGTTTTTCGTCGCCGGTCTTCCCCCCGCGCCTCTGTGCCCCCATGCGGAAACCTCCCGACTCCGATCATCAATCCGTATTCACCACAGAGGCATAGAGTTCACAGAGAAATCCTTCAAACCGGTTGTTTGGATTCCCCATCCGTCGGATCCGCGATCCAGCCTCCGTCTCTGCGCCTCTGCGCCCTCTGTGGTAAAAGTTCCGTCCTCCGGCATCCGCCTCCCGGCTCGTCGCTGCGTTCCTTACGCCCAATCTTCGATCCGAAAAGTCCCGCGGCCTCCGCGAGGCCGCCTACGCTGGGCGAACCCGGCGGTGTCCTCTCAGGGCGGCTTTCCATAGCGCCACGCGCTTCCAGAGTCCGAACGCCGCGCGGTACTTCCATTCAACCCATTTTGATTTCCCGGGATTGAAATGCTTCAGGTAAACATCGCGATTGGCGTCGAAGATCGCCGCCGACATGCGTTCAAAGTCCTTCGCGACGCTCAAACCCTTCAGATGGGTGATGGCGTGGCTTCCATCGTACACGATCCGGAATCCCGCCTGACGCACCCGAATGCAGAGATCCAGGTCATCGCCATACATGAAAAAGGCCTCGTCGAATCCTCCCAACGCCGCCAGCACCTCGCGGCGGCCAAGCATGAACGCCCCATTGATCGCGCCAACGTCATACGTTCCGTCCACCGGCAAGTAGGTCAGGTTGTACCCGGCGAACGCCTTCACCCGCGGCAACCAACCGGCGAGCCCTACCGCCCGGCAAAACCCGTCCCAAAGCGTGGGGATCGATCGCCGGCAGGCCAGATCCATCGTCCCATCCGCGAGCTCAAGCCGCGGCGAGATCAGCCCGATCTCCGGCTCCGCCAGGACCCGCCGAAGACAATGTTCAATCGCGGCGGGATTCACGACCGTGTCTGGATTCAGATAGAGCACGCACTCGCCCTTGGTCCTGGAAAATCCCAGATTATTGGCCCGGCCAAAACCCAGATTCGCCCCCGGATCGAGGTACGCGACCCAGGGGTAAGCTTCCCGCACAAAACGGCCGGTGCCGTCACCCGGGAAGTTGTCCACCACGACCACCTCGACCGGACGCCCCAGGGCCTCGCGGGGCAATGAGGCCAAACTCGCCCCGATCTCCTCGCGGGAGCGATAGGAGACAATGATAATGGTGAGGATCGGTTTCACGCCTATCCGCCTCTCTTTGGTGTTTCGGCGATGCAACGCCGCCGCTCCGGAAGCGGTCCGCTGCAGCCACACAGACCGTCCCAGGTGCCGAGGAGCATCGCCCTTAACTTCCTGCCCTTGCCCGGCTCAAAGGCGAGGACGCGGAAGCAGTTGTAAACGGCAAAGGCTGCGTCAAACAGAGCCCAATGTCGTTGCGTGATGGCATGACGCTTCCATACGACGATCCGATTCCTCGCCATGAAGTAGTGGCGAAAGGCAGCGTGATGGGTGGGTCGAAAATCGTGACCAAGCACCTCCTCTGACTGGCGATCGCCAAGGCGGTGCTCCAAAACAGCCTCCGCAGAAACCGCCACCGTTCGTCCACTCTGGATGACCCGAAGGCAGTAATCAGTATCGACATAATCAATAAAAAGGGATTCATCAAATCCATCGAGCCCCGCCCATACGGCAAGATCGACAAGCGATCCGGAAGTGACCATCATCGTCACCTCCGCAAGATCCCCCCGGCATGAATCAACCCGCTCGAAGAGCCCTGGCCAACGCGGATGCCGGCGAACCCAACGGTACGGATGGGCACCGGGGACGGCATCCTCGATCCGCGGACCGACCACCGCCGCACGAGGGAAACGATGCTGCGTCGCCAGCAACGATCGAACCAAACCGGCACGCGGTCGACTGTCCTGATCAAACGTGACCATCTTGGCAAAACCCAGTTCATGGGCCCTCGAGGCACCGCGATTGAGCGCCGTTGCGACGCCAAGGTTGGACGACAACGTGAGAACCTCGACGCCAGGAACCTCAGCCATCCGCGCGCAAAGTCCTGCTTCCGATCCATTGTTGACCACCAGGACTCGGCCGCACTCCTCGACGAGAATCTGCAGCGTTTGCGTAATGGCGGGCTCAGGATGGAAGACGACGACCACTCCGCACACCGGAAGGGATTTTTCCACCCCCGAAAGGCTCATGTTTCGCCCTCCGAACCCAGACACCTCTGCAAACGCTCCACGCACGGCCCAAACTGAAGCGCCTTCATGTCTTCCACGCCATTGCGCGCCAGTCGCAAGCGAAGGTCTTCATCCGCCATCAGACGCTCCACCGCAGTGCGCAACGCAAGGACGTCACTAGGCGGGTAGAGCAACGCATTGTGTCCCTCTCGCAGAAATTCCCGGTGTCCCCGGATATCCGTTGCCACCAACGCGCACCCACATTGAAGCGCTTCACAGGCGGGCAGTCCCCAACCTTCCTCATGGCTCGGCGCGATCATCATCGATGCCTCGTTGTAAAGACCACGTAATCGCGTTTGGGACGGATTCTTGAAATACCTTATCGCAGATGGCCATCCAAGCCGCGCTGAAGCGGTCCCAAATGCCACGAGCTGCAGACCTGGAACCTTGGCCAATGCAGCGACCACGTCATCCGAGCCTTTCTGCGCGAGCCAATGGTGTGGCCAGAGAATCTGTCCGGCGGCGCGGCGCTCCGCGGGGCGATCCCGTCCAAAAGCGACGTGGTCGAGTCCGTTCGGCAAATAGACGGCGCGTTCGCCCGAAGACGCGATCAGCTCGCAGAGCCAGTCTGAAACCGCGAGCTTGGTCATGGGCAATCGCCACGACGCCCTGACTCGGTCAGGCGGAAAATCCCACGTCTCATATCCTTGGACAAGATAGAATTTCCGACCGGCGGAATCGGGCCAGCAGGCGATCGCCTCGGCTGTTCGGACGGACGACGCGATGACCGAGTCGGCGCAGGGCGCATGCGACACACCAAGATCAGCCACCCAGGAAAGCCTGACCTGCGGGTGAATCGTCATCCACCGAGTGGGTCGATAGGCTCGGGTGAACCGCCAGGTCCAAAACCGTCCATGACGGAGCGCACGACGCAAAAACGGAGCCTCGCCCAGATCCGCCGGCATGAGGATCGTGACCGCCCACCCCCCAGCCGCGAGCGCGTTGGCATAGCGCAGAATCATGCGCGAACCCCCGGCCGGCTCTCCGGCACCTCCCGGCAGGACGAACGCGACCTTCATGCAGAAAAGGCTTTCGTCCTTGCCTGCAGAGTCTCAACCACGAGTCGGAGTATCCGAAGTGCCGGTACGGAGGAAACACCTCCCCAAGGAGACCGCAAAAAACGTCCCAGTGTAACCGGACCGAGGACCCGACACCGGCGGCAGACTTCCCACCACTTGTTCGCCAGGGTGAGCCTCCACTCCGACTCAGAGGCGAGAGAGCGGGTCCGGTGATGCTCATCCAGTCGCCGCAGCCACGCTTCAGCGCGATCGAGCATCGCCCTCGTTGGCGCGAAAAGCTCGGCACTGAGGGTGTGATGCCAAGCGTGATCATCAGCAGACAACGCAGGCCACCAGTTGACGAGGAGCCGCTGACGAACCTGCGCGGCTCCGGCAACGCTGTCCGAGCGGGCAGTAACCGTCACTTGCGCGGCATGCATCCGGTAGCGCAGCAGCACCTCGGGAAGGTTCTCCATTTCTCCCCGCCGCTGCAGGCGTTCCCAAAGATCATAATCCTCCGCCCGACCAAATTCCGCGCGATAAACGGGCCGGAAGACATCAATGGCTGCACGGCGCATCATCACCGTCGGATGCACCAAAGGGGAGTCGAAGATCAATCGGGCGCGAATCGCTCCGTCGGTAATCGGAGGCCTCCACGTGTGGGTTCCAGCGTCACCAAAGGTGCGGGCCCACGTGCCACAGGCGACCAACCGGGGGTTTCTTTCGAACCGGGCTCGTTGACGGGCCAGACGGGTCGGCAAACTGATATCGTCCGCATCCATTCGCGCCAACAGCGTTCCGCGGGCGTGCTGCAACGCCACATTGAGCGCCCCAGCCGGGCCGATTCCCTCCGCCGTAAAGATCCGGCAACGAGCGTCACGCGTCACCCACGCACGCACACGCTCTCCCGTATCATCGGTCGATCCGTCGTTGATCACAACCACTTCAAGGTCGCGCTCCGTCTGGGCGAGCACACTCTCCAAGGCCTGATCAATGAAGCGACTGGCGTTGCGTGCGGGCAAGAGCACGGAAATCAGCGGCGACGTACTCATGGCGACTTGGAACTGGTCGGCTCTAGCCATGCATCTCCCTGCCCGATCCTAGAACGGCGGTTGAGGACCTCCGATCGACAAAGCCAAAGCGCTGTTCAAACCAAGCTTCCAGCTCGTCCGGTGACGCAGACGCGGGAATGCGCACCAGCGCCCGTTCCGCCGCGCCACACGCGGATCGAATCGAATCCTCAACCGACCGGAAATAGTCGGGTAACAGAAACAATTCGAAAGCAGCCATCTGGTTGAACCACCGCCCAAAATCCACCCATTCGTGCTGAAGCACAGCCATCGATCGCACCACCAAGGAGTCAAGCGAAAGGTCTTCCCGGTCAAACGTTGGTCGGTCGTGACGCTCAAGATAAATTACCCGGGTCACCCTTCCGCTATCCGCCACGCGGTCGTTGCCAAAAAGCGTGGCGACCGGAACAGGAAAAAGATCCGGGCCGGTGAAGCCCTGCTGCATCCATAGCGATGTCGCCTCCAGCCGACCCGCCCGCCGAGCGAGGGACTTAAGGACTCCTCGGAAGGGGACATTCTCTTGCGCAAACCGCATCACGGGGCCGAGCCAGGCCCGGCGGCTCTGACTGGCAACCGGGAAATGTCCGGGAAACTGATTGCGGTGGTAAGGCTTGAGTACAAATGCACGCGGAAAGGACAAGACCCGGGCCTCCTGACCAATCAGTACGAGGTCATCACCCAAGACGGATACGCCATGCCTCAGCACCCCCGCGCTGAGCAACGCCGTTTTGCCAACCCCTCCAGGCCCCGGGAGCAGAGTCGCTCGTCCGTCCGAATCCACCCAGCCAGCAGAATGCAAAAAGGTCATTCCCCGCCGCAGGGAAACGAGCTGGACCAAGATGTTTATCAGCGTTTCACCCGTATCGGAAAACACGTCAAAGCCCTCGGGTGTCACGACAATCGCGTAGCGCGCGTGGGGCGCGTGCAGGCATCGCCCCACACTCCCCTTGACCAGATGAAAGTGAACCGGTGCCTCTCCAGTGAAGGACGAATAGGGGGCGAACCGCAAACGCGCCGCTCCCGCCGCCATCGCCGTCGATCGATCGTCCGTCCGGAAGTGGTCCAGCTGGAAGGCAATTGAGGCGCGTACGTGCTCCTTCACGGTCGGCTCCAGCCAGACGTCGGCCAACGAATGAATCCGGTACCGAGTTATCATTGGGGCGAATCAGGGGCGATGGCCATGGCCACCAAAGCGGTGGTGCGCAAATCCAGCACGTCGACCGCCTTTACCCGCGGATCGATCTGCTCCGGAAGGGGCGCGCCATGTCGCACCGGGGCGTACGGAAAACTCCAATCCAGCGGGGTCTCTTCCCGAAACAACCGCCGCCACTCGGAGGCCCGAAGTCGATTGCCACGCTCTCCACAGGCCGCCTCACCCCAAGCTTCGCCGGGAGCGAGAAAGGCGAAGGGTGCCGTACGGGGATCCCGGTGATCTTCCATGTCCACAAAATGCAACGCCACCCCACCCGGCGCGAGGAGCCGCGCGCTCGCCGAGAGCAGTCCCGCAATCTCCTGGGGCGGCACATGCTCCAAAACCGTGTAGGAGAAGACTAGGTCGAAACGCTCCGGCTGCTCCAACAGCGCGACCGCTTCCATCGGTGCCCGATACTCGACCCCCACCCGAGCCAGCCCGGAAGGATCGTAGCCGGTGGCTTCAAGACGACCCAAACGGCCAACGAAATCGTCGTGATTGACGAAGGGGCTGAGCAGGCGACGCGACAGCACGGGACTCTCCATGCTCGCCCGGACCAGCGGAATTGAAACTTGGCGGTAGCGGTCGATGGTCAGAACTCGCTCATAGCCACAAACGTGGAGCCCGGCAGCGTGGGCCATGAACTGACCGGTACCGATCTCAAGCGCACGTCCACGGCTTGCACCCGGGCGAGGTACACGATCGCCCGCGTACGACAACATCCACGCAAGGATGCCGGACATCGCGTCAAAGGACCGATGTTGGCGTGCCGCGCGCAGATTGGGATCCTCCCGGCCACGCAGGCGGTTCGCCCAGGCGGACAGGTGCCGACGAAGGGAAACCGGGGCTGAGGTCTCGGAGTTCATGCTGTGCGCGTCGGAGCGCTCTCTTCGCTTCCGACACTTTTCGAGAGTCGAATCAAAGCCCGCCGCCCGGCACGCGCCAGCCACGCGTCGGCCTGCGCCCACAGCGCGCCTCGACTGCTGGCAGAGGTCCGGCGAGTCGCCAGAATCGTGCGGATAAAGCCGAGGGGCGCCGCCTGGGCCCGCAATCGGTCCTGCAGGTTTCCTTGAAGCATGATCCTGACAAACGCGTCGGACTGCCAAAGCAGCGTGTCCCACCGGCCCGTATTGTCTCCTGAGCTGCGCAGCCGAATCACTCCGCCGCACACTTTGGAGCCACGGGTCAACAAAGCATTCAGGCAGGGATCATAGCCGAACCCCCCGGATGTGAGAATGACGTGGCTCGTGGCAACACGCTCGTGAAAGAGCTCCACCACGCGTTGTCGCCAACCCCGAGTACGGGGAAAGCGCCAGACGGGAAAGCCTGCCCGCTCATCTTCGCCCGTGGGCGCGCCCAACAACGTCACTCCCGGGGGCGCGGAATCAGGGATCAGGTCCACACCCTTCTCCTGCTCAGCCTCAAGTTCTCCAAAGAGGCGATCGTACAGGTCTGAGTAGGCGAACCGTTCGCGCACCTTGTTGAAGAGCCGCCTGGCCATCTCCCGCCGCTTCCCGGGCCGGGCAAGGAAATGCTTCGCCTTATCCGCAAGGTCATCCGGCGAATCGTAGAACTGAATGTCCTCTCCCTCGACCAACCCGTAGTGCTCGACGAGTGGTGTGTATCGGGTGGACAAACACATCTGTCCATTTCTCACCGCTTCCCAAATCTTGGTGTTCATGTGGGGCGCGCCCGTAAGGTGGTCTTCCAGCAACGCCAGCACCACCCGCGATTCCCGAACCGTGCGGTCGAAGGCATCCGAAGGCACGAACCCCCGGTAAAAGGGCGCCAGCAACGGCGATGCCAACCAGCCCTTCCCCCCAAAGAGCGACAACGGCACTCCGCGGGAGGCCAGCCGCTCGACCAAACGCAGCCGCGCCGGAAACACCGCGCCAAACAACGCAACGTCATGCTTTTTCTCTTCCTCAGGCACCTGCAAACGATCGAACTCGGACACCACGAAGTGACAGCTGTTCGGCAAATAGTGGCAAACCCCGGGCCGGAGCGCATTGTACCGGTCCACCACGTGCTTCACATACGCCACCACCCGATCAAAGATAAAGACCCACGGCCAATGGTGGGGAAAATTAAACTCATCGTCACCGAGGATTCCGACGGTAAAAATCCCTTCGCGGCGAAGCGTGCGCAGCGTCTCCGGCAGAAGAAAGAGGCCGTAGTTGTCCACCGTCCCCAATACCGCAATGCTGCATCCCGAGCGCCGCACGCGCTCAATGAAAACCCGGTTGAGCTCTCCGAGGTCACGGTCCTTGAAGACTTGGTGCGCCTTGATCCGATGGACGTGATGGGCGCAATGCTCGGATCCGAAATCATAAATGTCGACAATCTCGTGCCTCCGTCCGGTCAATGCCTGGCGGATCGCGGGAATCCGGTCGCGCGACCACGGGTTCCCTGGCAGCGTGTCGCAGGCAAGAAAGATCCCGGATCGCCGTTTCATGATTCCAGTCCCAAACGCCTCAGATCGGACAGCCAAGCCTTCACTGCCACGATCTCCTCAACGGGGATCAATCGAGCCGCCGCCAGCGCCTCGTACAGCTCGACGAGACCGGTTCCCATGGTGCCAACCGGCTCCCGTGACTCCAGCACGTTAACCACAGATTCTATCTCCCGGTACATCGTGACTTCATCCGCGAAGTCGCGCATCAGGTCGTGCTGGTTGCGCAACTGCCGCACGGTTGCCGGTCCGAACCCCAAACGAAGGTCCTGCTGCCAGAACAGCCTTTGGGCCACATAACCACGAAAGATGTCGCAGTAGCGCATGCTCACGCTTCCGGGGAGAAAGAGCGCCGCAAAGGCCGCGCGGCTCCAGAAGGTATTCTGGGAGTTGAAAGGGCAATATGTCCCCCGCTCCAACACCAGCCTTTCAGCAGCGCGGAAACGAACCTCACCTCCGCGCGTCAGACGGTAGATCGCATCCACATCCGGATCATCGTCCGCGAGCTCCTGCCAGACCGCGATCTTCGCTGGCTGGCGCTTGACCCGCGCCGGAGCAGTGCGCGACGCCACCACCTCACGCAGAGGAAATCCCCGCGGCCACACCTCGACATCGGTAAACTCCCGATAGACATTGAAGTAACGCGCCGTCGCAAAGGTCCGCACCGCGGAGGGAGCAAAATCAAGGACGCCACCCCACCCAGGCAATGGATAATTGTCGTCATCCGTTTCCGCAATGATCTCGGCTCCACGCGACAGGGCGTAGAGATAACCCACGTTTTTTCGCGCGTAGTGATTCTCCGGGCAATGGGCGGGATACTCAAAACCCAACGACTTCTGCCGGTCGAGATCGAGAAAATCGATGCGAGGATCCGAAACCGAAACCGGCCCTTTTCGATCCCCCACCAAAACGACCCTCCAGTCCGGCCGGTCCGCATAGGCGAGGACCGCCTCGGTCGGCGGATGGATGCTGGTCACGACAAGGAAACGGGTCGGAGAAGCCATGATCAGGAATCGGTCGTTTGGGAAGAAGGAGCTGAGGACGGAGCGAGAAGCGACCAATGTGCCCGGCGAAAGAGAAGACCGGCCTGACGTGGCAAGGGTCGCGCACAAAGCGAAAAGTCCTGCTCGACCTGCACACCCAGGCGATCCAGCTCGTGTTGGACTCCGGAAAGTGTGTCCGTCAGCGCCAGCCGCACCCAATAGCGTCCAGGATACAATTGGAGGGGCGGGACGGTGATGCCGATGCGAAAGTCGCCCGGCCCTTCGGGCATGACGAACCCGGCGTCTCCCGTGGTGCAGTGAACGATCGGACTGAAATCGAACTCCTTGATCTGCACGCTCAGGGTGTAGGTACTCGCCAGTCTGAGCGTCACTTCACACTCCACCCGAATCGGCTCGGTCATGGAGAATACGCGTCGAATCAACCCCGCCTCATCGCACAGGCGCGCCGAACGCACCCAGCCCGGTCCTTTGCCCATCAACCCGGCGACCTCAGGCCCGGTCGTTTGTGCCACCCGGGCCAGATAGCCTTCAATCACGTCCCGGCTTGGTCCATCCTGCTGCAGTCCGCCTTCGTCAAACATCAGAGCCCGGGGGCACAGGCTTCCCACCGCCCCAAGATTATGGCTGACGAAGAGCACCGTCCGCCCTCCTTTGGCAACCGCCGCCATCTTTCCAAGGCAGCGTTGCTGAAAATTGGCGTCACCCACCGCCAGAACTTCGTCGACGAGGAGGATCGCGGTTTCAAGGTGGGCGGCAACCGCGAATCCGAGACGCGTGTACATTCCGCTGCTGTAGTGCTTGCAGGGGGTGTCGACAAATCTCTCCACCTCGGCAAACGCAACAATCTCGTCGAAGCGGTCGCGGACCTCGTGCCGCCGCATTCCCAGCATCGCGCCACTGAGGAAAATGTTCTCCCTGCCAGTCAGTTCCGGGTGGAAGCCCGTCCCAACTTCCAGCAGTGATCCCACCCGGCCATACAAATCGACCTCGCCGGTCGTGGGGGAAGTGATCCGGCTGAGGATCTTCAGCAGGGTGCTTTTGCCTGCACCGTTCCGACCGATAATGCCAAGAACCTCGCCCGGCTCCACGTCGAACGTGACATCGCGCAATGCCCAAAAATCGTCCGGTATCTCACTCGGCGCCGCGATGGCCGTCCAAAGTCGCCCTGGTAGCCGGAGGAGATCCTCACGGAGCGTGCGGTATCCTCTCTTCGCACGGTTGTGGCGCAGGGGATAACACTTGCCCAGACCTCGGCAGCGGATGATCGGTTGAGACATGACTCGCGTCAGAGGTTATCGGCAAAATCTCGCTCCACTCGCCGGAAAAACAAGGTGCCGCTGACCAAGGCAATCGCCGCCCAAAGCGCCGAAATCCCCAAGAACAGCCCCACGTCACCGCCTCCTCCAAGAAACGCCGCACGCCCCCCTTCAAGCAGTCCCACCAACGGGTTGATCGCAAAAAGGGTCCGCCAGGCAGTTGGCACCAGCTCAAGGCCATACACAACAGGCGACGCATACATCAGTATCTGAATGAGAAAGGGCAGTGCATACATGAAGTCCCGATAGCGGACGTTCAGTGCGGATACCCAAAGACTTAGCCCCACGGCGAGAGCCAGCGTCAGCACCGTGATCAGCGGCAGAAGCAGCAGCCATTCGCCAGGCCAAATGCCGTACCAAAGCAACAGTCCGAGCATCACGACCAAGGATACGCCATAGTCCACGAGAGCCGCAGCAGCGGCACCACATGGTATCAACAGACGCGGAAAATAGACCTTGCTGATCAATTTCGCCTCCGCCACGAGGCTGTTGCCGGCTCGTTGTAAAATCCCCGCGAAAAGGTTCCATCCCAGCAGCCCGGCGAAAACAAAGGGGAGGTAGGGCTGCCCGCCGCTTGGGAGTTTGGCAAATCTTCCGAAGATCACGGCGAACACCAAGCCGGCCACCAACGGTTGCAGGACCACCCACACCACCCCCAAAGCGGTTTGCTTGTACCGCAGCTGGATATCCCGCACCGCTAGCATCACCATGACATCCCGGTACTCCCAAAGCTCCCCGAGGTGCAGCGCCGCCCAGCCTCGGTCAGGGCGAATGGCTACATGGGGTCGAACGGGAGCGGCACACATCGGAGTCAAAGAGTTGGCTAGAGGGCGAGTGAGGTCAAACTCTCACGGGACCAACGGGATCGCTCCGGCTCGGAAACGTTTTCACTCTGGCAAAGATGCCCGACTCAAGCGACGCTGTTTCGCCTGCGATTCGCTCGTCGATGCCGCCCGAACCCACAACTCAAACTACTGCAGCCATGCATTCCGCCGCGCGGCGGCTGCTCCACCGGTTGCGGCATGGCGGTCCGGCATGGATGATCAGTGCGGTTTACGACCGGCTCTTTCCCGAACGCCCAGATCTGCGACCGAACGTTCTGGAACGTACCCGAAATGCGCGATGCCTGGAAATCGGCGGACCGAGCCGAGTCTTCTCGGCGAAAAATCTCTTACCCATCTACGACGCCGCGCCCTCCATCGACAACGTCAACTTCACTTCCAACACCGCATGGGAAGCCGGGCTGCGCGAGGGCGGACCTTTTGTCTTTCACCCGTCCAAGGCGCCCGGAATTCAGTTCCTCCGCGAGGCGACCGCGCTCCATGGCTTGAGCGACTACTCCTACGACTTCATCCTCTCCTCGCATTGCCTCGAACATGTCGCCAATCCCCTCGCCGCACTTGCCGAGTGGCGCCGGGTTGTTCGCCCCGGGGGCCATCTTCTGCTCCTCTTGCCGGATCCCACGCGCACGTTTGATCACCGACGGCCGGTGACTACCATCCATCATCTTCGAGAAGACCGAGACCGAAACATCGGCGAGGACGATCTGACTCATCTCGAGGAAATCCTCTCGCTGCACGATCTGGGTCGCGACTCCCACGCAGGTTCGCTGGAGGACTTCACCCGCCGCGCCCGTCGCAATCCCGAAAACCGTTGCCTGCATCACCATGTCTTCGATCTCGAGCTCATGCAAGCCGCTCTCATCGAGACCGGTTGGTCCGCGCTCGCAACGGAGCGCGTGCGGCCACTGCATCTGATCTCGCTGGCGCGGAATCCGGTTCCGTAGGGCACGGCAGAGGAACCCAGCCTGCGGCCTTGGCCAGGCCGCCTACACCGGACGGCTAGCGTGAGTTTACCGCGGGGCGGGAATCGGGAGGGGTTTCGGACATCCGCCGCAAACGGTTCATCCTAGAGTTGAGATACTTAAGGCTAGTCGACCGGCGGGAGGTAACGTATACAACAACCGATTCGATCTCCATGTCGGTTTATCGCGAACGGAACGGCCTCAGCAGCGCAATGCTTGCTGAGTAAACTACACGTTTTGTGTGGTTAAAATGCTGTTGACCTTGCCCATAGTGTTAACGTATACAACAACAGCATGGCAAGCCTGCAAGCCCGTCGAGTCCGTGGCCACACTTACTGGCACATCGTGCAATCACGTCGTGTAAACGGGAAGCCCCGGCCGGTTCCAATCGCGTATCTTGGCAAGGCCGACGACTTGCTGGCGCGTCTTCAGGCATCAGATGCTTTGCGCCTGCGCTCACGCGCTCACGGGGCGGTCGCCGCTCTGTGGCATCAGGCCGGCCAGCTTGATCTGGCGGGTTTGATCGACCGGGAGCTTCTGGCGACCGGCCGGCGCCTCTCCGGCGCGGATCTCGCGGCAGCCAACCCGCGGCAGCCGCCGGTCAAAAACGACGGTCTGACGGTGGGACAGACCCTGACCCTCGCCAGCATCGGGCGCGCCTGCCAGGCCACGAGCAAGCGGGGGTTCGCCGGCTGGGCCAACACCACCACCCTCGGCGAGCTGGCCGGGGTCGATACCGAGCAGCTGACCAGCCAGCACTTTTGGGACCAGATGGATCAAATTCCTGTGGAGAGCATTTCGCGGATCGAAAGCGCTCTGACCCAGAAGTTGCATCCCTCGCTGGAACTTCCCTTGGATACGCTGCTCTTCGACGCCACGAACTTCTTCACCTTCATCGCTTCCACCAACGAGCACTGCACCCTGCCTGCCCGCGGCCACAACAAGCAGAAGCGCGATGACCTGCGCCAGGTCGGCGTTGCACTGCTGTGCTCCCGGCAAACCGGCTTGCCGCTTTTTCATCAGACCTATGGCGGCGCCATGGCCGACGCCGCCTGCTTTTCCGAGGTGCTCCCGGCCATCCGCCAGCGGCTCTTCGAGCTGCACCGCGAGGTCACGGACCTGACCATCGTCTTCGACAAAGGCAATGTTTCCCGTGGTAACCAGTTGCTCGTCGACGCGGCCAAACTGCACTACGTCACCGGCCTGAGCGCGGCCAGCCAGCGCGCGCTGGTCGAAAGAGCCAATCTCCAACTCTCACCCGTGGTCCTGCCCGACGGCGATACGGTGCGCGCCTATCGGGAGCGCACCAAAATCTGGGGCACCGAACGCACGGCGATTGTACTGCTTTCCGAGCGGCTGCGTGAGGGACAAATGCGCGGGGTGCTCCAGCATGCGGCCTCGGCCCAGCGCTGGTTGGAGGACCTGGCAGTGACTCTGCGCCGGGGAAAACAAAAACGGGATCGCGCTCGCATTCAGCGCGACATCGAAGTGCGCCTCCACGGCCGGCAGCACCTGGGCGAGGTGCTGCACTACGAGCTGACCGGCCAGGACCCTCAACTCTGCCTGACCTACCAGTTTGATCAGACCGCCTTCGATGCACTGGCCCACAACACGCTTGGACGGGTGGTCCTGATCACCGACCGAGACGACTGGTCGACGCCGCAGATCATCGCCGCCTATCACGGTCAGGCGCAGATCGAAGCGGTCTTCGCCCATCTAAAGGATCCGTTCCACCTGGCCCTGCGTCCCCAGTTTCATTGGACCGATCAGAAACTGCACGTTCACGTCCTTATCTGCATTTTGGCCTATGTACTCGCATGCAGTGTGTTTCGCCGCGCCCAGCAAACCAAGTCACCCTACGCCAGCATGGAAAGCCTCCTCGACGCCTTGACGTCGGTTCGCAGGGTCACCGTCGCACGTTCCGCCCTGGCCAAGGGTCCACTGCGAGTCACCACCCAACTCGAAGAAATTGCCCCCTCGCTCGCACCGCTATTGTTCCCGCTCGGTGTAACTGCCTAATGCGATTGTTGGTGTATACGCTCCAAAATCGATAACTGTGATTGCCTCGATTTAGTGGACACAGACATACGCGTTGACGGTGAGCGGATTGGTCGATTCCGAGGACAGGAGCCATAAGGCTTGCCGCAGGAATCGACCAATCCGCGCTGGACGCGACAGTCGG
>Ga0163154_10004407_pt1 | contig 18492 bp, 25 predicted proteins | sample OliLakLV19MP9P1_FD_148649 | JGI IMG/M metagenome (GOLD analysis project Ga0163154, IMG submission 148649) | Freshwater microbial mat bacterial communities from Lake Vanda, McMurdo Dry Valleys, Antarctica - Oligotrophic Lake LV.19.MP9.P1 | ecosystem: Environmental > Aquatic > Freshwater > Lake >...
CTACTCAACATAAGGCAACATTCGAAGTTGATTTATCTGCAGATAAAATTTCTGCTTCAAAAGCAGTTGAAAGACTATTTGGAGTAAAAGTTTTAGATGTAAAAACATCAAGCAGAATTGGAAAAGTTAAATTTAATAGATTATCAAAAAGACAAAGCAAGTTATCTGATAAAAAGATTATGGTATTCAAATTAGATGCAGCAAGTAAATTGGATTTGTTCGAAACTAAGAATAACGATTAATTAATAATATATGGCTCTAAAAACATTTAAACCAACATCAGCAGGAATAAGGCATGCAGTGCTTATTGATAGATCAGAACTTAAAAAGGGAAGACCTTATTTACCTTTAACAGAAAAACTACAGGCAAATGCAGGTAGAAATAATCAAGGTAGAATAACTACTAGACATCAAGGTGGTAAAGAGAAAAACTTATACAGAAAAATTGATTTTAAAAGAGAAAACTTTGGAATTGAAGGTACAGTTGAATCTATTGAATACGATCCAAATAGAACAGCATTTATTGCTCTAATTGTATTCATTAATGGTGAAAGAAGATATATTCTTGCACCTGATGGACTAAAAGCTGGAAATAAAGTAATGAGTGGAGAAAAAGCACCAATTAAAATTGGAAACTCTTTAATGTTAAAAGATATTCCTCAAGGTACAGAAGTTCATGCAGTTGAAATGTTTCCTGGAAAAGGAGCAATGATTGCAAGAAGTGCAGGTACAACAATCCAAGTTATGGGTGGAGATAAAGGATACATTCAATTAAAAATGCCAAGTGGAGAATTTAGATTAGTAAGAGAAACTTGCTATGCTACAATCGGTACAGTAAGTAATACAGACAATAAAAATGTTAAATTAGGAAAAGCTGGAAGAAGAAGAAGAAAAGGAGTAAGACCAGGAGTAAGAGGAGTAGCTATGTCTACAAAGCATCCTCACGGAGGTGGACAAGGAAAAGGTGGTCGACACGGAACTGGTGGACCTAAGAAAGACATGTGGGGTAACAGAATTGGAGTTAGAACAAGAAAGTTAAGAAACACTAATAATAAGTTTATTATTAAAAGAAGACAGGAAAAGAATAAATTTAAATCATATAAGACAGTTATTTAATTAAAATATGTCACGAAGTTCAAAAAAAGGACCATTTATTGATCCAAAGTTACTTACTAAAGTAATAAAAGTTAAAGAAACTGGAGATAGAAAAGCTATTAAAACTTGGGCTAGAAGAAGTACTATTTCGCCTGATATGGTTGGATTAACTTTTGACGTTCATAATGGAAAATACTTTAACAAGGTTTTTGTTACAGAAAGTATGGTTGGTCATAAATTAGGAGAATTCTCTATTACAAGAAAATTCACTGGACATAGTAAAAAGGGAAAGATAGCTAAATCTGCAACCCCAGGAAAGCCTGCATAATTTAAATTAGATTAATAATATGGAAGTTAAAGCAATAGGAAAATTTATAAGAGTATCAACAAGAAAGGCTAGAATTCCTGCACAGGTTATTAAGGGAATGAAGGCAGTTGAGGCTTCATATACATTAAAATACATGCCAAAGGGAGCTGCACATCACATTAGAAAAGTATTGGAATCTGCAATCGCAAATGCAACACATAACTTTGGGATGAAACAGGCAGAATTAATAGTATCAGAAGTGATGATTGATAAAGGACCTTCATTAAGAAGAGTTGAATACAAGGCAAAAGGAAGTATTGCATTTTACAATAGACCAATGAGTCATATAACAGTAATAGTTAAGGACGCAAATGGTGCAGAAAGCAAAGTTGTAAAAACTGTAAAAGCTAAAGCTGTAAAGGAGACTAAAACACCTGAAAAGAAAACTGTAAAAAAGGCCCCAAAAGTTAAAAAACAGGAAGTTGTTGAGGTTGAAGCTACAAGCAAAGCATAATTTGTGGTAAAATTCGTAGCTTTTTTAAAGTAATTTATTTAGATAACAAAGTTCTTAACCAAGAACTATACTTAAAATTTTTAATATGGCAAGAGGTGCACATAAGGTAAATCCAATAGGATTTAGATTAGGAGTAAATAAAAATTGGAATTCAAGATGGTATGCATCTAAAGAAGACTACGCTGAAAAATACCTAAGTGATAGAAAGGTTAATAAATTAGTGGAAGAAAAGCTAAAGCAGGCTGGAGTTGCCTCAATTATTATTAAAAGACTTATTAATAAAGTACTTATTGAAATAAGCGTTGCAAGACCAGGTGTTGTTATCGGAAGAGGCGGAGCTGGAATAAATGCTTTAAAAGATGAATTAACAAAATTATTAAAAACGAATGTTGACATCAAGATTTTTGAAATTAAGAATCCTGATGTTATTGCTAAACTAGTAGCTGAAAATATTGCACAACAATGCGAAAGAAGAGTTAATCCTAAAGTCGCAGCAGGAAAAGCAGTAGAGGCAGCGAAAAATACAGGTTTAGTAAAAGGAATTGAAGTGTGGATCGGTGGAAGAATTAAGGGTGCGGAAATGGCAAGAAGAGAAAAGGTAAGATGGGGTGTTGTACCAAGACATACTATCAGAGCTGACTTAGATTATGCATTTACAGAAGCACAAGTTCCTCAAGCTGGTAAGCACGGAATTAAAGTTTGGATTAATAAAGGAGAAAAGAGTTCATATTCAATCGATTAATTAAATAATATGTTGCAACCTAAACAAAGAAAATATAAAAAGGAACATAGAGGAAAAATGAGAGGTCTATCTTACACAGGATCTGACCTAGCTTATGGAGACTATGGAATTCAATCATTAGAAAAAGCTTGGGTTAAAGCAAGAGAAATTGAAGCAGCAAGAAAAACAATAGTAAATTACACTGCTAGAAAAGGTAAATTATGGATTAAAATATTTCCACATAAACCTTACACTAAAAAGAGTGATGAAGTTGTTAGAGGTTCAGGAAAGGGAGATGTTTCTATGTATGTTGCAGTTGTTAAACCAGGAAGAATTTTATTTGAATTAGGTGGTTTACCTGAGAATGTTGCTAAGGAAGCCTTAAAACTTGCTACAGCAAAAATTTCAGTTAAAACAAGAATTATTTCTAAAGATCAGTTAAATTAATCAAATGGCTAAGGCAGAAACTAAAACAACAACTGAAAAAGTAAATAAATCTGAAACAGCTTGGAATAAGATGTCTTTAAAGGAGTTAAAAGCTGAATACGAAAGACTAACAATGGATATTAAATTAGGTAAAGAAGCAAATACTTCATTGTCTAAAAAACTAAAAAGATTAGTTGCTAGAGAGATGACTAAACTAAATAAAAAGAATTAATTAAAGAAATATGGCTGAAACTAAAAAAAGAAAAACAATTACAGGAAAGGTTACAAAGGTTAGTAGTATTAATACCGCTAAAGTTGAAGTGGAATCAAAATACCCACACCCTAGATTTTCAAAAATTGTAAAACATCATACAAGTTATATTGTTCACGTAAGTAGTGAATTTACTTTAACAGTTGGTGATAAAGTTAAATTTAGTGAGTGCGCACCAGTTTCAAAATTAAAAAAGTGGGAAGTAGTTGAAATATTAAAATCGAATAAATAATTAGCTTAGGTATATGATACAGACTCAATCAAAATTAAAAGTAGCAGATAACTCAGGAGCTAAGGAATTACATGTGATTCAGGTTCTTGGTAATGTAAAAGGAGGAATGTTCAAGAAATTCGGATATGTGGGAGATATTGTTAGTGCTTCTGTTAGGAGAACACTTCCAAATGGAAACTACAAAAAAGGAGACGTTGTTCATGCCGTAGTAATAAGAACAGTAAAAGAAATTAGAAGAAAAGATGGGTCTTATATAAAGTTTGACGAAAATGCAGGTGCAATAATCGATAAAGCTACAAAAGAACCTAAGGGAACTAGAATTTTTGGTCCAGTAGCAAGAGAGCTAAAGGAAAAAGGATTTAACAAACTTGTATCTTTAGCATTAGAAGTTCTATAAAGTTAAGTAAATATTATGAATAAAATTAGAAAAGGAGACGCAGTACAAATTATGAGAGGTAAGGACGCTGGAAAAAGAGGCGAAGTTCTTGCTATTGTAACTAAGGCTGATAAAAAAGGTAATGAAACTTTTAAAATTGTTGTTAAAGGTGTTAATGTTGTAAAAAGAGCACAAAAGCCAAATCCTCAATTAGGAGTAAAAGGTGGTTTAGTTGAAATGGAAAAACCATTAGATATCTCTAATGTAATGTTAGTTGATCCTAAAACAGATAAGCCAACAAGAGTAGGCTTTAAAATGGATGACAAAGGTAATAAAGTTAGATTTGCTAAAAAAAGTGGTGAAGTACTTAAGTAAGAACTAAAAGAAATAAAAAATTTAAATTAAAGATATGACTGAATTAGAAACAAAATACAATAAAGAAGTAAAGCCAAAATTAATGTCAGACTTTGAGATTAAGAATACTATGGCTGTGCCTACTTTAACAAAGATAATAGTAAATGCTGGGATTGGTAAAGAATTTTTAAACAATACAAATGTTGTTGATGAGATGTCTGAAACTTTATCTTTAATTACAGGTCAAAAACCGGTAGTTGTTAATTCTAAACTTGCAATTTCAAACTTCAAGTTAAGAGAAGGAACACCTAATGGTTTAAAAGTTACTTTAAGAGGTGACAGAATGTGGGACCTCCTATTCAAGTTAGTGGGAGTAACATTACCTAGAATTAAGGACTTTAGAGGTGTTTCAAGAAAAGCATTTGATAGAAGAGGTAACTACTCATTAGGAATTAAAGATCACACTATTTTTCCTGAGGTAGATACATCCACTTTGGTAAAAATTAGATCTTTGCAGGTTGTAATAAATACATCAGCAAAAACTAACGAAGAAGGTTTAGCTCTTTTAGAAGCATTAGGAATGCCTTTTGAAAGACTAAAGATTAAGTCTAAACAAGCTTAATCTAATTGATTAATTTAGGGCTAAAAGCTATAATTACAAACGATTTATAACAAAAATATGGCAAATAAAGCAGCAGTTGCTAAAAACAAAAAACAAATTGAGAAGATGAAGAATGGTAATAGTAAATTCAAATCTGTTAAATTTAAAAACAGATGTCAAATTTGCGGAAGACCAAGGGGATACATTGGTAGATTTAAAATGTGTAGAATTTGCTTTAGAAAAGCAGCTTTAAACGGAGAATTACCAGGTGTAAAAAAGATTTCGTGGTAATTAATTATTTAAGATTTATTAAGGTAATATGATAACTGACCCAATAGCAGATTTTTTAACAAGAATAAGGAATGCACAAGCTAGAAAGAAAGATTCTGTTTCTATGCCTGCAACAAAAATGATCATTTCTATTGCAGAAATCTTAAAAAAAGAAGGTTTCTTATTAGATTATCAAGTTGTTGAAGCAAAACCACAAAGTGAATTGATTGTAGAATTGAAATATGTAAATGGAGTACCTGCTATAACAGAGGTGGTTAGAGTATCAAAGCCAGGAGTTAGAAAATACAGAGGTTATAGAGATATTAAATCTGTTAAAAGAGGATTAGGATTATCAATATTCTCAACCCCAATGGGAATTGTTTCAGGAGGCGAAGCTTTCAAAAACAAAATTGGTGGAGAGTATATTTGTTACGTTTATTAATTAAAACAAAAATTGAAGGCTTCCAATTAGGAATCCATAAATTCGTTAAATAGAAATTATGTCAAGAATCGGAAAAAAAGAAATTCAATTACCTCAGGGAGTTGATATAAAAGTTGTAGACGGAGGAGAATTCGGTTACAAAAAAATAGTAGTAAAAGGAGCAAAAGGTGAACTTGAACAATCAATACAAAGAGGTGTAGATGTTATAGTAGATGGGGCAACTGTAAATGTTACTAGAGTAAGTGACTCAAAACAGGATAGAGCTTATCACGGTTTATACAGAACTTTAATCAATAATATGGTTGAAGGAGTAGTAACTGGGTACAAAAAAGATCTTGAAATTGTAGGAATTGGTTATAGAGCAGAAATGCAGGGGAATAAATTAGTTCTTTCTGTAGGTTATTCTCACAAAATCAATTTTGAATCACCAGCAGGAATTAATATTGTAGTTACTGATCAAGTTAACATTAGTGTTGACGGAGCAGACAAACAATTAGTTGGGGAAGTAGCTGCTAAAATAAGAGCATACAGAAAACCTGAACCATACAAAGGAAAGGGTATAAGGTATAAGGGTGAAAAGATTAGAAAGAAATCAACTAAAGGAGCTGCTAAATAACTCTAAGTTAAAATAAATATATGGATAAAATAAAATTAAGACAAAGAAGAGTAAAATCAATAACTGTAAAAGGAACTGTAGATAGACCTAGAGTTGTAATTCACAGAACTAATGCTCATATTTACGCTCAGATTATAGATGATATTACTCATAAAACAGTAGTAACAGCAACAGATCTTGAAGTAAAAAAGAAACTTAAACCAATTGAGATAGCAAAAGAAGTAGGAATGTTACTTGGAGAAAAAGCAATTAAAGCAAAATTAACTAAAGTAGTATTTGACAGAAGAGGTTTTAAATATCACGGTAGAGTTAAGGCTTTAGCAGATGGAGCTAGAGAAGCAGGTTTACAATTTTAAATTAAATTCTAAAAAGAAGATATGTCAGAACAAGTAAAACCAACAACTGAAACAATAACTCAAGCAGCTAAAGAAGTAAATGCATCTCAGGCAACAGGCGCAGTTACAAATAAATACGAAAGAAATAATCTAAACAGAAACAAAATGAGATCTGGCAACAATAACCGATCAAGAAGACCTGATAGAAAAGATAAAAAAGAAGATGGTGATCAATTAGAAACTAAGATTGTTACAGTTAGAAGAGTTACTAAGATGCACCAAGGTGGAAGAAGAATGAAAATCAGTGTTGTAGTTGTTGTTGGAGATAAAAAAGGAAAAGTAGGAATTGGAGTAGGAAAAGGAGATGATGTAAGAAGTGCTCAAGATAAGGCTACAAATCATGCTAAAAAAAGTATGGTATTTGTTAAACTTAAGGGAGATACAATTCCCCACGAGATTATTTTCAAATTTAAATCATCAAGAATATTTCTTAAACCAGCAGCACCAGGAACAGGAATTATTGCAGGATCATCTGTAAGGCAAGTTGCTGAAGTTGTAGGAATAAAAGATGTTTTAGGAAAGATTTTAGGATCTGATAATAAAATAACTAATGCCTATGCAACAATTTATGCATTAGCTGCTTTAAGAACAACTAGACTTTAAAACAATAAAATATGATACATACTTTACCATCACCAAAACAAAAAAGAAGCGCTAAAAGAGTCGGAAGAGGTATGGGTTCCGGGAAGGGAGGACATACATCTGGAAGAGGAGGAAAAGGTGCTACAGCTAGAACAGGTTACAAAGCTCCAAGAAGAAACTTCGAAGGAGGTCAAAACCCTATTTCTAGAAGATTACCTAAATTTAAAGGATTTACTAGAGGATTTATAAAATCATCAGAAGTTAACTCTCCTGTAAAATTAAGTATATTAGCAGGCTTTGCAAAAGAGGCTAAACTTACTGAAGTTACATTAGAAAACTTAGTTCTACTGGGTTTATTAAAACTTAAAGCTCATAAAGTAGTAATGCCTAAAGTACTATTTGATAAAGATATTGAAATTGCTTTAAATCTAAAAGGAATCAAAACTTCTAAAACTGCAAAAGCTGCAATCGAGAAAGCAGGTGGTACTGTTGAAGATTAATTTCTTATATTGTGTAAAATTTAAAGACCCAGACAGACTGGGTCTTTTTTGTTTCTAATACTTTTGTAACAAATCATTGTTTGTTTGTATACAAAGGGTTTCACAAATTGTTTAGTCAATTTTTATTTAATTGTGTATAATCTTCAATGTAGATTTTAACCACATTCGTTTATTAGATTTATGAAACCATTAGCCAGACTTCAATCAATTAATCCACTTAAAAACATTAGTATTCCTTCATTTTTAACAAATAAAGAAATCCTTTCTAGAATTGGAGTAACTTTATTTATAGTATTCATATATAGAGCGTTAGCTAATATTCCTTTACCAGGAGTAGATATGAGCGTTTATAATAGTTACTTTGGAGCAAGTACTGCTTCTGAAATTAACTATTTATTTACTATATTTACAGGAGGAAGAGTAGATACACCATCATTAGTAGGATTAGGTATTGCGGCGTATATTAATGCATCTATTGTTATGCAAATATTACCGTATGCAATTCCAAGATTAAAAGAATTGCAAAAGGAAGGTGAAAGAGGAAGACAAGTTATAAATCAAATTACAAGATATATTGCTGCTCCTTTAGCATTTTTTTATTCTACAATTTACTTATATATAATTGCCCAAAGAGATTTAGCAAATGCGGCATCAGATCCTGCAATTGCAGCAGATCCTAACCATACAGCAGTATATTTAATACCTCACGAAATCGGTTCAAATATGCCGTCACTGGAGAAGATTATATTCATGGCGCTAATATTAACAGCTGGAACAATACTATTAATGTGGCTATCTGAAATCATTACAGAAAGAGGTTTAGGTAATGGTTCATCAGTAATTATTACAATTGGTATTTTATCAACATTACCTGTGTATATTAGTCAGGACTTTTCAAGGATTAATTTTAATGAAACAGTAAATCAGTTACTTCAAGGTAACTTTTCTGTACTTAGTAACCCACTAACAAGTGCTTTACTGGTAGTAATAATTGGAGCGGTAGTGGTAATTGGAGGCATTATTTTCATTAGTGAATCCTACAGGCGAATCGAAATTCAATATGCCCGTAGAGTAAGAGGAGCAGAGATTGGAAGAGGTTCATTCTTGCCGTTAAAATTTACATTAACAGGCGTAATTCCAGTTATATTTACGTATGCTGTATTGTCAATTCCTCAAATTGTAATCCCGCTTGTCCAAAATAACTTGTCTGCAGACTCAAGTCTTTACCAGTTTGTGGAATCTTTAAAAACTAACTTTTTGTATGCATCAACAGATAATATTGTAGATATTAAAGATTTTTATTATGCAGTTCTTTACTTTATACTGACAATTATTTTCGCCCTAGTCTATTCGTTCATTGTGTTTAACCCTCAAGAAGTTGCAGTTGAAAACCTGCAAAAAAATGGGGCATTTATTCCTGGAGTAAGACCAGGCAAAGCAACTGAAGATTATTTAAGTAGAGTATTACTAAGAATCGGAATTGTAGGAGGGATCTTTTTGGGACTAATTGCATTAATTCCAATGATTGCTAGAGATTTTGTTTTAAGTACAAGCGGTACAACACTTACCATTCTTTCGGGAATTGGAGGTACCAGTGTTTTGATTATTGTTGGTGTATTCTTAGACACTTATAGACAATATAAATCTTTGCAGGCAACTAGAAACTACGAAAAATATATAACTTCGTAAAATGTCATATAAAAACATAATCAAAACAGAAAATGATTATAGGGATATTAAAAAAGCAGCAGATATCTCAACTCTAATTTTAAGAGAACTGAGAGATTCAGTTAAAGAAGGCGTTAAAGCCAGTGATGTTGCAGATATAGCAGCGAGTTTATGCCAAAAAAACAAAGTCAAAGCCGCTTTCCTGGGGGTTTCTGGACCTCAAGGTGACTTTCCCTCTTCTGTTTGTATTAGCGTCAACAATACTATTTTGCATGGTATTCCTCACCCAGCAATTGAATTTAAGAAAGGAGATTTAGTAAAAGTTGATTTTGGTGTTATATATAATGGATTTTATACTGATCATTGCGTGACAGTTCCTGTAGGAGAAATTTCAAGTGAGGATAAAAGATTATTAGAAACCGGCAGATTATGTATAGATACTGCTGTTAAAGAAGCAATAGTTGGTAATTATGTAAGTGATATTTCTAAAACTTTGCAAGGAGTTTGTGATCTAGCTGGCTTTGATTTTATTAAAAATTATTGTGGACATGGTATTGGAAAGTCCTTATGGTTAGAGCCAGAAGTATTAACCTATACCTACAAAGGTCAAGATCAGATTCCTTTACTAAATGGTATGTGTTTATGTGTAGAAAATCAGGTAGTGGCAGGTAAAGATACACTTTTTTTAGACAATGACGGATGGAGTTTGAAAACTGTTGATGGTTCTAAGGGTGTGATGTTCGAACATATGGTAATTGTAAGAAAAAACCAGCCTGAAGTTTTGACTTTATTGGACTAATTTTCCTTTTCTATATAGTCGTTTTCCTTTACACTGTAGTAAGTCACATTATTATAGATGCAAAGCAGCAACCTAGGAAAGGTAAAAAAGGTCTATCTTCTGAAGCCTTTTAAAACCAAACTTTATAAAAAATTAAACTTAAAAAAACTCAGTTTTTCTAAAGTATCTTTTTACATCTTCCTATTTCTAGTGCTTTCTTTCGGAATTAACGAACTGGGTAAAATATTATCTGGAAATCTAAATTCGTATACAGTTGAAGCTGAGCAAACATACTATAAAACTTCATTGAATCTAGACCCATCTGCTATATCATTAACAAATAAGGTTGGTGAGGGTAATATTTTAGGAGTAAATTTCAATAAAAAAATAAACACTCATATAAATATAGTAGACGAGAGAGCCTATGTTTTTGATCAATATTTTCTTGCTAATAATTCACCATTATATGGTTATGGGAAACTGTTTGTTGAAAAATGTGATCAATATAATGCACCAAAAGACTGCATTACAATTATTGCTATTGCCAGAAACGAAACTAATTTATGTAAATATAGTATTTCCGCCGAAATGCATAACTGCTGGGGTTTTGGAGGTGGGGGTGAGCATAGGTTGTACTTTGAAAGCTTTGAAGCATCCATTGATAGAGTTTCAAAAGTTTTGATGGAAGGTTATGGAAGGCCCTACATGGAAAATCCTTCTTTGATGGAAGGGACATTTTGCGGACCTCAAGATGAATGTCGTAACTGGGGTAACAGCATCAAGTTTTTTATGAAGCAAATAGACGAGTTTGGTAAGTCATTGGGAATAAATTTAATGGATTTAAGAAACTCATAATATGAAAAAGGTATACATAATTAATGGTCCAGCTGGTACAGGAAAAGATACATTTATAAATATATGCCGTTTATTTTTATCGGGTAACTTAAATGTAGTAACTTATTCAGCGGTGGATGAAGTTAAGCAACACTTAAAGGATAACGAAAATTGGGATGGAGTAACTAAGGATAGTTATTGGAGATTACGTATGTATGAAGTAAAAATGCAAATGGTAGCAGATAACGATAGGCCAACTAGGTACTTAATCGAAAGCGTAGAAAATACTCCAGATGATTCCATTGTCTTTTTGCACATTAGGGAGCCCGATGAAATTGTCAAATTACTAAGATTATACCCAGACGCTCAGACTATTCATATGGATAGAGAAGGTGTAGAACGATTTGTAAATCCTGCGGATGCCCTAACTCAAACAATTGAATATAACTTCTACCTTTTAAATAACGGAGGTTTGGAAGAATTAGCAGAACAAGTTAGAGCTTTTATATTAGAGAATGTAGGTGAAGGGTTAATATCTGGGGAGCAGTTAGATTTTGGAAGCTTTCAGTAAGACATTTGACTAAGTATGTAAATGATCATTACTGCACATACAACACAACCCAAAGTTACGAGAACATGAAGTAAATGTAATTGAAGGGTTAGATGCTTTTTTCTGTTGTAATGCTTAGTTATTTTTCTTTCTTTAATAAGGTGTGCTAAAGATTTGCCCCTTATTTTATTTATATTAAGTATTTTAGAATTATTATCCTCTTGGAAAAATTCAAATACTGCACTGTTTTCTTTGGTTTTGTCTATTGGTTCGTCAAAATGTAAATGCATGAGAGTTTTTAAATCTTATTAATAGTATAGATGATATTTTAATAGATTAAAATCCTTATTGGAAGGATATCAGCTAAGACTAGCTGTTGTTATAGTCCACATAGCATTTTTTGCCATTTTCCTATAGTATTTTGTTTCTCGTAATTTGACCCCAATTGTTGATGACAGCGCTTAAAAGTGGTATAATTATTATATAAGTTCTTCGTGAACTTGTTCATTAACAGAGAAAGACAATATGCCGGAACTTGAGGGATAACCTTCAAGCTCCGGCATATAAAACAAGGAGGCCATAATGGCTAATGCACGCTTGAGTTTACCCGACGTCAGACAGTCAATCATTGACCAATGGAAGAAACTTCGCACACCCAAGTCAACTGGCGCAAAGAGTGTCAGAACATTTGATTTGCGGCAATCGGTGAATAATGTTTTTGTTAGCCTCACCCAAAGTCGTAAGTTGTTCTGGACGGTCTACGTGCTTCTGGCACTGAGTACCCTATTCCTTGCAGGAGTTCGTGGGTTGTACTTCAGCCGTATGGGAGTTACTGGGTTACAGTTTGTCCCAGAACAACCCTTCCTCCACGAGATCATTCAATATGGTCAATTCATCGTTGGGGCTGTAGGTTACCTCTTTGCTCTTCCCATGGATACAATCCCTGGTAAAGGCAAGGCTAAGGAATTTTTAGGCGACCTTCTGGTGGCGGCAAGTTTCTTCTTCCTGTTCAAGGTAGGTTCTGTGGCAGTGTACTGTTACGACATTTTCAGTCGTGGTAGTGCAGGAATCTCAGGCACTGATCAGCAATTGATTAGCAGATTCCTACCTGATATTCTGCGGTATGGTATCCCATTTCTAATGGTTTTAGCTTTGCTTCGCTGGCTTTCGAGCCGGAAGCAGTCACCGTAAGGTAGGCGAATCATAGAAAAAGGTATATCTTGCCGGAGTGTCTTTCTCTGTGATTCGTTTATTACATAACATAATTCCCACAATATTAATGTCAAACTTTTTTCTTGACATCTTTTTTATAATTAGTAAAATAATCCTATCGCAAAATATGAGGTGTAGATCATGGATACCCCTGATCAGCCAAGCAGTGTCGTACAGTCGGCTACTCCTACATCTTCCAAAAAACGTACTAAGCGAATCTCGCTGAGGCGTGAGAAGAAGGAGCAGAAGCGGCGTCGTCGCCACGGCGGATAGCACCAGTTTTTTTTTGTATTTTGAGAAAGGGCAGCTTTTAGCTGCTCGATCCATTTCTAAGTACTCAAATTTCCACAATATTTTTACCTGCATCGAATTGCCTTCGCCTGGTTCATAGACAATCTCGCTTCAATTAGTTTAAAGTTCTTAATTTAATGAAAATGCTACTTTTTGTTTAGGAATTTCAGCTTTAGCTGATATTAAAAAGACGTATAACCTTACCCGCACCGAATAGTTGAAGGCTTTTGTTCATGGACAACAGCACTACTATTCGATATAATTCTCCAGCCTATTTTAGGCATGTTATTGCTCTTTAAAGTCTTGTATTATTAGTATTAAATTAATTGGGTTCGTAGCTCAGTGGTAGAGCAGTCGCCTCTTAAGCGATTGGTCGTGGGTTCGAATCCCACCGGACCCACCATATAATTAATTACACTATAATATTTAGTCGAAAGTGTTAAAATTACACACATGTGCCCGTAGCGAAGTGCTAGATAAGGTCTGTTGAGCCAAATGACAGTGTAGGCGAAACATTGACCGCATTAGTCCCCTTGTGGGAGATAGACTTAGAAACTTTGAAAATCGACAGCAACATGTACCATGTGCCCGTAGCTCAGTGGATAGAGCAACTGCCTTCTAAGCAGTAGGTCTGAGGTTCGAATCCTCACGGGCATATATATGTAAACTAAAGTTCTGAATCATCGGCATATACATGTGAAGTTACGAAACACCCACATAATTGTGAGTAATTTTATGCAAAATATTAATTCTCTCGAATCTTCATATCAACCCTCACTAATAGAAAATCTTACATACTATGCCAGACGGTTAGGCATAGATAAAATTAAAAATAGAAAAATCAAAAGATTAGTAGTTAATACTTTTATTGCCTTGTCGTTTTTATCTACCAATAGTCCTAAAGTACTAGCTCAAGATGGCGGTAATTGTATAGTTACAAATTCTAATAACATTGGAGTAAACATTCGTAATGGTGCTGGAATAGATAATGCAATAGTTGGTTCACTCTCTCCAGATGAAGTTGCGCAATACAGTTTCAGTCAACACGGTTGGAATTTTATAGCAGAAGGTGACGTAACAGGGTGGGTTTCTCAAGATTTAACTTCAATTAAAAATTGTAATACAGCGCATGAAATGATTGAGGGTTTAAACGATAATAGTGGGGTAGTTCTACCATTCAGGGAATATCCACAAGATAATGTAATGATTTTTGGAACTCAAGATGTACTTACCGACGAACAGATTTTAGAACTACATAGATTTTTAGGTGAAAAAACAGGAAGTCCTTACTACGGTGACTGTGAACAAACTAGACCAGTATTAATCATATTCGTAAATGTTAAACAATTGCACCAACTTCAACGAGGTGGGCTTGGTAGGTTGGATTTTCATTCTTTTCAAGGCATTGTTGACTTTGATGGGACAACGCTAACAGCTACAAATTATTGTAGTAGTAATAGCAACACAGCAGCAGTAATAAATGTTGAAGAAGCTTTCCCTTTTCAGTCTTTATACGAAACCACTGTTAATGTGACAGCTCATGAAATTTCTCATGTTTGGCAAGCAGTAGACGAGCAAGATCGTAGAGTTTATCAAAATGATCCACTTCAATTAAATGGCGCATATTATATTGGTGAAGTTGCGAGAGCTGCAAGCCAAGATAGATGTCTTTTTTTTACAAATCAAGATACTATAAATTTTTGTAATGAGTTGGGAGAAATTGTAAGGGAATCTTAAATTCTGTTGAGGAGTATCACTACTCATCAACTAGCAGCACTAAGCTGCAGTAATCTCGAACGGAAGGGGGAAATCAATCATGACCTTTGAGAAGTCACGACAGTTCTCGATCAAGGTTATTGCTTGAACAATAACCAAGTCATCCATATCAACTAGCATGACTTGAATTTCACGCAAGCGGAAATGGATTTCTTTCACAACCTCACCGTTAATTCGAACTTCACTACCCAAAAGGTAGTTGTCCGTACCTTGAGTGCGCTGTACTTGAATTTCCAATACTTCGCCACTTTGTGCCTTGAGGATCAGGGTACTACCCTTATTCGCTAACCACAAGTCTTTCACACGCAAAATCATTTCGGTTCCCTTTCATATGAGATAGCTTTAATATTATATACCCAATATATCTATAAATCAACTATTTGTCGCCAAAAATTGTCGACGTAATCTGTAAAATTGTGTCTTTGCTTAATCAAATTAATTACTCTAAAATGAGAATAATTATGCCAATTTGAAATAATGATAAAGATTAAACAATATAGAAATAAACGAAAAGTAAGTCTGCATGTTTTTGTGCTTTCCGTGCTTCTAATATTCATAACCCTATTTGGTTTTACCCTGTCAAAGACTTTTACTGGTTATGTTGAAGCAGACACTAACGGTGCTATTAGAGGCCAACCTTATGATTTATGGGCAGATAAAGTATATGGAAAAAGAGATTTCACTGAAATTTCACCAAAGGAAGTTGTTCCCGATAAAGTATCTTCACCAGGAGGAGTAATTGTAGATAGATCTGTTACACCCGGTAGGGCTTACATATGGGACTCCAGTAACAGTAGAATATTAGGAGTTAATTTAGCAGATTGCTACGCGGTGGCGGTTGATGAAAGATGCAGTGCACAAATTGTTATTGGTCAGCCATCTGGCATTGATTATGGAGCCTGCAACTTAGATTCAAGCTTTCAGTATTATCCAGATCGTGGGCCAGCATCGGCCTCTACAATATGCGGTGTTTCTGAATGGACACACACCACACTAGAAGATAAAACATTTACTAGTATGTTTGTAGATACTAATGGAGATTTATATGTAGATGATGTTTACAACCACAGAGTATTAAAGTACATTAGTCCTTTTACTACCGATACAATTGCAGATGATTTTTGGGGACAGGATGATTTTTCGGGTAATTTATGCAATAAAACCAAAGGTTACCTAGATAATACTCCTCAACCTACCGCTTCTTCATTCTGTTTTTTGGCAATTGGTAATGGAGGTGCAGGAGTTTCATTAGATGAAGATGGCAACTTATGGGTTGCCGATGGAGGTAATACAAGGGTTTTAAGATTTCCTTTAGTTAATGGAATAATTTCTAAAACCGCAGATATTGTAATAGGGCATTCAAATTTTACAACGGGAGGTGATTATTCTGGAGATAGTACGAACAACAGACTTTCGAGTGTAACAGCAGTTAGATTTGATAATATTGGAAGAATGTATATTGCAGATGTTGGCAATACAAGGCTTATGAGATATGCACCGCCATTTAGTACAGGCATGAGTGGAACCCCAATTCTAGATTCATCTGATTTCCCTGATGGGTTTGTTTCTATAGAAATGGATGCAACAAATAGTACCTTTTTTACATACGAAAACGAAGGTCCGGGTGCTAAGGTTCAACATTGGGAATTAGATGCAACTACAATGCTTGGAAATTTTTCAAATTGGAATCCAGGAGGAGGGTCTTTGGGAATAGATACTAATGGGAATGTTTTAGTTTCGGCCTATGTTTACCAACAGGATGTAGCAAGATTTGCTCCAAATGCGGGTGATTTTGAATCTGTTCAAAGTTTTTTTTCACCGCCTGGGGGATATAATTTAACTTCTGCCAGAAGACTGGCTCAAGGTGGGTGGGCGGGTGTTGCTGCAATAAGTAATCAATTGATTGTATCTGATGGTAGACTACTTTATTGGAACGATCCTTTAAACGGTGTAAACGGTTCTGTTCCAAATGGTTATGTATCGGCAGCTTCTGGTACTGATTATCCAGACCCAGGGTATGGAATAATGCAAGCTGATAAAAATAACCGTCTTTATGCAGCAAAAGGAAATACCATTCAAGTTTTTCAGGCTCCTCTTACCAATTCATCTACACCAATTACTACTATAACCCTACCTCTTACGGGAGTAGCAGGAGGAACTATAGGTATTGCTGGCTCGCTTGGTGGATTAGCAGTGACACCAAATAGTGAATATTTATGGCTTACAGATACGGATAATCATAGGGTATTGAGAATAAAAAACCCACTAACAAATCCGTTGGTTGATATAGTAATAGGACAAACAAGTTTAAGTGGGGTCAACTGTAATAAAAATGTTGTACCTCCACCAAACGTTGATGGTTCAATTAGTGCGGACAGATCAATGCTTTGCCATCCAGGAGAATTATCTTTAGATAACTATGGTAATTTATACATTTCAGATCATTTTTTTGAAGCAAACGGAAATTGGAGAATATTAATGTATTCTCCAGATTTATTTCCAACATCACAATCAAGCATATTATTTAATATTTCGGCAACTAAGGAATTTCCAAGAATTAATAATATTACTAATTTTGCTCCTGCTACTTTTGAATTGGCATTTGATAGTACAAATAGAATGGTTGCCGGTTATAACCCTTACTTTGGTCCAAGATTTTTAGAATTTTACAACAATCCCGAAGAATATAATCCCAGTAATAGATCAGATCCTGCATTTGCAGTAGCCGATGGAAAATTGAAAGATTTTTATGGTTGGGCATTCTCCATGGCCTTTGATGAAAATGATAATTTATTTGTTTACGATACAAATAGAGGAAAAATCTTAGTTTACCAAGATCCTTTTGGTACTCCCGAAGAGGAGAATAATGGTGGAGGAGGGAATAATAACGGTCAAAATAATAATTCTGGAGCAACATTTAGTACATATAACAGTAGTACGAATAATTCAGGTTCTACAGGGAAAATGCCCATCTCTTTTGTTCAAGTTAGTGATATTCCTATTTCTTTTAGTGAGAGTACTGTTACTCCGCCAGACAGCACTGCTGAAGCAATTCAAGATTTGGTTAGCAATACAGAATCAAATAAAACTTTTAGTTTAATTCTTGGAGTATTGGTTGAACTGGCTAAAAACTCAAATACAAAATTTGCATTGAATTTTGCGGCTACAAGTCTTGGATTGTTTTTATTAATAACTGCAATCGCATTATCTTTAAGTAGTGCAAATCCCCTTGGATTATTGCCTCTATTTATTTCCAGTATCTTAAATAGAAGTAAAAATTATGGTGGCATCATTTACAACAGCGTTACAGGAAAACCTGTGGCCTTAGCAAAAATTTCAATATTAAGAAAAGAGGCCATTGCAAATAATAATGTGGCTGCAGTGCCTATTGAAACAAGTTTAACAGACCTAGAAGGAAGGTATAAATTAAGTACTCCTGCATCAAAAAATTTATCGATAGAAGTTAAGTCTTTAGGATATGAATACTTTATAAAGACTCTTCCCTCTAATTTTGATGTGCCGTTAGTACCAGTAAAAGAGAATAAATTATTAAAAAGAATATTATCTGTAAATAAAATTACATTATTTAGGCTTCTTAGATTGACTAGTTTATTTGCGGCAATTTGGGGTTACATAGTAACTATTTATGAACAGGTGTCTAATCCCAATATTGTAAATTTA
>Ga0163154_10004408_pt1 | contig 18491 bp, 16 predicted proteins | sample OliLakLV19MP9P1_FD_148649 | JGI IMG/M metagenome (GOLD analysis project Ga0163154, IMG submission 148649) | Freshwater microbial mat bacterial communities from Lake Vanda, McMurdo Dry Valleys, Antarctica - Oligotrophic Lake LV.19.MP9.P1 | ecosystem: Environmental > Aquatic > Freshwater > Lake >...
GGTTGAAACAGCAATTTTGATGCTCCATAAGACAGGGTTTGAAACCCTATCTTATGGAGCATTAAACGGTTTAAAAAGTTGTTTGTGCAGTTTGCAGTGTTTGGATATTTTTTATTTAGTGGCTATCGCTTTACGATTTCGAATTCTACGCGCCTGTTCAGGTGTCGGTGGTCATCATTTTCTTCTTTATTTACGATACGTTTTTCGCTTCCGTAACCAATAGCCTCTATGCGGTCAGATTTAAACTTTCCGCGTGTTATGACATATTCTTTGATAGCGTCAGCGCGTGCTTGCGAAAGGCGTTTGTTGCCTTCTGCGCTACCGCTTGAGTTGGTGTGTCCCGATATTTTGAGGTTCAAGTTGGGGTGGTCAGATAAGAATACGACTAATTTATCTAGGTCGGGCTTCATGCCGTCTGTAATGATTGAGCTTCCTTCGGCGAACTCTATGGCTTCAAACTTCCATTTTTTAAACCTGATAGAAGGCGTTGCGATATTCATGGCGGTGTCGCCTTTGAGCAAGAATTGTTTTTCGACTCTGAAGAAGTCCTCTCCTGTGATGATGACGAGGTAGTTGTGTTCTCTTATCAAATCAAAACGGTAAGAGCCATCGGGTTTGAGGTATTTGGGCGCGATTTCTATGCCTTCGTCGAGGTCGATGATAGACACGATGCCTTCGAATGCCTTGCCTGTAAGGGAGTCTTTTATGATGCCTTCAAACTTAGCTACTGCTTGCGGTTGGGCTTCCATTGGCACAGAGGTAGTGTGCATGCTCAATACTTCGTGTGTAGTTGTATCGCCTTCGGCTCTGTAGTCTAAGCGTTTTACCTTGATAGTTTTGGCATAATAAAGGTTTCTTGCTTTGGAGTCGATGGTAAAATAATACTCATCTTTTTTGTAGTTTACCAAAGGTCCTATATTGCGTGGCTCCTGCCAGAGACCATCGCGTTTGTAGGTTTTATAGATGTCAAAGCCTCCAAAATTGACCAATTGCCCATCAGAGCTGAAATACAAAACGGGATAAACAGGGTGGTAAAAAGGGCTCACTTCGTTTGCTTTTGTATTGATGAAAGGCCCCATATTGTATGCTCTGCTCCATCTATAAACGGTATCTATTTGGTCTGTTATTTTGTCTTTTATAACGATATAGCCTGTTTTTTTACAGTAGAAGATATCGGACATACCAAACCCGCCCATACGGTCGGAAGCAAAAAACAAAGTGTCTTCTTTTTGGGAAAGCGAGGGGTGCGAGTCCCACGATTGGCTATTCACATTCAGCCCCAAGTTGTATGCTTTTCCCCAAGTGCCATCAGGTTTGAGGTTTGAGGCATAAAGGTCGCAGTTGCCGTAGCCGTCAGGGGCGCCACAGCGGGCAAAATAGATGGTTTTACCGTTTTTGGTGATACGTGGCGACCCTTCATTCCATTCTGTGTTAATGCCGCCTTTGAGTGGCTTCGCGCTTGTCCAAGGGATGGTGTCTATGCGTTGCCCTTTGTCGTCACTTGTGATGTACATACTGTCTGCCTTGCGTGACACATACAAGTCTTCATTGTAGGTTATTTTGGGTCCGTTGATACGTGGTTTGCGTTGCGAAGTAAAGACCATGTACAAGTCGTTGGCAGTAAGTGCGGGACCATAGTCGCCATAATTTGAATTGATGGAGTCGCCCATATTGGTATAAATACTTTCTGGCACGTCGAGCGTATCAATATTGGCGGTTGGATTGGCATAGTTATGGTAAAGTTCTACAGGTAAGTATTCTGAAAGTTCTTTTTTGACGATAGAGTCTTCTTGTGGGAGGTTAGGGAAGATTTTTGGATCCACCCATTTTTGCCCTGCACGATTGTGTAACAAGACAAGCCGAAACAAGACTTGCGCTTTTTGTTGGTAGCCCAATCTTTCTGCAAACTCGCCTAATTTGTAAATAAGTTTCCAGTCTTTTTTAAAATTTTTGATACCAAAATTACACACGTATTTATGCAAAGCATCATAGACTTCCATCAAGCTACCGTTCTTCTTCACCAATTTTTGGATATAGTCTATGCGGTCTTGGTTGCGGTAGTAAGGAATACTGTTGATGTTTTTGAAATAGAGCGGGCGCGGGTCTATTTTGTTGGGTACCGCCTCTTTCCACTTATCTTTGTTGTTTCGGTCTATGATTTGCCCACAAACAATAGACGCGCTACAATAAGCGAAAAGAAAAAAGAAAATCTTGTATGTTTTTTTGAAGCGAGGCATAGTTTTTATGGAAAGATAATCAAAAGCACATAGCATTTTGAAATTTAGCGTATAATATTTATAAATACGTTTGGAAGTATAAATGTAAGTTAATGAACGTAAAAGGCTTATTGTCAAACCTTTAAAAGGATAAATTTGTAATAAAATAATATGGAACCCAGTATAAACTACATACGATAACGGAAAAATATTGTTATACTTATAAGTTTTTACTAAATTTGTGCCAAAAATAGAAAGAAACCGCTCGAAAATATTACATGAACGACTTTTCCCGATTGCCTTTCCCGATTCACTTCCTTTCTGAGAATGACGAAGATACTTATGAAAGCCTCCCGCTTATCGCTATTGATGACGAGGAGCTGAGTGAAGACGAGCTAAAAACAGATAGCCTGTCTATCTTGCCTATCAAAAACACAGTGCTTTTTCCGGGCGTAGTGATACCTATCACTGTAAGCCGTAAGAAATCTATCCGCTTGGTAAAAAGAGCCTACAAAGGCGATAAATTATTGGGTGTGGTAGCACAAATCAACCCCAATATTCTTGAACCTACCTCTGCCGACTTATACAATATAGGCACTGTTGCACGTATCATGCGTATGCTTGTATTGCCTGATGGCAACACAACTATCATCATACAAGGGCGGAGGCGTTTTAGCATTGAAGAGTTTTTGACAGACGAGCCGTACATTACAGCCAAAATAGCGCACTTGCCTGAAACCTTCCCCCCACGCAAAAACAAACAGACAATAGCTATGGTCGCATCTATCAAAGATGCCGCCTTCAAAATCTTGCAACTCAACCCCGAAATACCACAAGAGGCGCAAACAGCTATCAAAAAAATAGAAAACCCTACTTTCCTTACCCACTTCCTTTCTGCCAACGTGAACGCAGACGTAAAGGAAAAGCAGGGACTGCTCGAAATGCAAGACGGAATAATGCGTGCAGAAAAACTGCTCGAATATATGCACCGCGACATAGAACTCCTGGAGATAAAAAGACAGATACAAAACAAGGTAAACTCCGATATAGACCAACAACAACGAGATTATTATTTGCGCCAGCAAATTAAGGTTATCCAAGACGAACTCGGACACGAAAACAATGACCGCGAACTCGAAGCTATCCGACAAAAAGCGAAAGATAAAAAATGGAACGAGGCTACCGCAAAACATTTTCAAAAAGAACTGGACAAACTTTCGCGTACCAATTCCGCCTCCCCCGAATATCCTATTTTATTCAATTATGTAGAACTATTGGCGGATTTGCCGTGGGGAACATTCACCCAAGACATGCACGACCTGAAAAAAGCGCAAGAAGTACTCGAAAAAGAACATTTTGGACTTGATAAGGTGAAAGAGCGCATCATGGAATACCTCGCTGTGCTAAAGCTAAAAAACGACATGAAGTCCCCTATCTTATGCTTCTACGGACCACCAGGGGTAGGCAAGACATCGCTCGGAAAATCCATAGCCAAAGCATTAGACCGCAAATATGCACGTATCGCGCTTGGTGGACTGCACGACGAAGCCGAAATACGTGGACACAGGAAAACTTATGTGGGTGCTATGCCCGGCAAAATTATTCAAAGCCTTCGCAAAGTACAAAGCTCGAACCCCGTCTTTATCTTAGATGAGATAGACAAAGTAGCCTCCGATATGCGTGGCGATCCCGCCTCTGCGCTCCTCGAAGTGCTTGACCCTGAGCAAAATCATAGCTTCGGCGACAACTACCTCGAACTCGAATACGACTTGTCCAATGTTCTTTTTATCGCTACAGCGAATAACCTTGACACCATACACCCTGCCCTGCGCGACCGCATGGAGATTATCGACATCAGTGGTTATACAGTAGAGGAAAAACTGCAAATCGCTAAAAAACACCTGTTACCCGAACAACGCAAGGAAAACGGATTGCAAGCAAAGGATTTTAAAATAGATGACAAAGCCATTACCAAAATCATTCAAGGCTATACCCGCGAATCGGGAGTCCGAAACCTAAAACGACAAATAGGGAGTATTTGTAGGAAAATAGCCAAATCCATAGCCTTAGAAGAAACCCACAACAAGCATATCAATGAAGCCGAAGTAGTAAAACTGCTCGGCTCAGAAACATACGACCGCGAACAATACCAACAAACAGACCAAGCTGGCATTGTAACAGGCTTGGCATGGACTTCAGTGGGCGGAGAAATCCTCTTTATTGAGTGTAGCCTTTCAAAAGGAAAGGGGAAACTTACGCTTTCGGGACAACTTGGCGACGTTATGAAAGAGTCAGCTATTGCCGCCCTTTCATACCTGCGCACTGTAGCTGAAGATTGGAATATTGATTATGAATGGTTCGAAACACGCGACCTCCACCTGCATGTGCCTGCCGGAGCTGTACCCAAAGACGGACCGTCAGCAGGAATCGCTATGTTTACCGCTCTCGTTTCTGTATTCACAGGCAGGAAAGTGAAAAAAGGAATCGCTATGACAGGCGAAATAACGCTCACAGGGCGCGTCTTACCCGTTGGTGGAATTAAAGAGAAAATCCTTGCTGCCAAACGTGCTGGTATTACCGAAATTATATTGTGCGAAAGAAACCGTAAAGACATCGAAGAAATCAACGAAATATATTTGAAAGGCTTACAATTTCACTTTGTACGCCACGCAAGCGAAGTCGCTAACATAGCCATAACATAAACATAAAAAGCCTCAAAACGATTCTATTATGAAAATAATAAGCAAATTAATCTTAATCGGCGCACTCTTTTGTTGTGTATTGCCCCTGTACGCGCAAAGTGATATAAATTTTAAAGCCAATATCATCAGAAAAATAGCAGAGGATTTAACATTCCCAACCAGCGTTACCAAAGGAGATGAATTTATCATAGGCGTAGTAGGCGATATAGGTACAGTAGATGCATTTAAAGCAAACATGGCAGGCAATATAAAAAACAAGAAAATAGTCGTACAACAAATCACTGCCGCAAGCCAAATCAATTACTTTCCAATCATTTATTTTACAGAAAATGCGAGCATGATTATCGCACCTATTTTAAGAGTGATAGCCTCTAAACCTATGCTTCTGATTACAGAAAAACCAGGCTTTGCGGAAAAAGGAGTTGATGTGAATTTGGTGAAACAAGGCTCTGTGTGGGGCTATGAAATAAATTCAGATAGAATGTCTATAAAGGGTGTATTTGGCAATAGCAAATTTAAAGAAAGAGCTTTCCGCACTATCACCAAAACCGTGAGTAGCGCAGAATTAGAAAAACCCAATTTAATAAACAAACCTACCGTCATAAGAGAAGTTGAAGTTCGAACTGTAGAGAATACAGATAGAATAAGAGTGTTGGAAAACCGATTAAAACAAGAAATAGATGACAAAAATCGCGTAGAAATTGCAAAACGAATAGAATCCATCAAAGGCTCTCAGGACTTAGCAGATTTACGAATCGGACTGGACACCATAACCAACCTTGTAACCCTACGCGACAGAGCTTTGGAAGAAGCAAAAAAAGCACAAAATGAAAAACTAAACCGTATCAAAGCCGAAAATGATACCAAAGAGAAAGAACAAAAAGGAAAAAGAGAACGCGAAGTTGCCAATCAACGCATCTTTGTTACAACCCTCGTGGGAATTTTAGGAGGCGTTTTAGCCGTTATCTCTACCATTGCTATCCTTACTTTTGTAGCCAATCAGCGCAGAAAAAAAATCATTGTACAACTCAAAACTGCTAAAAACTTATTGGCTGAAAGTAACCAACAGCTTGATACGCAAAACAAAGAAATCCAAACACAGAGTGTAGTTATACAAGAGAAAAGTGCTAAAATTACAGATAGTATTCGGTATGCGATGACTATACAAGCCGCTATGTTGCCAAGCGAAAAAGAACTTAGCACCATATTCAATGACCACTTTGTGATGTATAAGCCCAAAGATATTGTATCAGGCGACTTTTATTGGGTTACAAAAAGAAAAGAAGGTGCTTTTTTAGCGGTAGCCGATTGCACAGGGCATGGCGTACCCGGTGCGTTCCTTTCTACTGTAGGCAACGATGTATTGAATGAAATAGTAAAAGACAAGTTAATTTTTGAACCCAACGAAATATTGTCTAACCTACACATGGGCATCTTTGAACGCCTCAAACAAGGCGAATCGCAAAATAAAGACGGCATGGATATTTGCCTTTGTAGAATAACGGAAGTAGATAACCAAATGTGTAAAATAGTCTTTGCAGGTGCGAAACGACCTATTTATTATAGCGAAAATGGTGATATAAAAACCATTAAGGGCGACAGCAAATACCTCGGCGGGATACAAGAAGAAGCACCCGTTTTTATAAATCATACCATTGTATTGAAAAAAGGTGAGAAAATCTACCTCACTACTGACGGATACGCCGATACACCAAACCCCGAAAAGAGAAAATTTGGCAGCGTCAAATTCCAAGAACTTATGGGGGAGTTATATCCCAAACCACTATCCGAACAACATAAAATTTTTGTGGAAAGATGGGAAAAACACAAAAACGGAGCCGAATTGCGTGATGACACGACTATTTTGGCAATCGAAATTTAAAAACAAAAAAAACAACTATAGCATATAAGAAACGTTCTATGCTATATAAACACTCATTAATTTTCTCATTATGGCTTACAGAATTTTGCGTATTGTTGGTTTTTTATCATTGCCGATAGCGTATTTGCTATTGCGCCCCTATATGATTCAATGGGCAGAAGATTGGGAATGGACAATCTTATTGTTCAGCATTTGTTTATTGGGTCTAGAAATTTTTGTTATACCCGGTTTTGGTGTGGCAGGCTTCTCTGCTATTGTGTTGATGTATGCAGGCGCAGTACTCATAATGCTCCAAAACAAAGGCTTGGATTTTTCAAAAGTTACTGTAAACGAACTTTCCTACGCATTGCTTATCGGGGGCATCATTGTGTCTGTAATCATAGTAGCACTTTTGGGTTTAATGCCCAGCATTCTACACAGCAGACACTTGCAAAGTTTAACAAATAATAGTACAATGAACAAAGAGCATGGCTATATAGCCTTGCAAAACTTAGAAAAAATGATAGGAAAAGAAGGTGTTGCTGAAACTATCTTGCGCCCAAGTGGGAAAATCATCATAGAGAATAAACTCTATGATGCTACCACACAAGGCGACTTTATAAGTAAAGGTGATGCCATTATGGTTATAGCGCAAGATGGCGCAGGACTTCGTGTGAAGAAAGCCTAAACAAACAGCACAAAAAAGCTGCTGTGATTTTCCCGTTGCAAAGTGATATGTGGGTAGTAAATATGGTTTGGTTTGGTTTTCCGTAGGTTTCACATGCGGAAAAACCATAAGATATTTGCAATGAAAATTTACATTAACCAAAAAAAGGTAAAGTTTAAAAACTTTACCTTTTTTTGTGCTTAAAAGATTAGCCATGCCATAAGCATCTGTTATCGCTTTAGCACCACCCTAACTTTTTAAGTCCCCTTTTTTATTTAGTCGCCAAGAGCATCACGTTCTTTTTGTATTTTGTCTGCCTTGTCTTTCATTTTTAATTTTTGATAAATTTGGATAAGGATATTCAGCGTAGATTTTTCTTTCGCATCAATCAAATACAATTTTTCAAAATAGGGCAATGCTTTTTTGAACTCTGCATCTACTTTTGCTTCTTCTGCTCTGCCTTTTCTATTGTATTCGTCTTGAGGCATATCGTTTACTACTTTTGATATTTCTACACCATCGTTGAAATACAATGCTCCAATGTTATAAATAGCTTCGGGAAGTGCGGAGATAGTGATAGCTTTTTCATACGCTTGGATGGCTTCATTTGTCTTTTTGGTTTTCTCATACAATACACCCAAGTTGAAATAATTTAGCGCGTCATCGGGATTTTTCTTAATGTTGTCTTGTAGCGTTTTGATAGCCTCGTCAGCATTGCCTCCTTCATTAAACAATTGAACCGTAAGTTTTTGTAGGTAAGGCGTACCACCATAAGTCAAACCCTTTTGAGCTGTTTCGAGTGCCATTTTGTTGTCTTTTGCTATGGAATAGTAATAAGAGGCAAGGAGTTCGCAATAAGTTGCTTTGTCTTTGGTCATTTTGTGGTTTACGAGCGTATTTGATGCAGTTATGAACGCCGGGTAGTTTTTGCCTGAATATCCCGCACTCATAGATAGGAAAGGGCAAAGCGTGTCGTCTGGAGTTATCAGGCTTGCAAAGTTTGCATTTTTGATACAGATTTCAAATTTGGGCTTTGCTTCTGCTTCCTTTTCTTGTTTTAGCAAGGTATTTCCCTGGTTGTAGCCCATAAGTGCCGCATTGACTAAGGCAGGTTGTATCCTATCTTTGCGTTCTGCTATCGCCTCTTTGTTGTCTGGCTCCATTTCAAGGCATTTTGCGATGGCTTCGTATGCAGTTATTGCCAGTGTGCCGTCTTGTAAGTCTTTATATATGCCTTGTTGGTCGTTGGCGATGCCTGCATAAATCATGCCTTTGTAAAGCCATGTTTTTGCTTTTGCCGCATGTTTTTCGTTGAGGCAAACTTCATCAATAAGTTTTTTAGCTTTTGCATAATCCTTATTGTCGTAGGCGAGTTTTGCCGCGGCGGGGGCTTGTGCAAAACCTTGCATAGCAAAGAAAAGCCCGAGTGTAGTAAAAAGAGTAGATTTTAGTGCTTTCATATAAGCGTAAAGTGAAATGTTTAACCACAAAGATAAACTGTTTTTAGGAAAATTTATTGTGTAGGTTGGATTATTTTGGTATTGTTCACAAAATCTTTTAGATAGAAAGGTTCAAAATAGGCAAGGTCTTCCCATTGTTGAGCCAAAAATGCAGGATATGCCAACACACCTACAGCATGGGCGGTAGGCAAGATGTCTGCTATAAAATGTGCATGCTGTTGGTGTTGTAGAGCAGGCTGGCACTTCATAGCACCGTTTCCAAAAAATAAAATGGGGTGTTGTAACAACTGTGTGTTGAACGATTCTTTGTCTATTATTTTGGCTTCGGTAGGCAAGGTCGTATTGCCGTGTGCATCAAAAATAGCACAATATACTTCCATACGTCTTGCGTCAAGCATAGGGCAAAAAAGCGTATTTTCGGTTATTGTGGTACTTGCCTGCCTTGCCTGCCACGCCAATGCTTCCAGGGTATTGACAGCCAAAAGCGGGATTTGCAAGGCAAAGCACAAGCCCTTGCCTACCGCCACGCCTATCCGCAAACCTGTATAAGAGCCTGGTCCTGCACTTATGGCGACTGCTTTGAGGTCTTTTTTGTTTGCATGCGCTTGCCTCAACAAGTCTTCTATCAAAACTGTTAATCGAGTTGAATGGGCTTGCTCAATAGCGAGGCGTGTTTCGGCTATCAATTCACCGTCTTGGTGCAAGGCTACCGCACAGATTTTGGTAGCGGTTTCGAGGCTAAGTATCATAAGGCAACAAGTTGATAAGCGAATATGCACCGCTCTTTTCCATGAAAGTCGTGTTGAATAGTTGTTTTATAGCCTATTGCTGTAAATGAATCAGCTACAGCTGTAGCAAAATTTTCGTGTATTTCTACGGCTATTGTTTGTGGTTGTATTTTTTGGGCTATATAGGCGAGGCGTTTATAAAAAAGCAAAGGCGCGTCGTTTGGCACAAACAAAGCAATAGGCGGCTCATAATCCAATACGTTTCGTTGCATAGTGGCTTTCTCTTGTTCGGGTATATAAGGCGGATTGCTTACAAGCAATACGTGCTTGCCTGCTATTTTTTCGGGCATAATGTCTAATATATCACCTTCGCAAAATGTTATATTCGCATGCAGTTTTTGGGCATTTTCTTGGGCTAAATGTAGCGCGTCTTTCGAAATATCCCATGCCTGTACGCTTGCCTGCGGGTAGGCAAGGGCGAGTGCTATGGCTATGCAACCGCTACCCGTACAAAGGTCGATGACATGTGTAGGCGCGTGGTTTTGGGCTATCAACTTGGTTATCCACTCTTCGGTTTCGGGGCGCGGAATAAGCACATCTGGGCTAACTGCGAGCTGAAACCCACAAAACTCAACTTGTTTGGTGATATATTGCAAAGGCTCATAATGCGCCAACCGAGTCAAACTTGCCTGCCATGCATCCAACGCACCAACAGTTGAGGAGAAAATTCTATCTATAGCTATATCGATGCGTTTAATATCCCACAACCATGCCATGAGCCGCGCCACAAGTGCCTCACATTCTTGTTTTGAGTAGGTCGTATTGGTTTGTAAATAAGCGCAACCATCTTGAAAAAGAGAACGTGCAGAAGCCATTTTATTAAAATTCTATAGTGGTATTGGGTAGCAAATTGCGTGCATTTTGTTTTTCGGTTTGGCTTAGTTTATTGCCTCTCAAGACAAGCAGTCGGAGTTTGCGGAGTTCGGCTATTTCTTTGGGGATAAGCTGGATATTCATGTCGCTCAGTTCCAAATTTTGGAGGCGTGGAAATTTTGCCAATACCAAGATGGTTTCGCGCAGGTTGAGGCTTTTGTTATTGCTCAAGTCCAAATGGTGCAGGCTATCCAAACGCGCCAGCTGTTCGGGTATTTTGGTGAGGTTATTGCCACTCAAGCGCAAAATTTCTAACCCTCTGTTTCCGCTTAATTTGGGGTTGATAGAAATGAGTCGATTGTTGCGCAAGTCCAACTCCTCCAAATACTCCAAATTGCTTATTTCGTCAGGCAGGACACGGATTTTATTATTGCTCACCTCCAAGTGTTTCAGGTATTTCATCTTTCCAATCGTTTCAGGCAAGATAGTGATGTGGTTTTTGCTGAGATACAAGTACTGCAAAAACGGCAACTGCCCTATTTCCTTGGCTATATATTCTATCTTGTTATTTTGCAATTCAAGGATTTGTAGTTTTTGGAGTGCGGCTATTTCGGCGGGTATTTCGTCTATATTTTGGGATTTCATATTCAATATGCGCACTTCGTTGGGTGTTCTCAGTGCTTCACTCAATGAATTAAACGGCTTGATTTGTTCCAGCTCTTCCCAGCTTAAGAGTCCGATATCGCCTTCCACAGTTTTCTTTTTTGGAAGTACGTTTTTCAGTGTTGAAGTAGCGGCTTCAAAACTTTTGGGCACAAAGAGGAAAATAAGCAATATGATGCCCAAAATCAATGGGACAACTATTTTTAAAATACCGATAACATCTATTTCAGATTTTTTTTCCATGTTTGTAATGTAGTCTAAACTTATCAGCAAAGATAGCTTTTTCATATAAATAAGCTATCTATTTTATTAAAAACACAGCTTTTAAAAGAAAATTACAAGAAAACGAGTAGCATTAACTTTTCATTAACATTCTTTACATTTCAATAACACCAAGCTATGTTTTATTGCCCTATCTTTGTAATGTCAAAGAAACAAAGAAGCTTTGATACGAAAAAAGCAATCCAACAACTCTTTACGAGTTTTACAAATATGTTTTTTAAGTGGTTTTTAGATCCATCAATAAGAGGAGAGCCTATAGGCTCTCCCTTTATTTTTTAAAAAGACTTCTTGCGAAAATATTTCCAAAGACCTCACTCCCTGCCCAGAGCTGTTAAGTTCTCAGTTAGGCAGCCGTTCTCGGTTTACCCCTAAAAATGTGGATAGCTAATCCACTGTTTATCAGCTTTTTAAATGATTAATTACAAGTAGTTTATCGCTCTCGTCCTTTTTAGGTGGCAATGAAAGGGGGTTAAACCGAGAACTCAGAGGTCTAAACTATAAAAGGCAACAAAACATCTAAAAAGCCTTGTGGCTGCTCTGCTTGTACCCAATGCCCTGCGTCTGCTACAGTAGCTATTTGAGCTTTTGGGAAGTGGTGTTTTATCAAAGGCGTGTCTTCATTTTGTATATAATTTGACTTTTCGCCACGTATGAAAAGCGTGTCGCCTTCATAAGACAAATTTGCTGGAAACGCCTTGCCTACTTCCTCTATATGTTTTGTAATAATATCCAAATTCATACGCCAAGCAAAGGCATTATCAGGTTTACGGTATAGATTTTTGAGCAAAAACTGGCGGGTGTCGGCTTCTTTTATGTGTATAGCGAGGCGTGTGTCTGCTTCTTGTCGCGAAGTGATGGTAGCAAGTTCAAGGCTATTCAAGGCTTCTAAAATGGCTTGATGATGTGGGGCATAATAACGTGGCGCAATATCTACGACCACCAATTTGGCGAGTGCTTCTGGATACATGCCTGCATACAACATAGCGACCTTGCCTCCCATCGAATGCCCTATTACGACAGGGTTTTCGAGTGCGTTTTCTTGTATAAAGGCGTGTAAGTCGGACATCATTGCCTCATAATGCCAAGTGTCGCTCCATGCGGAAAGTCCATGATTGCGTTGGTCAAGCAAAAATACTTGATGCTTTTCCCCTAAATGTTTACCAAGTGTAAACCAATTATCAGATGATCCAAGCAACCCATGTAAAATAACAATCGGTTGCCCTATAGTGCCAATAACTCTTGTATGTAATTTCATATTTCGTTTTTTATAAACTTCTTGCGAAAGTGTTTCTTGAAGTCTTATGTAAGCATTTTAAATACAAAAAATCCACCTCGATGCTGGAGGTGGATTTTCCCACTAAAATAATAAAGTGTTAAACAGGTGTTGTTTGAATAATTTTTCTTGTTTGCTTCCCTATATACTGTGGAGTGGGATAAAGGTAACCAAATAAATTATTTTTTTTTAATTTATTTATTAGCCTTCTTACAAAAGTGTTTCTTAAGACCTCTTAAGAGTGAAAAAAAGAGTTTCGCAAGAAGGCTAATACTGTTCCCACGCCTCTTGCAAGTAATTTTTGAGGGCATCTGCCAAATGCGAAGGCTCTATGACCTTGACTTGCCTGCCGTAAGAGGCGAGGTCTTGGAGAAGTTCATGATTGTATTCGCGTACTTCTGTACCGTAATGTCCTACATGGAGTTGTAATTCTATGCGAAATTCATACAATTCAGGCTTGAGGATTTTTTGAGTTATGTGAAAAGGTTTGTGAAAAGGTTTGTGAAAAGGTTTGTTCAAAAAATGCTTTTTGAATTGTGGATCGAAGACAAGTATCACACGTTCTACGCTTCCCTCTTCTTCATTGACAAATGCGCCATAGCAATGCTTGAAACGGTCTGGCGCGTAAATATCTTCCATTTCGTGATAGGGATAAAAATCCGTAACTGCTACATTTTCCATTTTTGAGAGATTGTAAAACTTCAGCCACCCATCGTCCCACATTTCACCATCTTTCGTAATCTCAAGGGCTACCAAATGCCACTCGTTTCGGAATTCCTTGAGTAGGTAAGGAGTCACTACACGCAAAATAGGCGAGGCATCAGTCAGTTTTTGATAGTCAAATTGAATATTTTGCCTTTTCTCTATAGCTTCCAAAATTGGTTTGGCATACTTCGCAGTAAGAATAAAATCAATATTTTGTTGCATTTGAATGATTCCAGCCTTACTCAATTCTTCGAGTTTTTCTATTCCTAACATTTTTTTGAGATGCTTAATTTTATGGTCATCTTTAGCTACACAAAGGTTTAAGTCTTCCAGATTACCTTTATTTGTCAATGTATACTTGACTTTCCCATTAGGTCGTGTAAATTTAATTTTACACTTGTAAAATCCTTTTAGTTCATTTAGAATACGTTGTAACGCTTTTTCAGGGGCGTTAAGCATATCTAAATCTATGGCTATTTGCAAATCTGTGCCTTTTATGCCATTTTCACCTGCTTTTATAAGCAAATCACGAATTTCTTTGCAACGATACAGTTGTTCAAAGGTGTAGTAACTTTTATTGGACATATTTAAATGGGTTTAAAAATTTATGCAAAGAAAAACATAATAAATGGACATATAATGTCCATTTATAACTTTTATCTTTGCAACACAAATTAAAACCCAATGGCGGGTTAAAAATTTATGGTTCTTAAAAAGTTATTGTGGGCTTTACCAAATCCATTGAGTAGCCATTCTGTAAGAACCCCTTGTTACGCTTTTGTTTGGTGCTAAAGCGACAGGAGATACTTACAGCATGACTAACTTGAGTATAGTTCCCGCAAGAACTTTTCAAGAAGCAAATTTATTTAGAAAAAAATATAATAAATGGACATTTAATGTCCTTTTGTGTCCTATACCTTTGCAACACAAATCTAAAACAAAAAAAATATATGAGTGTCGTAACCGAAGCCTCCAACAAAACCTTCAGACTCGTAGGGAGTCTATCCAGTGTCCTTGCCCTTGTGGTGGGTATTCCTTGCCTGCTTTTGTCTTTTGTGCCTCTTTTTGGTGCATTCGCATTGTATCCTAGCATTTTTGCTTTCGTGTGTGCTATAGTGGGCTTGGTCTTTGCCGTCAAAGCGGGTTCGAGTACAAGCGCGTCTATTGCAGGCTTGGTTATTACATTGATAGCCTTGACGCTTTCTTGGGCAAGCTACAAAGCCATACAAGATGCATTCAAGAGAAGCAGAAATGCAAAAACAGAAAGAAACTATTAAACAAAAAAACTTCAAAACCAATATTTTATGTCTAAATTTCAATGTAAAAATTGTGGCTCAAAAGCCTCCACTATCTCAAGCCTGACTGCGCAACCTTGTTCAAAACACCCTGATGGCGCTAATAAGGGCAAACTCTCTCCTGCTTTGTAACACAAATTTTGTAAACATATAGAACAACTGCGTTTTATAAGTTTGCAAAAAAAAGTCTTTTGGACGTATTTTTGATTTTATAGCTATATATTTGCAATTCGCAAATTGAGAATATTATGAGAAAACATCAAGGAATGCGTCCCCAAGATATTGTAATTTTGCTGAAGATACTCACATGGCAAGAAAAAGAGCATTGGACATTTGCCGAGCTTGCCCATGAACTTCTTATCAGTCCTTCTGAAGTAACTGAATCGTTGAATAGGTCTAAGTATGCTCGTTTGATAGATTATTCTAAAAGGCAGGTGGCGCGTCAATCTTTGTTTGAGTTTTTGGTGTATGGTGTGCGATATGTTTTTCCAACAGAGCCAAGCAAAATAGTACGTGGCATAGCTACAGCACATTCCGCGCTTCCCTTATCACAATTCATTGTTTCACAAACTGATGTATATGTCTGGGAATACGAAGAAGGCGACATACGTGGGCAGGCAATAGAACCACTATATGCAAAAATCCCTATAATAGTGCAACAATCGCCTAAATTGTATGAATTACTTGCCTTAGTTGATGCCATCAGAGTAGGCAGGGCAAGAGAATATCAGTTAGCTGTTGAAATCTTAAAACAAAAAATAGATGAATAAGAATCGTGAAAATGTGATGTTAGTTGCTCAAGCACTTGGCGATATTTGTCAGGAAGTTGTTTTTGTAGGCGGTTCTGTTACAGATATGTATGTGGATACAAAAGTTGCACCTGAAATACGCCCTACAGATGATGTAGATTGCATTGTAGAAATTACAACGCGCAAAAACTATTACGACTTGGAAGAAAGATTGAGAAGCAAAGGCTTCACAAATGACCAAAATGAAAATGCACCTATATGTCGTTGGCTTTATCAAGGACTAAAAGTGGATATTATGCCTATTGATGAAAATGTATTAGGTTTTAGTAATCGCTGGTATGCTTTAGGTTTTACGGAAGCTGAGTTGTATCAAATCACGCCTCATTTATCCATCAAAATTTTTAGTTTACCCTTTTTTATAGCTTCCAAAATGGAAGCCTTCAGAAATAGAGGCAAAAACGATTATAGAACAAGTACAGATTTTGAGGATATAATCTATGTGTTGGATAATCATCAAAATGTAGTAAAAGCTATAAAAACTGCTCCACTCGATGTGCAAACATTTATTGCTTCAGAGTGTGCCTTGTATTTACTTGATAAACACATTCGAGAAGGCATACAATGTGCTTTGCCATACGGCTCAAGTGATAACAAAATACACAAAATAGAAAGCATAATAAAAAACATAGTTCAACAAGAGATGCTTTAACTCAAACTATACATAATAAAAACCACAAAGTTTGGTGGTTTCAAAAAAACTACTAATTTTGTGCAAAACAAACACAGGGAATGCTGATTTACAAAAAACCACAAAAAAAGTTTGGCAGTTTCAAAAAAAACTACTAATTTTGTGCAAAACAAACACAGAGAACGCTGATTTACAAAAAAAACTACAAAAAAGTTTGATTTTCCCTACCTAAACACTTACAATTTTTTTATTCCATTTATTTAAACAAAATTGTTATTTATGAACACTTCACAAGAAGACTTACCAAACGACTTGGATGTTAAAATTAAAAAATTATCTGAAATTAAAAAACTATCTGATATTTGGAAAATCAGTAATTTGACGATACCAAATTATCAAAGACCTTATAAATGGCAAGTTAAAAATGTCAAACAATTACTTGATGACATTCAAAGCAACAAAAAAAAAGGTCAATCACGGTACAGAATAGGTACAACTATTTTACACAAAGAAACCACAACCACAACCACAACCACAACCACTAATCATAATATTGTTGATGGACAACAAAGATTAGTTACTTTGACCTTGATTTTAAATATTTTGGATATCAAAACACCACTTTTAAATTCAAATTTTGAACATACTATTTCAGAAGAAAACATTAAAACTAATTTTTTATTTATAAAAGACTATTTTAATGCTTTTTCTGACGGTGAAAAAGAAGTGTTTAAAACGTATATTTTAGAAAATTGCGAGTTTGTAGTGCTTACTACGCAAGATTTATCTACTGCATTTCAATTATTTGATTCCCAAAATAGCAGAGGAAAAGCCCTTGAGCCTTATGATTTGCTCAAAGCATATCACCTGCGAGAAATGACAAATAACACAGCAGAAGAGAAAAAAGAATGTGTGAAAAAATGGGAAAATGCCATTGATAAACAAATTTTGGGGCATACTATTGGAACATTGCTTTTCAGAATACGTCAATGGGCAAAAGGACAAAATGCAGGTTATTTTACAAAAGATAACATTTCAGAATTTAAAGGCTTAAATATTGAGGAATACAAAAATTTTCCATATCTCAAACCTTACATTCTAAATAATGCTCTTGTTTCTTCTTTGAATAATGATATTGTGCATCAAAAACTTGGACTACACCATGATTTCCCATTTCAAATCACGCAAATGATACTCAATGGCAAACTTTTCTTTGAGTATGTGCATTTTTACACTGAAAATTTTTACAATATCTTTAAAATGAACGAAAGCAATTTTTATGCTTTCCATAAAGAATATTGCAATTATGCAGGTAGCCATAGAAATGGTGATATATATGTAAAGGATATGTATCAGGCATTGCTTCTCTTTTTTGTAGATAAATTTGGTGTCAAAGAATTAGAAAATATGCACCAAAAAATGTATCAATGGTCTTATTATTTACGCCTCAAACTAAAAAGTGTTGCTTACACATCTGTTGATAAATATATCAGAGAAAATAATAATTTGTTTCAAAACATTCAAAACATTTATTTTCCTTATGATATTACTTTTCCAAAAGAATACAAAGAAAAAGAAGAATTCAAAGGAAAAGGCTCAGAAATAATTATTAAACAACTTTTAAACAACTAAAAACATGGAACAATCTGAAGTTTTGTCACTTGAACAATCTGAAGTTTTGTCACTTAAACAACTTTTGACTACTAATAAATACATTATTCCTCTCTACCAGCGAAATTATGCGTGGGGTATAGCAGAAATTACACAACTTTTGCAAGATATACAAGACGTATATTTAATTAGCAAAGACAAAGAGTATTACATTGGAACGCTCGTAGTAGATAAACACAAAGATGGTTTTTATGAAATCATTGATGGGCAACAACGACACACCACTATTACGCTTATAAGTAGCGTTTTAAATACTCTTACGAATATTGAAAAAATCACAACTGCAAATTTGCATTATGAAGCAAGAGAAGAGATTCAAAAGTATTTAGTTGACTTATTTTCAAATTTTGAAAAGGCTAAAAATGTTCAAACTGATAAAGAAGGATTGAATAACGTCATTTTCGCAGTGAAAGAAATTGAAAAATATCTAAAAAATTTAATAGGAATTGAAAAATATCTAAAAAATTTAACAGAAATTGAAGAATTTGCTAAATATTTTTATGAAAAAGTAAAAATTATTCGTGTGGAAGTTCCCGAAGGAACAGACATCAATCATTATTTTGAAATAATGAATAACAGAGGCGAACAGTTGGAAAAACATGAAATTCTGAAAGCACGTTTTTTGGGGCAACTACAAAATAATACAGAAGAAAGCGAA
>Ga0163154_10004414_pt1 | contig 18482 bp, 9 predicted proteins | sample OliLakLV19MP9P1_FD_148649 | JGI IMG/M metagenome (GOLD analysis project Ga0163154, IMG submission 148649) | Freshwater microbial mat bacterial communities from Lake Vanda, McMurdo Dry Valleys, Antarctica - Oligotrophic Lake LV.19.MP9.P1 | ecosystem: Environmental > Aquatic > Freshwater > Lake >...
CAAATAAATCAATTGAACTAATTAAACCAATTGAAGAAAATCAAGCTATTATAATTGATCTTAACTCTGTTATAGCTAATCCTAAAAAAACCAGAAAATCCAGAGCTACCAAATCCGTTAAATCTAATTTTAAAAAAACCAGAAAATCCAGAGCTACTAAATCAGTTAAATCTGCTGTACAACTTGAACTAACTGTTCAGGAGTTATCTGAGGATACTCAAGATAATTCTGCTATTGTACAACAAGTCATAGAGTCTGAAACAACTACAACAGTTGGAGAAATTATTGCAACTGAATTAAACTCTGAACATGAATCAATTAATCTGGAAGTTCCAGTTGTAGATAATATTCCAGATGAGATTGTATTAGAGTTAGATACAGTAAACACAGTTGCTGAACTTGTTCCAGTTTACAATACTGATACTAATACAGAACAAGAACCTATCAAAGCTATAACTGAACAAGATTCAATAGCTCAGGAAAGATCAGATGAAAGCCAATTTGCAAGTATTTACTTGCATAGTATAGTCAATCCAGATATAGTATCTGAGACTGATACAACTATCGTTATATCTGATAACGATGTTAAAACTGTAAAAGCTCTTAACGAGCTTAGAGAGATTATTAAAAAAGATGGTCAAGTTGAGCTTGATTTGAAAATACCCGAAGTCGAAGATAACTTCAAATCAACTGACCCTAACGAAGCTCCAATAGGTGTTTATTATAAAAATGTTTTGATTGGTTATATCAATAGAGTTAGTTCTATTGAGAAAGAAATAAACAGACTTGAATCCGATGGTAATTCAAACGCTGCGTTAGCTCGTAGAGTTAACTTATTAGAGACTGTAAAAATTAGAACTGCTTTTGCTAAAAACAAAAATAGTAAAATTTTATTAAAGAAAGTATCTGCTGGTGCAAGGAAAAAAACTGGGAATAATCAGCTTTCTCTATTGTCCAGGATTGCCAAAGCTATGTCTGTACGGCTGTACCACATTCCTGAGGATGGCGGTTCTGTTGTAAGCTCTACATTATCCCCACTCATCGGTGAGGGTCAAGCCTACGACACTAAGTCCATTAGTGCCACGTACAATGAAGATATGTTGTACAGTTCAAGTAATGTTTTTGTATTAGTTCCAGCTAGCCCCAATTTGTCAATAGATTTTACCGACTATGACGATACTCAAACTGCTATACCATTATATATAAGCGGTAACAAATTAGATTCTGAGTCAATTACAGACGTTATTAAATTACTAAATCAACTTATAAAAGGATTAAAGACTGGGTTAAGTCCTTTTAAAGATGATTCAATGATTGAGATAAAAAAAGCTATTAATAGGATAACTCTGTTTAGATCAAATGTTCGAGATGCCAAAGATAACCTATATGCTCCTACGTTTTTAGTTCATGGCCCAAATCCTAAAGGTAAAGGTCGAATAGAAATATTAAATGGAGATTATACAGAGTTGTACACAATCTATGTAGCTCCTAATGATGAGATCAGATTAACTAAAAGGGTTTGGACTGGTAAGAAAACTAAGTACGAATCTTATGAGGAATATAACGGCAATGTTGGAAATAAGATTCCTATAAATGGTAAAGACATATTAGTTCTAAATGACGCTAATAGAAAAGTATTTTCTGACACTCTTAAAGATGTACTGTCTGGAAAAAGGTACAACTTATATTTGGAAGCTGGTCGTGAACAAGAACTTCATGATAGCATCTTGAATAGTGATAGGTTTGGAATTAATATAAAAACTACAGAAGATTCTGAGGGTAATATACTGTCTTTATTTGGTGGTAAGATTGCTGCTAATAATGGCGTTGATAATGTTATTACTCAAGTTGTATTAAAAACTTGGAGTGATGAGAGTAAGACGGAAGTTAGTGAAGCTAAGAACGTTAAGAAAGATAAAGTCAGTGATACAGTTCTTAACCCATTGCCGGTAGAAGAGGAAAGCCTGGCTAATTCCGATCTTTCTCAAGTTGATGTTATCACTTCAATTGATCCTAATTCTATTCAAGATTCTGATGATTCAGATTTAACTGATTTGCTCACAGATGCATTATTCTTCAAAGCTTCTACTAATTCTACTAAAGACGAATTAATTGAGTCTAATCAATCTCAAATTGAAAACTTCCAGAATATACTAGGTGACGAAATTCCTATTGAAATATTACCAGAACAATTAATGGATAATGGTGATGTAGTTTATGGAGTATTTAGAAAAGCTGCTGTAACTCTATCTAAATATAGTATAGTTGGTACTGAGTACCACGAAGCTTTCCATGCTATATTCAATATGTATTTGAATGAATCAGATAGATTGAATTTGTTAGAAGAAGCTAACAAAAAATATGGACTAGAAGAAAATTTACTGACAGAAGATTCCAAACTTAGAGTAGAAGAATTTTTAGCTGAGAAGTTTAGAAGCTTTATGCTGACTAAACAAGTTGGCAAAGAACCACAAGGATTCTCTCGTAAGGTAAAAGCATTTTTTGAGAAATTATATAGAATGCTTCAAACTTACTTTGGTAAAATTGATCGTATTGATTTACTGTTTGAAAGTGCTAGTAGAGGTGATTTTAAAAACTCTGCTAAAATGAATTATCCAAACCAAGACATACTCAGATTCTCTAAAGCTCCTACAGGTCAAGCTTTGCCAGATGCGTTTGCGATATTCAAGCCAGACGAACAACTTAAATATATTCAATATGGTGGATTAATTTCTATGAGATTTATTAAAGCTTATGGAGATAAATATAAATCTGCTATAACTCCAGAAATGATTGAATCTGGTGAAGTTCCTACTTTGAAAAACCAGTTCAAATTAACTTTAGCTAAAAATCTAATTGGTAAAGACGAAGATTCTATAGCCTATAAAACTACAACTTATCTGATGAATCTGTTAGATTCTAACGATAACACTTATTGGAGTAAAGTTGTAGAATATGTTAAGAACAACCTTAAAGTTGATGTAAGCTCTGATGAAAATATTGATACATCGGCTTTAACCCGACAACAAATGAGTAAGCTTTGGGATGATGCATCTCAGACTAAAGTAAGTTCTAAAGCTACGGTTGATTTTGAATTGAAGCGATTCTTAATGACAACTGAGAAAATTAGTTCGTTTAAGTTTACTTTTGACGCTTCGGGAAACCCTATATTCAGTTTCGTGCCAAGTAAAGACAACTTAGCGGAATTGCCAGAAGTAGAAAACTTCTCTATAATCTACAGTAGTCTTAGTACGCAATTAGCAGATTCTATTGACATCGATGAAATGATGTCTAAGATATTAGAGTTAGCTAAATTGAATCCAAGCTTTGCTTTAATTTATCAAAGACTTAAAACTGATGAGGAATACCAAGAGAAGTTGTTTACCGCTTTCAATAAGCCTAAAGTTAATTCAATTCAATTAACTCATACTACTGATAAAACTTTAGCATTACGAGTTCCTACTATTAGTTACAGACTTACTAATAGTATGGCTGATGCTGTTAAAGTTGTAGTAGAATCCTACAATAGCAATAAAGGGAAAAGCTTGATTACTTCTACTAAGATTCAGAAGTTTCGTGAATGGAATATTAAAGTTAGACAATCTTTGAGTAAAAGCAAAGATCGTGTAGATTCTGCTACTAAGAAAGATATGTTATCCATGCTTAGAGCTTTAGGCATTACTATAACAAAGCCTCAATTAGATTTAGCTTTGGATGCTGTTGGTAATACAACATACTTTGAAAAAAGTGAAGTTAAGACTAGAACTAAACCTGAAATAGCTGAAAGAATTAGAGCAGCTATATTTAAGCTTGGTGAAGAATTGTTTAATCAAACTCTGATTCATGATAAGATTACGTTTGATGAGCAAGGACGAGTTGGTGAAATTGCTGCATTCTTTGAAGAAGTGTTTTTAGATCTAAAAGAGCCAAGCTTTTACAATGCTGAACGAACTTTGCAATATGCTTTGCAGAAGCCTTTGTTTATAAATAAATTCTTTAGCAGATTAGCTCAGGTATTTAATAAGCGTACTATAAATAAAATGAACGCTTATAATACTATTGTAGATATGGTTCAAACTTATCTACAGGACAATGCTTTGAAGTACAGTAACTGGTTGAATGCGATTGTTGACTTCAAGACTATGGATTTGAAAGACAATAATGCTAAAAACTTTAAATTCTATTGGTTTAATGGAATTACCGATGCTGATACATTTACAGGTAAAATGTATGATGGTGTTACTGATTTAGATTGGTCTGCTTCTAAGCTTGCTCTATACTTAAAGGAAAAAGCTTATGGCTATTACAGTTTACCAACCTTATCAGATAGTAGCAATCAAGCTGTAATTAAAGCTCCTAAATATAATGGAATTGTTAATGGGGAATTGATTGATAATACTCCGTTAAAGAATGCTTTACTAAATATAATCTATCATGATTTAAGAAAAGCTGATAATGCTAGACTGTTATTATTTGCAGATACTGCGATTCTATCTGATGAAGTCAAAGATCAACTTCTTGTAAATCATCACTACAAATCTGTAGATGATAATAACAATCCTATTATAATAGATGCTGATGGATTACCAACTGGTCAAGTATTTCAAACTTTGTCTTTGACTTATACGGAAAAAGGTAAAGTTAGAAAAATTAGCGATATTATAGGATTGGATGAAAAAGACCAGTTAGTTTTTAAAGGTGAAGAATCTAAGCTAGCTTTTCCATTGTCTATATTTTATAATGGAGTTTATGATACTTCTACTTTATCTCCAAACAAACGAAGATTGCTGGATAAGTTCATAAATAACTTTGTAAAGGTTGAAGTAGCTCAAAGCTTTAACCTCTATTCTGCTATAGCTAGTGATCTCAAAGAAGATGTTAAGAAATCTTCTTACAGTAATGAATCTGATATGATTCATGAGTTTGTTCTAAATAACTTTATAGCTCAACAAGAGATTGCTAGTTTATTTAATGGTAATAATTCTGAATACAAAGGTATAACAGATCACAATAAACGATCTAAGCAATTAATTTCACCTACCCAATATCTTTCAACTAAGCATCGAGGTAAACGTAGTAAGTATATAGTTGTGCCAGATGTTATAATAACACCTGACACCCTAGAGCCAAACAGTGTTAACTTAGCTAAAGCTTTACAAGTCTCTAATAAGAAATATACAAGTTTAAGCTATGACCATTCTGTTGCATTTGGTTCAGGAATTAAAAATGCGTTAGAACAAGATGTTTATAATAAGATGTCTCCATACTTATCTGTAAATTCTACAGATGGGCAAGGTTTCATCACACTGGACTTTTTTGAAAAGTATTTACAAGATCGGGGTATTCGTGGTAAGACTATACAAAAGCTTATAGCTGATCTTAGGGCTGGTAGGGACTACAACGATAAGTATTTGAAAGAAGTACTTCAAATATTAAAGCCTTACTATGCTAATAGATCTTATAACAGTGTTACTAATACGATGGAAAATGTACAAATTAAAACATCTGTACAAATATTGATTCCGGGTTTAATTAAAGGTACAGTATTAGAACAATTATTAGCTGTTGCCCCTAAAGACTTATCTCACATTTATACCAGATCTGCTGTTAAGGTTGGTAACAAACGGGTGTCTACAGTAAGCTTAGAAAATTTAAGTTCTAACGAACTTACTATTGCTAATCTGAATGTACTTGAATTAGACAATGAGCAATGGGGTGTACAATTGGATGTTCCAGAACATTTGAAAGACACCACGAATCCGTTATCAATTCAAGCTAAGAAAGCTTTATTCAGTAATATACCTGATGCTGTTGAATTTGATATTAAGGGTAACACATTTACTGGTAAAGAACTGCATGAAAAGATTCAATCAGTGTTCTCAGAATTATCTACAAAAGGTACTAATGAATTAATTAAATCTATTAGTGATCCTAAAAATGTAGCTGTAATTCTGGAAGATTACATGAATAAAAACAATCTTCCGCATCATTATAAGGACTTATTAAAAATCAATGAAGCTGGTGATAACTTTGTTATTTCTTTAGCTATACCAAGCTTTAGTAATAAGTTTCAAAGCTTACTAATTAGTCTTTTTATTCAGAAAGGTATTAAGATTCCAATAGCCGGTGGTCATGCTACATTATTGTCTGATTCGTTTATTAGTAGTTTTATTGATACTGATAGTATTGATACAACGAGCTTTACTACTGAAATCGTAGAACGAATTAAGGCTACTGGTAAAATCAATCTGAAACAATCAATAGTTTCTGATGGTAAAAGTAAGTATATAGAAACTGAGTGTTTACTACCCGCTTGGACTAGCAAGTTCTTTGAGAATGGTCAGAGGATTAACATCAATGAGTTGACAGAAGAGGCTAGAAATATTCTAGGATATAGATCTCCTCTTGAAGGTAAGTATAGCTTTTTGTCATTAAAAGTAGTTGGATTCTTACCGGAAGGTGTGGGTAGCACTATTGTATTGCCAGCAGCATTAGTAGCTCAAACAGGCCATGATTTTGACGTAGATAGCGAATACTTGCTCTTCCAATATTTGGATAAAGAAAACAATCCAATCGAGTATAACTTAGCTAAACCTGTTAAAGATTGGGATAACAAAGAACTAAACAACTTTATCTTTGATAGTTACAAAGCTATTTTAGAACATCCTTCTCAAATAGAAGAACATATTGTTCCGTCTTCTATGGAGGAAGTTAAGGTAGTTATTAGAGAACAAAAGAAGTTACTGAATATAGCAGAAGATGGCCAGAATCATAATAGCTTGGCTGCACAAGACAAACTTCGTTCTACTAACATGATGGGTACACATCTTAAAGGTATTGCAGCAGTTTATAATAGTATGATTCCGATTGTACAGAAATTGAAGTTAGCTACTACAGAACTAATCGGGGTTTCTTACGATTTGTCTAAATACGATTTAAAAGACTTGCAAGATAAGTATGGGCAGGTTGCTGTTGAAGGTAACAAAGCCACAATCAACCACAAGCAGTTTGGTTGGAACAATCAAGACTTTACTGATCCTAATGGAGATTTAATTTCTATCGGATTGGCTAAGACCTTAGCTAACGTTTTGGACATAGTAAAAGAAGGAACATTATTGAACCTGAATTTATCTACTGCTTCAAACTATATGCTGATGCGCACTTTAGGCATACCATTAAAAGAAGCCTCTTTGCTTCTGATTCAACCTGTAATTATGAGAGCTTACAATGCATCTCAGAATGCCATGATTTATAAGGGTAAAGCCATTGAGCCTATTAAAGCTTATATGAAAGCGTTAAAAGATATTTCTAAGCAGACCAATACTCCTTACGTAGCTTATAAAGATATACCGGCAGTAGACTTGAATAGTGCAGAAATGGAAGCTGCTATTCTTTACTTTAAGAATGAAAAACCTAAGTCGTTTGCTAAAGCCAGTCTAGCTGAATTGCAAAAAGCTAGAGATCAATACTTGTATCAACTTGGCTTATATAAAACTTGGAATAGATTAACTAAGATCAATTACGATTATAAAAAAGTCATGGATGGTACTACACCTGATAGAACCAAAGCTACTAATATTCCTGAATTGTTTAAATCAATAGACAGCTATGACAGTCTAAATGCTTCTGATTCTACTGTATATTCCATGTATGGTGATGAAGCTAGAGACGTTAGAACTGTACTGGATACTACAGATGCTTATAAGTCTATTAAGACTTATAGAGACAACATGGAAGCATATTTAAAGGTATTAGATAAGTACTTCTTGGATTTAAAGGGTGAGGTGCTTACAGCAGCTAATACATACGGGCCAAAGTATTCCCCAGAAGTCCATAAGAAAATTGTAGAAGTTGCTTCATTCAGCTTATTACGAAACGATATGACTGATGTGGAAATCTCTAGGATTCTGAAAGCTGTCCCTAATACTAATACTAAAATGGACATAGATGAGTTTAAGCAGTTATCAACAGCTAATAAACTCTGGTTTATTAAGTACAAGTTAAGAGAGTCAATTTCAGAAACTAATATCTTATATCATTTATCGCCAAAGATTAGTGAGGGTGATTTTAATCTTAAGAGTTTCTATGAAATTAAATTTGATAAGCCTCATCTTAGTGATGGTTTAGATACTTATCTAACTGATAGCTTTGCGGCTTTACTTAATTCAAACAGTGAGTTTCTGAAAGATTTAGGTGAAGATTTAATTAAGTATAATTATATAACTCAAGGTTTTGCATTCTCTGGTAATAGCTTTGGTAATTACATACCTGTTACTGAATTACTAACAAGGGGTTGGTTAGATGGCTTACAGCAAGCTTCTAAGTTTGGATTAACTGAATTAGAAATAACTTATGAAGGTTTAATTGATTTAGCTGGTCGTAATGGTTGGAAAGATCCTAAGCTTTCTAAGATTAACTTTATCAATAAGAATACATTACCAGAAGGAGATGCTTTTAGAGATATAAATGGTATGAATACATTCAGTCTAAGCAAGGCTAAAAAGAAAGAATTAGGATTTAATCCTAACTTCTATACCTTTATTATAAAGGATGGTAATACTACTGAGATAATCCAAACAAGTGTTGCCAAAGTAGATGACGTATTTTGGTTTACACCTGTGAATAGATTAAGCAATGGTTATATTAAAACTGAGTCTGGACAATTTAGTGTAATACCAGAACAGAATGCTTTCTTTAGCTACATGAATCAGTACTCTGGAAATATAGAAGATATTGGTGATAGCTCAAGATTGGATTCTTATGATGAAGATGCTGTTACCTGTTAAATAAAACACAATGGTGAGTTGTAACTTTTTTAATAAGAATGGAGAACCAAGTCAATTGTACGATAAGCTGAAAAAGCTTTATGGTTCTAATATAGCTGCTAAGGTTTGGGATGTTAGTACATCTCAAGCCTTTTTAGATTCTTATCCAAACATACCATTGGATGCTAATGGTGAAGTTGAATTGGCTGAATTGGTTAAATTAGGTCTATCTGATGTAGTAAGACCTAAATCAAATACTTCTAAGATTACTATAGCAAATGTCTTTGGTGTATTGAGTAGTCTTTCTAGTAAAGTCAAAGTTTCTAAAGTAACTAACAAAATTGAACCAATTCAAGCAGCTGTGACCAAACCCAATAACTCTGGCTTAATTGGAACTATTGATGAGATTGGTATTGATGTTACTATAGACTTAGATTACATAAATGAGATTGAATCTAACAGTCGTACTGGTTTAATTGCATTATCAATCTTACCAGAAAATTTAAGAGCAGCTGGGATTAATCTGGCGGAAAAAACACCATTAAATGATTTGTTAAGTAAGGTCTATGATTCAATAAGTCCTAAAGACTTTAATAATGAATTATTAATGTTGGCTTTATCTAATGAGGATTTTAGAGATACACCTGAATGGGATGTATTCTATAATAAAGTAGTGGATTACATAGCAGAGACTTTTAACATTACTCCAACAGAATCAAAAGACTTTTTAAATACATATTTAACTAATACTGATTTAAGCGAGCTTGTCAAAGTTTTGAGAGGTGTTAGAAAAACAAGAATGCTAGATCAGAGATTTGCTAAAGGAATACTAAAGCCATTAGTAGAACTTACTGCTAAACTAAAAACTTCTATTGAAAAAAAGATTAAGATTTATTTTTCAAACTTAACAGAAGTTCAAAAGACTAATTCAACTTCCTATGTTCATTTAGAAAATCTTAGGAAGTTATTTGAACAATACAAAACTAGTCATAATGTCAATGCAATATTAGGATTTATTGCAGAAATGTCTAATCAGATTGGGTTGGTTGAAACTCGTATAAATAAGTTAGAGTTAAGTTTATTAAATGAATCTAGCGTTACGGATGAAAGCTTGTACAGGCTTTATCAATACGTAGGGGTCTTTGATAATCTTGAAGACGTTCAAGTATTAATGTCAGACGATACTGAATTTGCTAAAGAGCTTCAAGATTTATTTGCTGGTGATGAAAATTTAAGGAAGTTTAAAACTGTCAAGTCTTATATGGCTGATTTGCTTGCTAGAAACCTATCTGTAAAAGCTAAGGTTAATAAGATCAGTACAATGTTTTTATCTCAAAAATTAATAGAGAAGGGTAAAGGTAGAATCAGCGCTAAGTACGAAAGCCAATATCAATTAGAATATGACAATTCTCATAGAAAGGAATTAAAAGAAGCTGATAAAAAGAATGCTACAAAACGAGCTTACAACGAAGACCGTAAGAAATTTGTGGCTAGCAGATTAAAGTCTAATAGAAAAAGAATATTACAAGAAGAGGCTGAAAGAGTATCAAGTCTGCTTCAAAGTTCTCCTAATGACATATCCTTTTTTGAACGAATGTTCTTAGATAGAAACGCCTTAAATGATGATTTAATTCAGATTGTTTCTGAAATGATTGATCGTGCTGACTATGCTGTAGATACTGCTACTACGGAAGTTTATAAAGAATTATACTCTATTACAATTGATTATGAAAAGAATGTAAGAGATACATTAAATCAAGCTGACAAGTATGATGAGTTGCTTGTACCTAAAATAGCTTATAATGAAAAAACTGGTGAGGTTGTAATTACGAAAGGCAAAGAAGCTTATTTAACTACTGAGTACTACCCACAAGTATTTTCTATTCAAAAAGATTTGTGGTCTAGGTATTACGAAGTTTTACGGACTGGATCAGAGAATGATCCAAACGAGTTAAGAATACTTGCAGAAGCGTTTAGCAGAAACAATTTTGACAGTCCTTTTACTAATGAGTACTATAAGGTATTAGACTATCTAAAACAATACCCAGAAGCTGAACAAATTTTTCTAAGTTATAGACAAGAAAGAGCAGCTTTACTAAGACCATTTAAAGAAAATGGTAAAGTTGATATATTAAGTCTTCCCCCCGAAGTCTCGAAGCTACTTGCGGATCTTGAAGCTAAGTATAATCAAGTCTTTAGCATTTACGATACTGATGGTATTCGTAAAGATGGTATGGAATTAGAAATAGCTATAGCTGTATCGAACTTCAAAGGATTGTTCAAAGACATGTATACTAGACAGTTTAAACAATCTGAATTTACTGCTGCACGAAAAGCTGCTAAACAATCTGGCAAAGAACAAGAGTTCCTCGATCTTAATACTACTGATGTAATTAGCAAAGTCTTTTACAAAGATTATTACAAGCAAATTAATAAAGATGTTATCGTTAAAAATTTGAACAAAGATTACAGAGCTAAGACTAAATTGTTCAAAGACTATCAAACTAATCCTAATTGGGACTCATCCGAATCAGATCGTTTATTAGCAGACGTTAAAGATTCTTTTGAAGCTTTTTTGAATGCTGTTAATAATACAACTGTACAATCTCTTAAAGATTTTTTTAGAAACAATGTCGTATTTGAACCTAACAAGAATTTTAGAGCTAGTGCTAAAACTACGGTAGCTGATGTTATTGGTAGTAACTCTAACAATCCTATACCATTACCAGTATTTAGTATTCTTAAAACCAATAACAAACAATACCATAAAGTAAAGCCTAAGGCTAAATGGTATGATAGTTTTCTTAAACCTGAATATATCAAAGCTGGTAAGAATGAGTTTGATGAAGTAGTGCCAACTGATAAATGGAAGAATCCAAATTGGTCTAAGGTTCAGAATGATCCTAATTTGAAAAAAGCTTATGATAGTTATTATAATATTATAGCTGAATCGGATAAATTCTTATTGGAATATGATCGGTTAATATCAGGTTCAACTCGCACAAGAGTTGTAAAACTTCCTACAGTAGCCAAGCAATCCATATATGAAATTGTAGGTGAACAAGGGTTGTTTAATTATGTCAAGACTAAATTTGGGCGATTCAAAAGAAATGAAGCAACTGAGCCTGGTTATGGTTCAGATACAACAGGAGTTACAGCAGATTCTTCTAGTCTGGCTATTAAACAGATTAATCGTGAAGTTTCTATTTTAACTGATGAGAAAGGTGAGCCTTACAAAAGAGTTCCAGTTAACTATAGATTCTCAGCAAAGGATGGTGAAGCTAGCTTAGATATACCTACAATATTAGCCTTAAATTACCAGATGGCTAAAAATTATTCTGAGAAATCTAAGATACTATTTACAGCTGAATTAGTTAAAGTTGCTATGGCAGAAAGAGATGTAGTCAAAACTGCACCATCTGCATTAGAAGGAGTTAAATCTTACATAGATGCTTTAACTAGCAAATCCATACCTAGACCTGTTGTGTCAAAAGGTAAAGATTCTAATTCTTATAAAGCTTTGGAATCTTTTATAGATGATAGAATTTATGGTCTTAGTAGCAGTTCTAGCTTTAAAATGTCCAAGTTTGCTAATGCGGTTAGTAAGTACACTGCTGATGTATTACTGATTGGTAATTATTTATCTGCTGGTACAAACTTAATGACGGGTAACATCTACAATTTTATAGAAGCTGCGGCTAGTAGGCATTTTGATGCTAGAGATTTGAGAAAAGCTCAAGCAAAGTATTACGGTGATACTTTGCATATTGTAAACGATATTGGCAAACGAGTATCAACTAGCAAGACTAACTTATTAAATGAAAAGTTTACGATCTTGACCGATTGGAGAGCCGTAGGTAGTCATTTTTTAGAATCAACTAGGGCTTTACAATTCCTTAAAGGCAGTAGCTTGCACTTTATGTCCAATATGGCAGAGCATGGCTTACAATCAACTGCTGCTTATGCAATGCTTAATAATATCAAAGTATTAGATAAGGATCAGAATTATCTGGACAAAGAAGGCAATGTTACTAAAGATGTAGACAAAGCAATGACTTTAGACGAAGCTTACACTGTAGAAGGTAATAAGCTTATTCGTAATCCAAAAGTAGTATATACTAGTAAGACTGGTGATTTAACTTTCCAGAATGAATCGGAAGAAATTGAATTGTATGTAAGCCGGTTAATTAAAGATGTCAATGCCGATCTGCAAGGTCAATACAATCCTAACATGAAGGCTGAGGTTCAAAGAGCTTGGTGGGGGCAACTAATAATGCTATTAAGAAAATTTGCTCCTAGAGGTGTTCATAGAAGATTCAGAAGCTTCGGTTCAGCCAGAGTTCCATATGACGCTTTAATTGAAGATGATAAATTTTATAGTAGAGCGCAAGGAGTTTACAACGAAGGTTATTACACAACTAGCATAAGACTATTAGCTGAATTGTACAGAGATGCTAAAATATTGAAATGGGAACTACTATCATTTCAAGGTATAGGTAAACTCAATAAGTTAAGAAACCTCAAAGTAAATAAGTTAGAAGATTGGCAAAGATCGAATCTTAAGAAAACTACTAGAGATTTAATGACTGCTACAACTTTGTACATACTTGGCATGACAGCAGCATCTTTGAAAGAAGATGAAGATGATGAAGTTGTAAAAGCTTTACTGGTAACAATTAGTTTTTACTCTATTAGAGGATTTAAAGAATTAACAACTTTTATAAATCCTAATGAGATGCTATCAACTTTAAGAACTCCTAGTATTGCTTTAACTATGGTAAATAGATTGATAATATTACTAACTCAGCTTGGTGCAGATGGGTATAGTCTTGCAACTGGTGGAGATTTTGAAAGATACCAAACTGGTCGAAGAAGAGATGAGACTAAGATTTATAAAAATATTGAAGACTTAGCAGTGTTGTTAAAGAATATGGATAGAGATATGGAAGAAGCTTTATCTTGGTTTTTAAATAGGCGGTCTTACTAAAAAGATCTAATTCAATTTGTTTCTATTTAGGTTGGGGTAGTGTAAATACTACCCCTTCTTTGTTTTAGGTAGGTAAGAATTGGATAAGAATTGGGTAAGAATGGAATCCAGCAGGGTTTTCCTCTTCTACCGGCAACCATGCAAAAACTAATCCAACAGTGCTGCCATATCTTCCACACCTTCCACGATCTCAACTCGATTCATACCAATACATTACTATAAATTTATCGTCTATCCTGAGTAATCCTGTACAGCCTCAGACCCCTTCAAATACAAATCAGTCGAGGCTAAAAAATAACCCCAAAGTTGGGGAACTTTGGGGTTATTGATATTAATGTAGGTTGCCTAAGCCTATCTTATTGTATCAGAGTTCTGTCTTATTATTGTCTAAATTTTCAATGTAAATTAACCTATCAATTTCAGCAGCTATTAAAGCTCCGGCAATAATCAATCGTTCTTTGTAAGGTTTATGTGCAATAGCTATAGCAGACTCTTTTGTCCAACCAAAAGGAAATTCTTTAATATAAGATATATGATTGCCGTCAAAGTATCGAATGCCTATACAAGCTTTAGCAACATCAGCTAGAACACCAAATTGAGAAGATGCTCCGTACTTAGCAACATCGGACTCTACAGAAAATCCATGCTTAATTAGTTGTTCATTACGCTCTTTATCAATTAGTTCAATTCCCTCTAAGTTTCCAATTTGTAACTTTTCGCTATTAGTAGAATCCGCTACATACTCAGAAAACTTAGTATTGCACACAAAGTTATTTTTATAAAAAACTTCTATAGTATCAATAGCTTCATCAACGTCATAAATCCATCCATCAGCTTTAACGGCTGCTTCTTCTAAAGTATCATAAGCTAACTTTGATACAATAGCAGTAGCTTCTTCAAGATTGTTTGCCTTAACTTTAATTACAGATTCAGCTGTACCTGTATATGGCTGTCTCAATTCAAATTCAAATTGTTCCATTTACATCTTCTTTTTTAAGTTCCAAATCAATTAGTTTTAACAATAAAGCATAACCATTTAAATCATCTATAGTATCATCTACAGATTCATTATTAGGTTCTTTACTAGTATTTAGCAGATTTGATAACCTACTAATTTTTACAGCAATCATTTGCAAACAAACCAGTCTTGGATCAGAATGTAGCATTGCTGCTACTTCTTTAAAGTTTGATAACCTATCTGAATTAGAATAGTCATCTCCTTTAGAAGTTAGCAGTTTTATCAAGTCTTTTTGAAACTTTACAATAATTTCGTCTTTAGTAGAATGCAGCTTACTCATAAAAGCTGTAAGATTATTTTTCTGTTCTTGTTTAGTCATCTTCAATTTTTTTAGTTGTTATTCTTTTCATTGTTTCATCAAACACTTCAATAGGTTCAGTACTATCAACGTCTAAATTAATCTCCCAAAGAGTTACAGCTTCGTGTACTTCTTCGTAAGGCATTTTAGATAGTATTTCTATAGCTTCTAAGTTTGTCTTAGCTTTTATAACTAAAGTTCCATTATAGAAAGTGCTAACAGTTTGTTGTATTGGAAAATCAAATTCAAGCATTGTTGTAAATTTTAGATTGTTACAAGAGCTGCATTGTCTGGTAACTGGTTTTTAAAATATTCTGGTATTTCACCACTACTCCATAAATTAGTAGTAGTTATAATTTCAACTTCATCAAACTTTTTAATCGTAAACTGTTTACCACCAAAACCTCTACTACCTTTTTCAGTTTCTGGTTGAATCGTATATGCACTACCATTTATAAAAACCCATTTTTTATTGTTTTTATTTTGCACAATTTCATACCAAAAGTTACAACTAAAGCAAATACATCTTTCTCTTAGTTGAGTTTTTATAGGTTCATAATAAGTAGTAACTACATGGTTACCACAAAATTTACAGGGATCGTCTAGCATTTTAGTACCTATTCTAAGTTCTGCTTCACTATTATAACTTCCGCTAGCATAACTGACATAGTTAGTTATGCGAAAGTCATGGTATTCATCCCAAGTAGCAAATTCTTTTATTTCAGTTTTACTACCTATTTTAATTAATTGGAACATACTTTTATTACTCATAACTTATTAATTGATGTTAATTAATATTGTTTCAATTCTTTCTCAGTTCTAAAGTGCAGTTAAATCAAATTATTATCAGCAAAGCTGTAAAAATTCTCAAGTTCGCTATCTACTATAATATGGTCAAGTATAATTAAGTCAAGTAGTTTACCACTCTTCACTAAACTTTGCGTAATTTCTAAATCAGCAGTACTCGGCTTCATAGCATCAGAAGGATGGTTATGACATAATATGATCTTAGTATATCCGCCTTGTAATGCTGCACGAAATACTATCTTAGGATCAACAGTTGTTTCAGCACTACCACCAAGGCTAATTTCAGTCCATCCAATAGGTCTTAATGCTGTGTTAAGACCTAGTATTGAAAATTGCTCTTGACATCTAGTAATGGTAGGATCAAGAAATCTTTTAAGAATATCAAAACAATCGTTACTACAAGTAGTAGGAAGTGTAGAATACTCTATTACAGAGTCTTTGACCATTTGAAGTTTGTATTTGTTTATGTACGTTTTCATAAATTGTTTATGTTTAAAAATTTAGTTAATTAGACTTTATCTGGTTTTTGGTTATACTCGTATTCTTCTGCCTTATCTGATAAATAGTCGTTAGATAATTCGGCAAATAGTTCTGACCTCTTTGTAAGTATTAGACTTTTTTCGGCATAAGAATATCCATCGAAAAACTCATAAGTAGCTCCACAATGAGGACACCAAGCCTCTGTTTCGCGAAATTTAAATGTACCTATGACAGGTACTAAATATTCTTTATGCCAAGAGCAACATCTTACTCTATTATTTATTGACAATAATACCATCTTGACTTGAGTTTTAGTGAAATGAAAAAGCCCACTTGTTTGCACAAGTGGGCCTACGATTAATACAAACTTTGTTTAATTGATTTAACTTTCTAAAATTTCTTCTACAGTTTTAATAGTAGGAAAATCTATTTGAAGTTGGACAGGTATGTAAGTTATAGGTTTACGAATCTTACCATTAGAATCTATTAATGCAAATAAATGTGTAGAAGGATTTTCTACAGCAATTACATCAATGCCAAGTTCTTTGTAACCTTTAACACTAGCTTCTACAAAATCTACAGTAATAAATTTAGTAAGATTGTTTTCTTCAACAGCATCAATTGCATTAGCTACAGTTTTTTCTAAGTACAAGAAATACTCAAAATTACTTATGACTACTTTGAGATCACAAAGAGCATCAACAATTTCAGGAACATCTATTTTGCCAAGCTTTGAAAAATTACCCTCAAAAACCTGTTGAGCTATACGTTTTAGTAACTGTTGAGATATACGTTTTCGTGAGCGCTGATCTAAATTCAAAGCAGCTAACAACTCTCCGAACTCTTCTGCAATCAACATAAGACTATTTAAAGCTGATAGTTTCAAGTCTTTTTTAGTCATGCTATTTCTATCTTTAGCTGCATTCAGGAACTCAAATGTTTTTTTAGTTATACCCATTAGTTTAAATGTTTTTTTAAACAATTATAAAATTTATGAGACAATAATGGTTCAAAGAAAGTCTTTAGCTTAACTTTTTTATCATCAATATAATTCTGCTCATAACAGGTAATAGCAGATACAGCTTTAGCAACTGTATGGTCTTTTAAACTTGCCTGACCAAGTCCGTCATAATATGTGGCTCCTAAATCCGTTATAGCCTTTCGTACTCGCTTGTCAATGCTTTTATCGTAGATTGACATAGTAGGCTTTATTTGATAGAGTTCTCTTAGAATAATCTTATACGTATCAAATTCAAGTGTACGACTATTCATATCTTGCCAGTCTTTTTTAAGACTATCCTCAGACTTAAAAAAGAAATTACTAAAGTTAGTTAGTAATTTTTTATCTGAAATCTTAGATTTATGAGAAATGAGCAACGACCATCCGGAACTTCTATAAGCTCGATCAAGTGCGTTATGACAAGCAACTCTAACAGGTGTAAACATAATTTTACAAGAACACTTGTTGTGATTAGCTACAACAACTAAGTAGTAATCAGTCTTACCAATAATTGGCAATTCAATAGCAGTTACTTTGAAACTATAATAACAAATAGAACTATCAGGAGTGCTACCGCTATTATAATAAATAAATGGCTTGAACTCGTTCTGATTATTAAACTCGTTAATGATATTCATAGCAAGTTTTAACATATCAGAGTTCTGAATCACATGGTAACGATTTGTTACAACGGAGTTAAAGACGTGATTAAGTTTGTCTTCTTTACCTAAAATAAACTTACCAGTCTCAATAAACGGAAATTTACATTTATCGTCTATAGTATGACCAATTTGAATAAGCAAAGGTTTTTTGACAATATTGAAATTAGTCCTACTACAATTCAAAATATGCTGAACATCTGGTATGTTTACTTCTAGTTCTAATCTAGTATGACTTGCAAATTTGTCAATTAAGACAGGTCGTGGATTGTGCATTGTGTTCAACATGGATATTATAAATTAAGGTTGGATAAAGATTTAAGCCCACTTGTTTGCACAAGCGGGCCTACGATTAATACAAACTTTGTTTAATTGATTTAACTTTCTAAAATTTCTTCTACAGTTTTAATAGTAGGAAAATCTATTTGAAGTTGGACAGGTATGTAAGTTATAGGTTTACGAATCTTA
>Ga0163154_10004415_pt1 | contig 18473 bp, 13 predicted proteins | sample OliLakLV19MP9P1_FD_148649 | JGI IMG/M metagenome (GOLD analysis project Ga0163154, IMG submission 148649) | Freshwater microbial mat bacterial communities from Lake Vanda, McMurdo Dry Valleys, Antarctica - Oligotrophic Lake LV.19.MP9.P1 | ecosystem: Environmental > Aquatic > Freshwater > Lake >...
GGCCTGACGTTCGACGACGTCTTGCTCGTCCCGCGGCACTCCGATGTGCTGCCGAGCGACGCACGCCTCGACACACGCTTCTCGCGCAACGTCGAGCTGCGGATCCCGCTGTCGTCGTCGGCCATGGACACCGTCACCGAGTGGCGGCTCGCGGTGGCGCTCGCGCGCGAGGGCGGCATCGGCATCATCCACCGGAACCTCTCGATCGACGGTCAGGTGACGGAGGTCGACAAGGTCAAGCGCTCCGCCAACGGCGTGATCGAGGACCCGGTCACGCTCGTGCCCTCCGCGACGGTCGGCGAGGCGAAGCGGATCATGCGCGAGCAGAACATCTCGGGACTGCCCGTCGTCGACGGCGGGCGCGTCGTCGGGATCCTGACGCGGCGCGACACGAGCTTTCACGACGACGACTCGTCACCGGTGCGCGACGTGATGACCAGCGAGAACCTCGTGACGGCGCCGCCCGGGACGAGCCTCGGTGAAGCGGGCAAACTCCTGCACCGCCACAAGGTCGAGAAGCTGATCATCGTCGACCGGCAAGGGGCTCTGAAGGGCCTCATCACGCGCAAGGACCTCGACATGCTGGCGGCGTTCCCCAGCGCTGCGAGTGACCACCGCGGGCGACTGCGAGTCGGCGCGGCGATCGGCGTGAACGACTACGACCGCGCGGCGGGGCTCGTCGGCGCGGGTGTCGACGTGCTCGTCGTCGACACGGCGCACGGGCACACGACCAATGTCATGCAGACGGTGCGCGAGCTGAAGCGCCGTTTCACGGTGGACGTCGTCGCGGGCAACGTCGCCACGGGGGAGGCCGGCTTGGCGCTCGTCGAGGCCGGGGCCGACGGCGTGAAGGTCGGCATCGGCCCGGGCTCGATCTGCACGACGCGGGTCGTCGCGGGTGTCGGCGTGCCGCAGTTCACGGCGATCATGGACGTCGCGCACGCGCTCGCGGGCACCGGGGTGCCCGTGATCGGCGACGGCGGGTTGCGTTACTCGGGTGACATGGTCAAGGCGCTCGCAGTGGGCGCGTCGGCGGTGATGATCGGCAGCCTCTTCGCCGGCCTCGAGGAGAGCCCGGGGGAGACGTTCGTCGCGGAAGGGCGCTCGTTCAAGAGCGTGCGCGGCATGGGCTCGCTCGGCGCGATGGAGCGCGGCTCGAAGGAGCGTTACCGCCAGGGCGACGTCAACGACCCGAAGAAGCTCGTGCCCGAGGGCATCGAGGGGCGCGTGCCGTACAAGGGCCCGCTGTCGCCGTATGTGTACCAGCTCTGCGGTGGCATCCGCGCGGGCATGGGGTATTGCGGCGCCGCGACGATCCCGCTGCTGCAGGACCGCGCGCGGTTCGTGCGCATCACGGCGGCGGGTGTGCGCGAGAGCCACCCGCACGACGTGACGATCACCAAGGAATCCAGCAACTACGCGCACCACGGATGAGCGTCAAAGCCCAGCAAGCTGCCCATACTGCGGCCGAGATCGATGCCCAGGCAAGGGCGAAGAACGATGTGCAACGTGGGGTGCTCGTCGTCGATCTCGGGACCCAGTACACCCAGCTCATCGCGCGGCGCCTGCGCGAGGTCGGGGCGTGGTGCGAGATCCATCCCCCGCGCACGGCCCTCGCGGCTGCGCAGCGCATGAACCTCGCCGGCATCGTCCTCTCGGGCGGACCTGCGTCGGTGTACGCGGCGGACGCGCCGGATGTGCCTCTGGGCCTCTTGCAGCTCGGGGTGCCCGTACTCGGCATCTGCTACGGGATGCAATGGATGTGCCAAGCCCTCGGCGGCAAGGTCGAGGGCAGCGGCCAGCGTGAGTTCGGCCACACTTCGATCGAGGTCGCACGCTCGGAGGGCATCTTCGGCGGGATCGAGGGCCGCACCGTCGTGTGGATGAGCCACGGCGACCGTGTCACGCGCCTGCCGGCGGGATTCGTGACGTACGCGAGCTCAGACACCTGCGAGCACGCGGCGGTCGCCGACCCGGCGCGCAGCTTCTACGCCGTGCAGTTCCACCCCGAGGTCGCGCACACCGTGCGCGGCAAAGAGGTCCTCGCGAACTTTGTCCTGGACGTCTGCCGCCTGCCCGGTGACTGGCGCGCGGAGAACTTCGTCGAGCGCGAGGTGCGCAAGGTGCGCGAGCAGTGTGGTGAGGACGGCGAGGTCATCCTGGGCCTCTCCGGCGGCGTCGACAGCTCGGTCGCTGCGATGATCGTGCACCGGGCGATCGGCGACCGATTGCACTGCATCTTCGTCGACAATGGCCTCCTGCGCAAAGGCGAGCGCCAGGTCGTCGAGCACGCGTTCCGCGATCACATCGGCCTCGACCTGACGACGGTCGATGCGCGCCAGCGTTTTGTGTCGAAGCTCGCGGGGGTCATGGATCCGGAGCATAAGCGCAAGATCATCGGGCACGAGTTCGTCGAGGTCTTCCGTGAGGAGGCGAAGCGTTTCCGCGGGGCGCGGTTCCTCGGCCAGGGGACCCTGTACCCGGACGTGATCGAATCGGTCGCGGCGCACGGCGGCAACACCGCGGTGATCAAGAGCCACCACAACGTGGGCGGCCTCCCGAAGGACCTGGACATGGAGCTCGTCGAGCCCCTGCGCGAGCTCTTCAAGGACGAGGTGCGCGCGGCCGGGGCGGTATTGGGTCTGGACGACCGGATCCTGCAGCGCCAACCCTTCCCGGGCCCGGGCCTCGCCGTGCGGATCGCGGGCGAGGTCACCCAGGAGCGCATCGACCTCCTGCAAGAGGCCGACGCGATCGTCACCGACGAGATCGAGGCCGCGGGCGTCCACCGGGACCTCTGGCAGTATTTCGCGGTGCTCCTGCCGGTCAAATCCGTAGGCGTGATGGGGGACAACCGCACGTACGAAAACGCCTGCGCGCTGCGCCTCGTCGAGTCGGTCGACGGCATGACCGCCGACTGGGCCTACCCGCCGCGCGACGTCCTGCGCCGGATCTCCAATCGCATCATCAACGAGGTGCGCGGGATCAACCGGGTCGTGCTGGATGTGTCCAGCAAGCCGCCAAGCACGATCGAGTGGGAGTGAGCGCCCGGCCATGGGGGATCGATCCAACCAGAGCGTCAGCCGTTGACCCAGGAATACGAGCGTTGCGCAGCAACGTTAGTGGGGCTCCGGCCCGATACGCCGTGCGCCTGGTGCTTCCGTCATACCGCTCGTCGGGCTGGGGCGGAGCTTCGTTAGAATCAATTCGCCTAGCATCGACCTCCTCGATGAACACGCCCTACTGACGATGGTACAGGTTGCCCGGGCTTTGATAGGGTGTCGGAGGCGGGCGCGGGCGGGTTCATCGATGTTGGTTTGTGGACCAACCGATTCGCGACCGACCACCGACCCGTGCGCAGGGAAGGCTACGGAAGGGAAGTGCGTGCCAGCGGATTGCAATTGAGGGATTGTCCGAGTGCGATTCCCTCTAACGGGAAACTTGCGGGGCCTGGACTCGTGGCGAACTTTGCGCGAACGCGGGGGCCCCGTTGCGCACCCCGAACGAGTGTAGAGTACGGCACCCGCCACCACCATGCGCCGCGTGTGCTGCCCAAGGAGAGAGAGGCATGGCCAAGAAACGTCGCACGTCCCGCCGTCCTGCTACCGCTGCCAGGTCCACTTCTAACAAGTCGTCGAACGCCCGCCGTCGACGCGACACCGCTGCGGTCCCGCCGCGACGGTCTCCCAGGTCGGCCAAGTCGGTCATCGAGGATCACGAGCCCTCGCCCTACGACCTCAAGAACGCCGAGATCGAGCGGGCACTGCTCTCCCGCGACGGGCTCCATCGGCGGCAGCTCGAGGAGGTCTTCGGCGAGACCGCGCTCGCACACCTTCGCTCCCTCGCAGTGCAGGGGCAACGCTCGGTCACCCGGGGCGGACCGGACGTCCTCATCTTGCCCGGCATCATGGGTTCGACGCTTGGCTTCGAGGGTGTGCTGTTCGACGACACGATCTGGGTCGATCCCGCCGACCTCGCGCTCGGGAACCTCGTCCTCCTCGCGCCCCAGCGCAAGAAGAAGGTCAAGGCGCTCGGGGTCCTGTTGACGACTTACCTCGAGCTGCGCCTCAAGCTCAGGCTCAAGGGCATCGATGCGTCGTTTCACCCCTACGACTGGCGCCTCGATATCCGGAAGGTCGGTGACGAGCTCGCAGCGCGCATCGAGAAGAACCACAGCCGCGAGGGTGTCCACCTCGTGTGTCACAGCATGGGCGGCCTCGTCGCACGGCGCGCGGTGCACGTCCTGAAGGCCAAGGGCAAGGACGCGCTGGTGAAGCAGGTCGTGATGCTCGGTACGCCGAATCACGGCGCATTTGCGCCGGCGCTCGTACTGCGACAGTGCCATGCGCTCACCCAGAAGTTGGCGAAGCTCGACCTGTCGCACTCATTCAACGAACTCGTCGAACAGGTATTCTCGCGCCTCGTCGGCTTGATGCAACTCCTGCCGCCTATCGAGCGGAGCCTCGAGGTCGACCTACTCGATCCGAGGGCGTGGCCTCCGGGCAATGCGCCCCACCCCGACGCGGCGAAAGTCGCGCGCCACCTACCGAAGGACCTCGACGCCGGAGACAATCGCTACACCTTGATCGCCGGCTACGACCGACCGACCTACATCGGTGCGCGCATCGACCAGGGTGAGTTCGTCTTCCGTCAGAGCAACGAGGGGGACGGCACGGTCCCCCTCGCTCACGCCGAGCTCGCCGCCATCGGCCGCACGTACTACACACGCGCCGAGCATGGCGGCATGCCGAACAACAACGAGGTGATCGAGGCGGTCGCGGACATCATCCGGCTTCGGCGCACCGATCGCCTCCCCACGCAGCTGCCCGATTTCGATCGTCGTTCGCAGGAGTTCCGCGAGTCCGCGCTACGCACCCGCTCGGCGCCGCGCTCGGACACGGAGATTGTCTCGGTGCAGCCGCCCGCGCCGTCGGAGGTGCGTGACCTCCTCGCCGGATTCGCGTCGCCCTCGACTCCGCCGACGGTGGGTAGTACCCCGCCCGCGGATGCGCGTGCGAGAATCGCCTGGCAGGCCCTCAGCGTCGAGCCCGTCGAAGTGTCGCGTAAGCGCCAGCGCGCGCTCGATCTGCGCTTGGCGCTGGGGGACATCACGCAAGTCGATGCGCGCGCAATCGTGCTCGGGATGTTCGAGGGGGTCGAGCCTGCTGGCGCCGCAAGGGCGCTCGACGCCCACCTCGGCGGCGCGATCCGCGAGCTGATCGAGAACGGGCTGCTGCATGGCTCGGTTGGCCAGATCTTCGTGCTCCCGACGGGCCGTCAGAGCCTGCGCGCAGAATTCCTCATGTTCGTCGGTCTCGGGAGGCTCGAGGACTTCGACGATGCGCGCCTCCGAGCCGTGTCGCGCGGCGCCGCCCTGGCGCTGGCGCGCGCGAAGCTCGATGACTTCGCGACGGTCCTGCTCGGGGGGGGCACAGGCAACGACCCGAGCGCGTCTCTCGCGAGTATGATCAGCGGCTTCTTCGAGGCGCTGCGTGTCTCGGACGCTTCCGAGCACGTCCGCCGCGTCACGTTTGTCGAGCATGATCGCGCTCGCTTCGATGCGGCGGTGGAGAACCTGCGCCTCATGGCGACCTCTCCAGTATTCGACGAGGTGCGTGTGACCCTCTCGAGGCACGAGTTACCGCCGCCTCCAATGGCCCGGAACGTGAAGCGCGGCGCCGAGGTCGTGCAGGATCCCCTGTACCTCTCGGTTCGGCAGGAAGTCGAACTTCGCGACGGCAGGCGTCTCTATGTCCTCCACATGACGCTCCTGACGGCCGACAAGGGCGCGACGGTCCTCGTCGACGTGCGCGAGTTCGACTTCGAGAACCTCGACCAGCTCCTCGCTCAGCTCGCGGTCGACAACGGTCAGAAGGCGCTCACCGCGCTCGGCGACTGGATCGCGCGGAAGCTCCTCACGCCGAAGATCCTCGACGGGCTACGCGGCTCGCTCGACAGGCATCTCGTCGTCATGCACGACGACACCAGCTCGCGCATCCCTTGGGAGGCGCTGCGGATCGAGACCCCTGACGGGGTCCGTGTCCCGGCGCTCGGGAAGGGCCTCTCGCGCAAGCTCCTGACAGCCAACCAGACTTCGGCGCAGTGGTTGACCACCCGTCCCGTTGAAGAGACCCTGCAGGTGCTGCTGGTCGTCGATCCGACCGAGGACCTGCCGGGTGCACGCGAGGAGGGGGCGGCACTCGAGCGCGTGTTCGCGCGCACGCCGGGCATCCGCGTCACGGTCGTCCGGGGGGCCGAAGCGACCCGTGCGCGGATCCGCAGCGAGCTCGCGTCGGGCTCCTACGACGTGCTCCATTACGCGGGCCACGCTCAGTTCGACCCGGTCAACCGCAGCCGCAGCGGCCTCTTGTGCAGCGACGGCTTGACGTTGGCAGGGGCGCAGCTCTCGGGCATCGAGTCCATGCCGGCGCTGGCCGTCGTGAATGCGTGCGAATCCGGCCGCGTCCGCAAGAAGGGCGCAGGTCCGGCCAAGGTCGCCCCATCGACGAACGACGTGCGGGTCAAAGTCTCGCTCGCCGAGGCGTTCCTGACCGGCGGTATCGCGAGTTACGTCGGCACCTATTGGCCCGTGGGTGACGCGGCAGCGGCGGGGTTCGCCGAAGCGTTCTATGGAGGGCTGCTCGCCGGTCGTCCGATCGCCGAAGCCCTGGTCGCCGGCCGGCGGGCGGTGGAGGCCTCGAGGTCGATCGATTGGGCCGACTACGTGCACTACGGCACGCGAACGCTGCGGCTCCGCAACGTCGATACGGGGCCGTGATACGGGCGCTCGGGGTGGGGCCCCGAGCGCCAGTTATCCCGCGGAGCGCTCACCGATTGCACGACCGTCGACCCCCGCCGTTCCATCGGCGTTCTTGGGGAGCCGGACACCGACCATGTCATCCTGCGCGCGGGAGACTACTGGATCGATGGGGCCAGGCAGCGCGACGGCGAGCATCGAGTGTTCAGTCGCGCGGATCAGCAGCGATCAACATCGAATGGCGACGTGGACCAGACGTTTTGATCGTCATTGCAGTGCCGCGGGCGCGGGAACTGCTCGACCTCGTACCGACATCACGGGCGGGAGGCGTACGCGTCGCTCAGGACGGCGACGATGGCCGAGGCGAGACTGCCCGCGTTCTCGTTCAATAGCAACTTCGACTCCGCAGCCGACCCTCTCGATGCGACCACGATTCAACGATTTCTGCAAGCGCTCGCTTGGCTGATCTTGGGGCTCAACCGGGTCGTGTTGGATGTGTCCAGCAAGCCGCCGAGCGCGATCGAGTGGGAGTGACTTCGCGTCGCAACCTTGCACAGAGCGGGCGTGCACAGAGCGGGCGTGCACAGAGCGGGCGTGCACAGAGCGGGCGTGCACAGCCCGGCCGCGACGCGGTGCCTCGCCGCAAGGGGCGCCGCGCTCGTATACCTCGTAATCGGTAGACAGAACCACCCCTCGCCAACGGGCCCCCGGCGTGCGAGGATCTTCGCCTCGATCCATGAAGCTCCTCCTCCTCGCCCCACTCGCGTTCCTCGTTTCCGCCCCCCGCACCGCGCTCGAGGCCGACGACGCCTTGTCCTTCAAGGTCGAGGCCGGCACGAAGCTCTCGAAGACGTTTGTCACGGAGCTCGCGCTCGAGCTCGAGGAGATCACGATCGCGCTGACGGTCGACGGCGAGGATCAAGAGCTCGAATCGCCCGAGGTCGAGATGAGCATCGCGGAGACCGAGACCGTCACGTTCACCGATGAATACCTCGCGCTCGAAGACGGCCGCGCGACGAAGCTTCGGCGCCGCTTCGACGATCTGAGCGAGACCTCCGCGCGCACGATGACGGACGAGGAGGGTGAGAGCGATGACACCACGGAGGAGGGCGAGAGCGAGCTCGAGGGCCACACCGTCGACCTCACGTGGGACGCCGAGGACGAGACGTGGAGCGCAGCGTTCGCCGAGGGCGACGAAGGCGGCGACGACGAGCTCCTCGCGGAGCTCGAACACCACGCGGACCTCATCGACTTCTTGCCCGACGGTGAAGTCGCTGTCGGCGCCGAGTGGACCGTGCCCGCGGCTGCGTTCCTCCACCTGTCGAACCCCTCGGGCGAGCTGCACCTCGACACACCCAGCGACAAGGAGGAAGACGACGACGACCTCCAGGACCAGCTCGACGAGAACATGGCCGGTGAGATCACGGCCAAGCTCGTCAGCGTCGAGGACGGCCTCGCGACGATCGAGCTGACGCTCGAGCTGACGACCTCCGGTGAGGTCGACGAGGGCGCCCAGGAGGTCGACGAGACGATGTCCGTCGAGAGGTCGCGCAAGGTCGAACTCGAGTTCGACCTGGAGGGCTCACTCGTGTGGCACGTCGAAGAAGGGCGCCCGGTGTCCCTCGTCCTCGAGGGCGAACTCGGCTTCGAATCGACGCAGAAACAATCGAGCGACCAGGGGGGCACCGCCGTCGTGTTCATTCAGACGCAGCGCTTCGCCGGCACGCTGAAGCTCACCGCGGAGATCGAGTGAGGTGACGGAGCCGCGGGGCCCTGCCACGGATCGAAGCACGGGCGCGCCGGGCCGTCGACCGAATGGGCACGCCGGCCAGCGCCTGGCGGCGCGCGCGTCGCTGGCGGCCGGGCTGCTCGGTGGCCTGGCCGTGGCGGGCCTCTTGACCATCAGCGCGCTGCGGATCGGCTACCCGTTCCCGCTGGAGTGGCAGGAGGGCTCGATGCTCGAGCACGCGCGCCGCATGGCCGCGGGCGTGCCTGTGTACGTCGAGCCAGGGCTCGACTTCGCGCCGTTCCCGTATCCCCCGCTCTATCACGCGCTCGGCGCGCTCGCGCTCACGGCGACGGGCGAAGGAGGGGCCACCGCTGCAGCTCCGCTGACTGCGGACGCGCTCGGGTCGGGACTGACAGCGCTGCGGGCCGTGTCGCTCGCGGCGACGCTCGCGCTGCTCGTCCTCGTCGCACGCGAGGGCGCGCGCGCGGCGCGTGGGGCGTCGGCGTATCGCGCATCGCCACAGGCGTCAGCCTCGCAAGGGTCGACGGCACCGTTGGCGACGATCCAATGGTCGTCGGCGCTGCTCGGCGCTGGCCTCGTCGCGGCTGGCGCGGGCTTCGGCGGCTGGTTCCTCGACCTGGCGCGCGTCGACGCGCTCGCGCTCGCGCTGACATTGGGCGCCGCGCTCGCCGCGCGGCGTGCGCACACCTTGCCAGCGATCGCCCTGGCCGGCCTCGTCGCCTGCCTGGCTGTGCTGGCGAAACAGACCGCGTGCGTGCCCTGCGCAGCGCTGATCGCTCCCGTGGCAATGCGCTCACTGAGGCTCGGAACCGTGTACGTCGCGACCCTCGGTTGTTCGCTCGCGGCTGTCGCGATCTGGGGCGATGCAGTGACGGATGGTTGGGCGACATTCACGGTGATCGACGTCCTCTCCGGCAGCCCTTGGCACCGGCCGGCGATCCTCGGTTTTCCAAGCGAGGCGCTGCTCGCCTATGCGCCTCTCGTCGTGCTCTTCCTCGTCGCCGGGCGGAGCACCCGGCGCGCAGCGCTGCGCGAGCCCTTCGTGCCGGCCTGCGCACTGGGCCTCGGCGCTGCCGCGTGGCTCGGACGGGCCCACGCCGGAGGCTACGACAACACGCTCCTACCACTGGTCGTCGCCGCGGCGCTCGTCGCGCCACGTTTTGTCGACGGCCGCGCACGCACGAGCGCGCTCGCGGGGCTGGCGCTCGTCTGGCTGGCGGCCGCTGGTGGTGACCCACGCGCAGTCGTACCGACAGCCGTTGAGCGCGCCGCGACCGAGCGCTCCGTCAACACGCTCGCCGCGCTGCCCGCGCCCGCGTTCGTGCCCGACGCGCCGGAGCTCGCCGTGCTCGCGGGTCACCCCGGGGTCCTGCACGCGATGACGCTCGTCGACCTGCTGCAGAGCAGAGAGCACGCGGTCGCGACGCGGCTCGTCGAGCGGCTCGAAGCAGCGCTGGAGGCACGCGAATTCGGCGTGGTCGTGCTGGACGCCCCGTGGGACCTCCCGGCGTTGCACGAGCACTACGTGCAGCGGGGCACGCTCGACGTGCCCGCGCCACGCAGCGGCGCCCCGCGGACGCCACGTGTGATGTACCTGCCTCGCTGAGATTCGCCGCACGTCTCTGGCACGACCTCTGACGGGGTCGGCGCGCGTCACCAGTACTTCTCGATGTGGAGCTGGCCCGCTTCCTTCTTGCGGTGCTTGCGGAAGCCGTGCTGCTCGAGCTGCGCCTGCACCTCGAGGATCATCTGCGGGTTGCCGCAGAGGAACACCTGGCAGCGCTCGGGTAGGAGCGGCTCACCTGTGAGCTCGAGGTACTGCTCGGGTCTGAGGAACTGTTGGAGCCGCCCGCGCAGCCCCCCCCAGTCCGAGCCGTCGGGTTCGCGCGTGAGGCTCGGCAGGAAGTGGAACCCGGGGTCGCGCTTCGCCAGTGCCTCGAACTCCTCGACATAGCCGAGGTCCGCGCGCGTCCGGTCGGTGTACATGAGGATCACGCGCCGATAACGCTGGCGTGTGCGTGGGTCCAGGATCATCGGCCTGTAAGGGGCGATCCCGGTGCCCGTGCCGACGAGGATCAGGTCCTCAGAATTCGGCGCGTCTTCGAGCGTGAAGTGGCCCGCGATGCGCTGGTCGACCCAGATTGAGCCACCGAGCGGCAGGTTGAAGAGCTTGGGCGTCAACTCGCCGGTCTCGACCAGGCGCACGAAGAATTCGTAGCGCGCCGCGCCTGGGCAGGACGCGATCGAGTACGCGCGATTGATCGCGGCGCCCGTCTCTGCGTCCCAGGTCTCGCCCACCGGGAGCGCGAGGTTCGTGAACTGGCCCGCCATGAACTCCGGGGTCGGGCCAGCATCGAGCTGGATATGAAAGGTCGTGAGGCCATCTGTCCAGTCCTGGCGGTCCACGAGGCGAGCGTTGGGGGCGTGGATTCTCATGGTTTGTGGGGGCGGGTCGCGCGGCTGCGCGGCGCAGGTTGTAGCCATTGATGTCTCGCGGCGCGACCCCGACCCCCCCGGAACCAGGGCAGCGGCAGGGGCTCGGAAAGGCCTCTGGCCATGGTCGCGTGGCGCGACGCTTGCCCCCGCCCGCGGTGAGTCCTAGTGTGAGGTCATGCCACAACTGGCAGTCCTCAGCGGAGCGAACCCCTTCGAGGCCGCCGACTGGTCCTCGCTCGGGCTCGTCGCCTGCATCGTCGGTGCGTTCCTCATCGCGAACTCGACGCTCTTCGAGCACCCACGGTCGCTCGTTGCGCGGTACTTCGGACGCAGCGGCTCCGGGCGCTTGCAGTCCGTGCGCGACTACATCTACAACCGAGTCCAGACGACGCTCGGCTTCGCGTTCCTCCTCGCCGGGTTCGGGTTCCAGCTCGTCGGCCACTTCGGCTCGGTCCCGCCGGGCGCAGCGCCGCTGTCGATGGCGTGGGTGGGCGTGATCGTCGCCAGCGCGGTGGCGTTGCTCTTCGGTGGTTGGTGGTGGTCGTTGTGGGCGTTCCGCCGCTACGTGCGCGAATACTTCAGCCGCCACCCGCGCAACTTGCTGCGCGAGCCACAGGTCGCGCGCGAGATCGGCGACCTCTGGGGCATCGAGTCGCGTGACGAGGACACGGTCGAGGACTACGTCGCGCGCCTCGTGCGCGAGACCGGCCTCCCGACGGGCCCGGTGCGCCCGACGGGCGTGCCCGAGGACTTCGAGCTCGACGGCCTCGAAGAACCCGTTTGACCCGCAACCGCGGCCAGCGAGGTGCGGTCGTGGTGTCATGGACTCGCGCTGGGAGCGTTTGTGGGCCGGGGCCGCGCCTCGGTGCGCGCTGCGCGCGCTCGACTCGTTGACCCGCTGCGCCGCCCGCGGCCGCGCCGAGGTCCAGCGTGCCGTGGGTGAGCTGTTCGAAGCCCTCTGGCCGCGCGTGTGTTGGTTGTGCCGTGCACCCGTCGCCGACGGCGCGCGACCGTCGGGCGCGCACATCGGTCCGGAGGCCTGCACCGCGCACGCCCTCACGGATCACGGCCTGACGGGGAACCGCTGTGAGCGCTGCGCGCGGCACCTGCCACACGGCATTCGGGACGGCGAGCGCTGCCGGGTGTGCCGCGCGCGGGCGCCGCGCTTCAAGCGGGTGCTCGCCGCGGGCGAGTACGCTGAGCCTCTCTCGGCGTGGGTCCTGGCGCTGAAACACGGCGGGCGCAGCGATCTCGCTCGGCCGCTCGGACGGCACCTCGCGGCTTGTCTCGCGGCTCTCTGTGAGCCTGAGCGCGCGCCTCGGGCAATGGGCCTGCCGCGGGAGCTAGGAGTCTGCGCCACAGAAGACGGTTCGCAGGGTGGTGTCCCCGTGCGTCGCCGCAAGGCGCAGCAAGTTCCACATAGCTTCACGCTATTTGGAAGCTTGCTGCAACGCAGCGGCGGCGTGCGGGGGCGTCGGCATGTGGATTCGATTCTGGGGCGCAGGCTCCTGGGGCCGCTGCTGTGTCCCGTCCCGCTGCATCCGTTGCGGCGCGTCGAACGAGGTTACGACCAAGCGCTGCTGCTCGCACGGGTGTTGGGCGATGCGCTCGACCTGCCAGTGGCCACGCTGCTCGTGCGGCTCCGCGCGACGACTCCGCAGGGGACGGAGGGCGGGCGCGCGACCCGGCGCTCGAACGTCGCCGGCGCGTTCGGCCTCGCGCGCACCGAGTTCGCCGGCAGAGTGTTCGGGCGCGGGCCGCTCGTAGGTCGCGACGTGTGGCTGGTCGACGACGTCTTCACCTCGGGCGCGACCGCGGACGCCTGCGCAGAGGTGCTGCGCCGGGGAGGAGCGCGTTCGGTCACGGTGGTCGTACTGGCGCGCGCGGGCGCCCTCGAGCGGGACGAGCCGCGCGCCATTGCGCTCGCTCAGGGCGCAGCCCGACATGGAGGCCCTGCCCCACCCGTGGAGGCCAGGGGGCCGTGACCCAGAGCGCCGCCGCCACTGCGCGCGGATCGGGGAGTGGACACTTCACTGCGCACCACCTGGTGCGCGACACTCTCGTCCGATGGCCACGACGCTGCTGATCGAACCGTTCGGAGGGATGGCGGGGGACATGTTCCTCGCTGCGCTCCTCGACCTCGAGGACCCCCGCTTCACGCTCGCGGACCTCGAGCGGCTAGCGGAAGAGCTCGTGCCCGGCGAGGCGCGCCTCACGACCGAGACCGTCTGGCGCGGCTCGCTCTCCGGCCGCCACCTCGACGTCGTCACGCCCGAATCGGCGCACCCGCCGCACCGCCTGCTCGCCGACCTGCTCGCGCTGCTCGGGCGTTCGTCGCTCGGCGCGGCGGCCCGCTCGCGTGCGGAGCGCGCGCTGCGCGCGATCGCTGTCGCGGAAGGGCGTGTGCACGGTTGCGCGCCCGAGGAGATCCACTTCCACGAGGTCGGTGCGGTCGACACGCTCATCGACGTCGGCGGGGCGGCCCTCGCCCTCGAGCGGCTCGGCGTCGAGCGCGTCCTCGCGTCACCGCCACTCGTCGGCTCGGGCACGTTCCGCTGCGCCCACGGCGAGATGCCCGTGCCCGCGCCCGCGACGGCGGAGCTCCTGCGCGGCCTGCCGCACATCCTCGGCGGCGGCGGCGAGCGGCTGACGCCGACGGCGGCGGCGTTGCTCGCATCTTGGGTCGACTCGTTCGACCTCGACGGGAACTTCACGGCGGCGAAGATCGGCTATGGCGCCGGGACCAAGGACTTCCCGAGCGGCCCGCCGAACCTCCTGCGAGTGCAGCTGGGCGCGACCGAGGGTGTCGGACCCCTGCGGCAACGCGCGTGGTTGCTCGAGGTGAACCTCGATGACGCGACGCCCCAGGAGATCGGGCATGCCGTCGGGCGCCTGCGCGCAGCCGGCGCGCTGGAGGTGTGGACGACGGCGGTGCAGATGAAGAAGGACCGCCCAGGCGTCGTCATCGCGGCGCTCGCGCGCGACGAGCAACGCGCGCGCCTCGAGGAGGCGCTCTTCGCGGCGACCCCCACGTTCGGCGTGCGTTGGACAGCGGTCGAGCGGCGCGAGAGCGAGCGCTCGGAGGCGACCGTCACGGTCGAGGGCTGCTCCGTGCGGCTGAAGTGCCGGGAGGCGGGCGCAGGCATCCCGCCGTTGGTCCAACCGGAGTACGACGACGTCGCAGCCCTGGCCGCCCGGCTCGGGGTGTCGCTCGCCGAGGCGCGCCGTCGAGCGCTCGACGCGGCTGGACCGGCCACGGGCCCGACGGGCGTCGCCTGAAATCAGCGCGGTTTCGCCGTCCCAGCGGGCCCGCGGGTGCCCTCGACCGGCTTGCCTGGCGCCGGTGTGCCTGGCGCCGGTGTGCCTGGCGCCGGTGTGCCTGGCGCCGGTGTGCCGGTGTCGACGACGCCGCGCTCGGCCGGGTCGATGTCGCGCACGTAGCGATTCGTCCGATCGACGAGGATCTGCTTCGGCGCCGCCGGCGCTGCGCCGAACTCGAAGGCCATGATGATGATCTCGTCGCCCGTGCGGACGTGGTGCGCCGCCGCGCCGTTCATGCAGATCACGCCGCTGCCGGCCGGGCCCGGGATCGCGTAGGTCTCCAGCCGCGCGCCGTTCGTGTTGTCCACGACGAGCACCTTCTCGTACTCGGCGAGCTCCACCCGCGCCATGAGCGCAGAGTCGATCGTCACCGAGCCGACGTAGTCGAGGTTCGCCTCCGTGACGGTGGCCTTGTGGATCTTCGCGCGGAGGAACTGGCGCATGGGAGGCAATGACGGTAACGGGTTCGGGGCAGGCAGTCCACCCAGTGTGACCGCTGGTGGCCCGCGGGGTGCGCACCGGCGCTCCGGCGGTGCGCTGGAGTTCGAGCACGACTGGGATTCGCGCTGGAACTCGGCGGGTCCCGTTTCCTAGGCTCTGCTCCGTACGTTCCGGAGGGGCTCCGGCGCGATTCCACTCCGAACTCATGTTCGGACACCGCATTCGAGGGGGCAGAGAGGCATGCATCGCACAACTTCGTCGCGACCGCGCCATGGCGCGCATCTCGCACAGTTCAGGGCCGTCGCCGCGTTGGCGGCGGCGCTCGCCGGGTACTCGACGGCCGGGGCGGCTTGGGCGGCGCCTGTCCAGTCCACCGCCACCGAGGGCAACTGGGCCCGCGCCAAGGCGAACGCCGTCGTGCGCAATTTCGCCGATGCGTCCGGCAGCGAGCTCGTGCGGCTCGCCGCGGGGCACCCGGTGAAGGTCTTCGCGACGAGCGAAGGGACGCCGCGCTTCCACGAGGTCGAGGTGGGGGGCGGCGTGCCCGTCTGGGTGTTCGGCGAGCTCCTGCAGCCGACGAACATCGAGGGCGTGCTGCGCGTCGACGCCCAAGGGGTGAACATGCGCCCGATGCCCGAGTCCTCGCCGCGCTCGATGGCGCTGCGGACCAAACTCTCCAGCGGCGCGCGCCTCGTCCTGATCGAGCGCCACGACCCGTCGAAGCCCTTGGCGGACGACTGGGTCAAGGTCTGGTCGCCGGACGCGGCGCGGGTTTGGGTCGAAGTCTCCGAGGTCGAGCTCGTCGCTGCGGGTGACGCGGCCGCGACGTCGGCCGCCCAGACGGCGTGGGTCGAGGCGGCCCGGCAGGCGCCGACCGCGCGCGAGGTCGAGCGCCAGCGGGCGAAGGAGAGAGCCACGGCGTCCAACGCGAGCGAGCGACCGGCGGCGCTTCCGGCGATTCCCTCGGTGCCGGCGGAGGCCATGGACCTCGTGACTCGGGCCGACGTGAAGTTCGATGCCGCCCTCGCCGGCACGGACACCGATTCCGCGACCTGGGCCGAAGTGGCCGACCTCTACTCGCGCACTGTCGAGCTCGCGCCCGCGGGCACGGCGACGGCTACGCGCGCCCTGGAGCGCCAGCGGACCGCCGAGGTGCACCGCGAGCATACGGCGCTGCGCGAGTCGATCCTGGCCGAGGACGACCGCCGCAAGCGCGAGCTCGCGGAGATCATGGCGGAGCGCGAGCGCACGGAACTCGGACGCACGACGCACATGGGCCGCTATCAGGGCCGTGGGTTCCTCTACTCGCGTGTCATCGGCGGCGAGCGCCGCTGGTACCTCGATTGGAAGGGCGAGACCGTGGCCGAGGTGCGCTGCTCCAGCGAGCGCTACGACCTCGCGACTTTCCAAGGCTTCGAGCTCGGGCTCACGGCGACGACGATCAGTCCGCCCACCGGGGCCACGGCGCTCAGCGAGGCGCTCCCGAAGGTGCTCGACATCATGCGCATCGAGGTCCTCTCGGGCGGCCACAAGCGCCGGTGAATGGCGCGCAGCGCCTGCCCCGTACGCGGCGCACACGGGCGGGCCCCTGGAAAGCCTTTCCAGGGGCCCTGGAAAGCGGCGCAGAGTCCCGTTGCGGGCGCGCGTAAGTGCTTGCGGGGGGCACACTTCGAGAATTCGTCGGAGAGCCGCGGATGGCTCTCGGGCGGCGTGCCGGAGCGCCGAAAATCATGGCATGCAGATCCCCCAATCGAACCTCGCATCGCTTTCGGCCCAGCCGCCCGTCTCGGCCACACGCGGCACGGCGCCCAGCAGCGCGGTCGCGCCTGTGCGCGCCACCCCCTCGGTCGGGGCCGACCTTGCTGTGCCGGGCCCGGAGGCTCCGGCGACCCCCGACGCCCTCGTCGCGCGCCTGGACGCGTACGGCGCTGAACTCGCGCAGAACATCGGTGAGGCGCTCGCGGCGCTGCCGGCGGGCGCGCGGGAAGCCGCGCAGGGCACCCTGGGGCACTTCGAACAGAACCTCGGGCGGATCCGCGCCGGGATCGAGGACGGGAGCCTGCGAGGCGACGACCTCGGCCGCGCGATGCAGGGTGCGCTCGGCAGCGTGCGCTTCGACCTCGCCCGCGTGAGCCAGGCCGGTCAAGGTCAAGCGGGTGCTGACGAGCTGCGCCCCAACGCCGGTGCAGAGGCCGCGGCCGCGGCCGGCAGCGTCGCCGCGTCGGATGGATCAGACGTCGCGCTCACGGGCGCCTCCGCCCAGGGGCGCTTCCAGAACATCATCGCCGGCGTCAACCAGCGCCTCTCCGGCCTCACGAACGAGGCCCAGGGAGCGGGCGCGGCCGAGCTCCAGGCGGCCCAGAAGTCCTTCGTCTCGGCCGCCTCCCGCATCGAGACCGCGTTCTTCGAGCGCGGTGAATTCGACCGCGGCACGTTCTACGGCCTCCTCTCGGCTTCGGTCGGGCGGCTCCAGCAGCGCGTGACCGACCTCCAGTCGGGGACCCAGGCGCAGGATGCGACCCTCTACGACCCGAAGCGCGGGGTCGAGTCGCTGAGCGAGGGCCTGCGCAAGGTGCGCTTCGACCGCACCGTCTGAGGTGGCGAGTCGCAGTCAGCGCGCGCGGGCGACCGGCCGAGCGAGCGGCCCGGCGCGCGCTTCGGTGGGGCGGTCGCCTCGATTCGGGCAGCTCCTCCTCGTAGGCGCCCGAGCGTGCCCTACGATAATGGGGCGGTGACCCTCGATGGAATGTCCGGAGCGCGTGTCCAGCGCCCGGCACCTGTCGGCCGTACGGTCCCTGCACGACCATGAACGAGCTCTTCACGATCCCGCTGGCGATGATTGGCATGAACGAGGTGTGGGTGATCGCCCTCGTCGTGCTCGTGCTCTTCGGCGCACGCAAGCTGCCGGAGCTCGCACACGCGATGGGGTCCAGCATCAACCAGTTCAAGCGCGGTCTCGACTCGGGCAAGGACGACGAAGACAAGCCCAAGAAGATCGAGGGTGGCGACGCCTGAGGGCGTGGCCGCAGAAGCAAGGCGCAGTGGGAGCATGGTGCCCCTGATTCGAGAGTCGGGGCACAGCGCCCCCGAGGCCCGCTCGATGCCGATGTCCGCACCTTCGGAGCCGAGCGTCGTGACGGCCGTACCCGACCTGCAGGCGGTGTCGGGCCGCTGGCTCGGCGTCGTCTTGTGTGGCGGAGCCTCACGCCGGATGGGTCGCGACAAGGCGCGCCTCGAGCTCGACGGTGAACCGTTCTACGCGCGTGTCGCCGGTGTCCTGGAGGGAGTCTCTGCCGAGGTCGTACTCGCATCGGGACCGGCGGCCCGCCTCGCCGACTCGCGCTGGCGCGAGGTCGCCGACGCGCAGCCAGGCGAGCTCGGGCAAGCGGCGGACCTCACGCGCGAAGGACCCCTCGCGGCCCTCGTCGCGGGGCTCGGCTTGGCGGCACTGGAGGGATTCGACGGCATCGTGACGGCGCCGTGTGACGTCCCGCACCTCACGGGCGCGGCGCTGCTGCCGCTGCAACGAGCGGTCGCGGCCCACGGGAACGCTCTCGGCCATGGCGCGCTGGAGCCGGCCATCGATGTCGCGCACTGGCGCCGAGGCGAGCGTGACGAGCCGCTCTGTGCGGCGCTCTCCGTGCGCGCTCTCGCGCCTCTGCTGGCTGCGTTCCGGCGCGGCGTCCGGCGCCCGACCGAAGCCTTCGCGGAACTCCGCGCAGTGGTCCACGAGGCGCCTCCTGGCCTCGCGCAGGCGCTGACCAACAT
>Ga0163154_10004418_pt1 | contig 18462 bp, 14 predicted proteins | sample OliLakLV19MP9P1_FD_148649 | JGI IMG/M metagenome (GOLD analysis project Ga0163154, IMG submission 148649) | Freshwater microbial mat bacterial communities from Lake Vanda, McMurdo Dry Valleys, Antarctica - Oligotrophic Lake LV.19.MP9.P1 | ecosystem: Environmental > Aquatic > Freshwater > Lake >...
GCACTTGCCGCTGTACGACCCGCAGGATATGCCGATCAGCATCCAGATGCAGCAAATATATTCTTGATTGTTGAAATTTCAGACTCAACGCTGGAAAAAGATCAAGAAGAAAAATTAGAACTCTACGCTGCATCTGGCATTGTTGAATATTGGATCGTGAATCTGGTCGATGAACAATTCGAGGTTTATCGCGACCCATTTATCTCGGCGATTGGCAAAGCTGCTTATAGGACGAAGTTGACGTTCATAAATGGGCAGACGGTTACACCACTCGCCTTTCCAGACTGTCAGATCGACGTATCACAAGTATTGCCCAAGCAAGGGAATCAGTAACCCATGACGACAGATTTAATCAATTTGACCATTGATGACCGCCCAATCGCTGTGCCCAAGGGGACATTAGTCGTGGATGCCGCGGCCAAGTTAAAGATAGAAATTCCCGTCTTTTGCAGCCATCCCAAGCTTGACCCGGTCGCTTGTTGCCGTATGTGTCTGGTGGAGATCACCGGGCCGCGCGGGCCGATGTTGCAAACTGCCTGTTCTGTGCCGGTGGCCGAAGGCATGGTCGTAAAAACCGAGACGCCGCAAGTCAAGGCCACACAAGAGGCAAACCTGGGCTTCATCCTGCTCAATCACCCGTTGGACTGTCCAATCTGCGACAAGGGTGGCGAATGTCCGCTGCAAGATCAGACCATGCGTTACGGTCCCGGCATCAGTGCGTTGGTCGAGCCTAAACGTCATAAGAACAAGAATTACATGATCTCCGAATCGATTGTATTGGATCAGGAGCGTTGTGTGGTTTGCTGGCGCTGTATTCGTTACCTGGAAGAGTGGGAAGATAAGCCTCAACTTGGCCTCTTTGAACGCGGTGGCGAAACATTGATCGACATTCAGCCTGGGCAACCGGTCAACGCCAAGACCAGCGGCAATATTATCGACATCTGTCCGGTGGGTGCCTTGACGAATCGCGTCGCCCGCTTCTCCTATCGACCGTGGGAGATTGAGCGCACCGCCAGCATCTGCACCCACTGCTCGATCGGTTGCAACGTGCGCCTGGACAGCCGGACGCACAAACTGCGCCGTATCATTGGCCGCGAAAACATGGCCGTCAACGACCAATGGATCTGCGACAAGGGTCGCTTTGCCCACGCTTGGGTAAACCATGCCGAACGGCTGACGATGCCCCTGGTGCGCCGCAATGGTGAATTAATGGCAACCACCTGGAGCGATGCTCTGCAAGTCGTTGCCGAAAAGTTAAAAAGCATCAAGCAACAACACGGTGCAGACGCCATTGGCGCGCTTGGTAGCGCCAAGCTCTCGAACGAGGGCAATTATCTCTTGCAACGCTTCTTCCGCCAGTTGATCGGCACAAACAATATTGACCATCGTGATGGCGGTGACGTCGCAGCCCTAGCTACCGGTCTGCCGGCGCTGACTGATGTGATGAAACCGCAATACGGTCCTAACCCCAAGGTAGATACAATTTTCCTCTTTGGTGTTGACCCCAGCGAAGAATTGCCAATTTTGGATCTGCATTTGAAGCGCGCTGTCCGGCGCGGTAAGGCCCAGTTGATTATCGCCCACCCGCGCAAGATCGAACTGACCCGTTATAAAGGCCCCTTCCTGGGTTACAACCCTGGCACCGAGGCTACGCTGCTTAATGGTTTGACGGCAGCCGCATTGGCGGTCAAAGAGGCCAAAGAAGGCGAGCAACCGGCCACCCTTGCTGCCGAAATCGAAGAACTGCTGCGCAACTTATGCGGTGTCGATCCGGCTGAAGTTGCCCGTGCTGCGACTGCCTTGGCAAAAAGCCAAAACGCCTTGATCATCTATGGGCCGATGGTGGCGCGTGGCGAAGCAGGGCAGAACACGTTGAATGGCCTGACCAACCTGGCGTTGATCACTGGTCATTACGAACGGCTGGCCTATGTTGGTTTAGAAGCCAACAGCCAGGGCTGCCGCGATATGGGTGTGTTGCCCAACCGTCTCCCTGGCCATGCCAGCTTGGATGACAGCGCCGCCCGCCAGCGTTTAGAAACGCTGTGGGGTGGTTCATTGCCTAGCCAACCAGGCAAAACTTATAAAGCAATGCTTGATGGCGCGGGCAGCGGATTAAAAGCGCTCTTTGTAATGGGCGCCAACCCAGCTAGTGAACGGCCAGAATGGGCTGCTAATCTGGATAAACTTGACTTTCTGGTTGTACAGGAGCTTTTCCTGACCGAAACAGCCAAACTTGCCGATGTAGTCTTGCCGGCAGTTAGTTGGGCGGAGAGCGATGGCACCTTTACCAACCTGGAACGGCGTGTGCAACGTGCGCCGAAGGCAGTGCGCGATCCCCAAAGTAAGGCCGCTCCAGACTGGATGATTCTTGATCATCTGGCCACGCGCATGGGCGTTAACTGGCCCTATGCCAATGAAAAGGGCATCACGGCTGAGATTACCAAAGCTGTACCCGTGTACGAGGGTCTGACTTGGGACGCATTGGGCGATCAAGGTTTGCAGTGGGATGCCAATGCCGTACGCCCACAGCCCGAGAGCCATGAAGCAAACCAGATCAATCTCGCTCAGAACGGCGACTATCCATTAACCCTGGTTACCGGTACGGTCTTATTTGATGGTGGCAATCTTTTCCGCCAAACTGAGCAAATGAAGCCTAGGATCTTCCCGGCGGTTGTAAGTGTCAACCCAGGTGATGCGGCCCGGTTGGGTGTGGCGGATGGTAGCCCCGTACAAGTGACCAGTGCCCACGGCGAACTGACCCTGGCGATCAAGCTTGATGCGCAAGTCAAGCCCGGCACGGTTTGGATCCCAGAGAGCCTGCCCGGTGCGCCGGTCGGCGCGCTGCTCAACGGTAGTGATGTTGAGCATGTGCGGATTGAGAAATAAGTAATAGGTAATAATTAACAAGTAATAAGTAAGTGTAGAAGTGTGGCATGGTCCATCATTCACAATTATTTATTACTTGTTAGCCATTAATTATTAGCAAGGAAGCGCTATGGATTGGCTAAATCTAGTCATCTTCCCCGTCCTAAGGACGATCATTCTATTCTTTGTGTTGCTGACTGCCTTTGCCTATCTTACGTGGTATGAGCGGAAGTTGCTGTCGCGCTTTCAGATCCGCTACGGTCCTAACCGCGCCGGTCCTTTTGGTCTGTTATTGCCGGCCGCCGATGCCTTGAAGGCTTTCTTCAAAGAAGAGATCATCCCAGGCCATGTAGATAAGGTCGTCTATCTGTTGGGGCCTGTGCTGGCCCTTATCCCACCGCTGGTGATTTGGGCTGTCATTCCGATCACAAAGAATACGCCGGCGATTGCGGATGTCAACATTGGCTTCTTGTGGATTTTGGCCATTGCCGGCGTCGAAAGTTATGGCGTTATCTTGGCCGGGTGGAGCAGCAACAACAACTATTCGTTGTTGGGCGCGCTGCGGTCGTCGGCGCAGATGATCTCCTATGAATTGCCACTTGGCTTCTTCTTGCTCAGCGTTTTGATGTTGGCCGGTGGCTTTAGTCTGGTGCAATTGGTCGAGACACCGCGCATGTGGTGGGAGTGGCTCTGGCTCTGGCTGATGTTCCCGTTTTTCTTTATCTGCATCCTAGCGGAGTGCAATCGTAGCCCGTTTGATCTGCCAGAGACGGAGAATGAATTGGTCGCCGGTTTCCAAACCGAATACGGTGGTATGAAGTTCGCCATGTTCTTCATGGGCGAATATATCAACATGATTACCACCAGCGCAATTATGGCCACACTTTTCTTTGGTGGCTGGAAGTTGCCCTTTGGAATCGTGGATGCGCTGCCAATCTTAGGGCCGTTTGTCTTGCTGGCCAAAGTGATTGTACTGCTCTTCATCTTTATCTGGGTACGCGCCAGCATCGGCCGTCCGCGCTATGATCAATTAATGGGCTTTGCCTGGAAATATCTGCTGCCTGGCTCCTTGGTCTATATGATGATTACGGCGTTGTTGGTGCTCTTCTTTAAGTGATTGGTAATTAGTAATTAGTAATTGCGGTGATTGGTCATTACGTAATCACAAATCACCCATTTACCCATTTCCTAACTGCTAAGGAATAAACAGATTATGGGTTTTAACAAATTTCTCCAGGGCGCGTTAGAGATTGGCAAGGCAATGGGGGTTACGCTCAAGCACCTGTCACAGAAGCCAATTACAGTAGAGTATCCGGAAAGCCCGGTGCCGCTCTATCCTCGCTTCCGGGGTAAACATGAATTACGCCGCTACGAAAATGGCATGGAGCGCTGCATTGGCTGTATGCTGTGCGAAGCCGCCTGCCCGACTGGCGCCATCTATGTTGAAGCAGCAGAAAACGATCCCGAGCAGCCGACATCACCCGGCGAGCGCTACGCGAGCATTTATGAAGTAAATTTGCTGCGTTGCGTCTTCTGTGGTGACTGTGAAGAGGCCTGTCCGGTAGAGGCGATTGTGTTGGGGCACGAGTTTGCGATGGCGAGTTACAATCGCCGCGATTTTGTTTTGACGAAAGAGCAATTGCTCAATCCGGGTGAACCCAACGTTGTGATCCGGCCTGAATAATAAGATTAGATATTGGGTATTGGGTGATTTTCTAGCGCAGCATACTACATATCTACGCTCATCTGTGCAAAGTGTGCAAACACATTGTTTTCGCAAGGGCAAAACACCGGTTTGCACACTTTGCACAGATGAGCGAATATCTAAACCCTAATATCAATGATGCGAAGAAGGTATTATTTATGACCCTATCACTCCTGTTTTTTGTCCTAATTGGGGCGATTAGCCTAGCTGCGGCGGTTGGCGTCGTTTCGAGCCGCCACCCGGTCCACAGCGCGCTCTTTTTGCTATCCCATTTCGTCACGCTAGCGGTGCTCTATGTTACGCTGGAAGCCCAATTCTTAGCCGCAATTCAGGTGATCATTTATGCCGGTGGCATTGTTATCTTGATTTTGTTTGTGATCATGTTGATTGGCAGCGAAAAGATTGAAGCCCAGGCTGAGCACCGCAGTTGGACGCCCTATGTGGGCATGGCACTGGGTATTGTACTCCTGGGTGGATTGGTAATCAGTCTGATGCAGGGCTTTACCGGCATTGATGCGAACGCCAGCCTGGTACAAGGCGGCGATCCAGTTGTTGTGGGCTATGAATTGTTTACCCAATACATTCTGCCGTTTGAACTGGCCGCTGTGTTGTTATTAGTCGCCTTGTTAGGCGCCCTATTATTGGCGCGCCACCCAGCAAAGTTAAAAACGGAAAGCAAGTAAGCTGTAAACAGTGACCAGTGTGTGTTGCCATTATCTACGGTCTACCGTCTACCTGGAGGAGGAAGCGTGGTTCCAACCAGCTATTATTTAATTTTAAGCGCCATTATCTTTATGATCGGCGCGATTGGTGTGCTAACACGGCGCAGCGCATTGATTATCTTAATGTGCGTCGAAATGATGTTGAACAGCGTTAATCTAACGTTGATTGCACTAAGCCGTCAGTGGGGTAATTTGAATGGACAAATCTTTGTCTTTATGATTATGGCCGTTGCCGCTGCCGAAGTGGCAGTAGGGTTGGCGATTTTGATTTCACACAATCGCCATACCGACACCACCAATATCGATGAAATCAATTTATTGAAGTGGTAGTTGTCCACAACACTATATTTTCGAAATTGGGTATTAGAGATGGCATATTGGGCTGTACGATTGGGTTGTACGATCAATATCCACACTCTAATACCCAATCTCCTGTCTAAAGAGGATTGATCCATGTTCGATCTCGCCTGGCTTTTGTTTGCATTTCCCGCTGCCGGCGTGCTGATCAACTTGTTCTTCGGCCATCGCCTGAGCAAGCAGATGATCGGTGCGATTGCATCTGGCGTCGTTGTCGGCGCCTTTGTGGTAGCGCTGGGTCTCTTCTTCAGTTTGTTAGGGCTGCCTGGAGAAGAGCGCGTTGTCACCGTCCATTTATGGGATTGGATCACGATTGGCACGCTGGATGTAGGCGCGGCGATGCTGATTGACCCCCTTAGCATTACGTTGACGTTGGTTGTCACCGGTGTAGGGGCGTTGATCCACATCTATGCCACCAGCTATATGGAGCATGACGAATGCTTCCAGCGCTTTTTCATCTATCTCAATTTCTTTATCTTTGCGATGTTGATCTTGGTGCTGAGTGACAGTTTCCTTGGTATGTTTGTCGGCTGGGAAGGCGTCGGTCTTGCCTCATTCTTGCTGATTGGCTTCTGGTTCGATCAGCGCGATGATAGCTATGGCTACTACGCCGATGCTGGCAAGAAGGCCTTTCTCGTCAACCGCATCGGTGACTTTGGTATTATTGTGGCCATGCTCGCCATCTGGACAACGCTCGGCTCGCTGACCTTTAGTGAGGTCTTTGAGCACGCCGAAGGTGGTCTGGGTGTGGGCGCAGCCAACTTTATCTGCCTGATGCTGCTCCTGGGTGCTGCCGGTAAGAGCGCCCAGATTCCCCTCTACGTTTGGTTGCCAGACGCCATGGCCGGCCCGACGCCGGTCTCTGCCCTTATCCACGCCGCTACAATGGTAACGGCTGGCATCTACTTGATTGCGCGCACCCACGTACTTTGGCACATCGCGGCCGATGCTTCGATGATTGCCGCTTGGATCGGTGCGCTGACTGCACTCCTCGCCGCTACTATGGCGCTGGTCCAGACCGATTTGAAGAAGATTCTCGCCTATTCGACTGTCTCCCAACTCGGCTACATGATGCTGGGTGTAGGTGTGGGTGCATATGGGGCAGCGATTTTCCATCTGGTAACGCATGCATTCTTCAAGGCGTTGCTCTTCTTGGCGGCTGGTAGTGTTATGCATGGGCTGCACGGCGAACTAGATATCCGTAAAATGGGTGGCCTAAAAGACAAAATGCCGTCCACCTTCCGCACCTTTGCGATTGGTTCCGCGGCGCTGGCTGGTATCCCGTTGTTTTCTGGCTTCTTTTCGAAAGATGCCATTTTAGCCAGTGCGTTGGTTTATAACCCAGCGCTCTATGCGATTGGTCTCTTTACTGCCCTGCTCACGGCTTTTTACAGCTTTCGGGCCGTCTTTGTGCCTTTTTATGGGGCACCGCGCGACAAACACCTTTACGACCATGCGCATGAAAGCCCGGCAGCGATGACCATCCCGTTGTGGATTTTGGCGGCGCTGGCGCTGATCGGTGGGATTTTGCAGTTGCCGCTCCACATCCCATCACTAGGTTTAGAACATTGGTTAGCACCCTCGATTGGTGAGCATGAAGCGCCGCCGTTGACCCCAGAGTTGATTGCTATCACGTTAAGCGCACTGATTGCCGTCTTCGGCTTTTTAATGGCACGCGCGCGCTACCTGAGTAAAGAACCCTGGGCGCAGAGCTTCGCCAAACCTTTCGCCGTTTTTCAGCCATTGGCCGAGCACAAGTGGTATGTCGATGAATTGTATATGCGGTTTATTGTCAATCCACTGCGAGCGCTCTCGGAGTGGTTTGCTACCGTGATCGACAAAAGTGGGATTGATGCCTTGGTCAACGGGGTGGGTGCGATCAGTATGCGCCTCGGTGGGCAGGTGCGTCACTTGCAGAATGGCGCGGTGCCATCTTATGCGCTGAGCATTTTGGTCGGCGTCACGGTAATTGTTGCTTATTTCGTCTTTGCCGTTTAGCAAAGCGACGAAGTGAGCGTCAACGGTTTACACTGTTATTCTCACTTCATCAAAAACTCTTTTAAAGGATAGATACGTCATGTCATCTCCTATCCCATACTTGCTTTCGCTGATTACCTTTCTACCCTTGATCGGTGCGCTTGTCATCCTAATTCTGGATAGCGATCAGCTCAAGAAACAAGCCGCGCTCTGGACTACAATCGTCACGTTTGCGGTCAGCTTGTTATTGTGGCTCAATTGGGACAACGGTCAGGCCGGCATGCAATTTGTGGAAAACGTTGCCTGGTCACCGGAACTGGGTTTGCGCTACCATATGGGCGTGGATGGTATCAGCCTCTTTTTGGTGCTGCTGACTACCCTGCTCATGCCGATTGTGGTCTATTTTAGCAATCAACATGTTACTGAGAATGTTGGCGCTTATCTAGTGCTGATGTTATTACTCCAAACCGCCATGATCGGTGTCTTCCTGGCGCTGGATCTAATTCTCTTCTTTGTCTTCTTCGAATTCAGCTTGATCCCAATGTACTTCTTGATCGGGCAGTGGGGTAGCGGCAACCGGATTTACGCCGCCCTCAAATTCTTCCTCTACACTTTTGCTGGCTCCGCCGTGATGTTGGTTGCCATTCTAGCGGTCTATTTTGCCACCGGCACCTTGGATATCACCGAATTGCAGAGTATGGGTGCAACCCTAAGCCCTGCCCTGCAAACCTGGGGGTTCATCGCCTTTGCCCTCGCCTTTGCCGTCAAAGTGCCCCTGTTCCCATTCCACACCTGGTTGCCTGACGCCCATGTGCAAGCGCCAACTGCCGGCTCGATTATCCTGGCCGGTGTACTGCTAAAAATGGGCACCTATGGCTATCTGCGTTTTGCGATGCCCATTTTTCCCGAAGCCGCCGTACGCTTTGGTCCAGTCGTGGCCACGTTGGCGGTAATCGGCATCCTCTACGGTGCGCTGGTGGCACTGGTGCAGAAAGATGTGAAGTCGCTGGTTGCCTATAGTTCGGTGGCCCACTTGGGTTACGTCATGTTAGGTCTGGTGGCCAATAATCAGCAAGGCATTAGCGGCTCTGTGTTGCAAATGGTCAACCATGGCCTGAGCACCGGCGCCCTCTTTTTGATGGTAGGCATGCTCTACGAACGTCGCCACACCCGGCTGCTGGCCGAGTTTGGCGGGCTATGGAAGAGCATACCGATCTTTTGTGGCTTCTTCCTGGTGGTAGCGATGAGCAGTGCTGGTCTGCCCGGGTTGAATGGCTTTGTCGGTGAATTTACCATTCTGTTGGGCATGTACGCCAGCCAGCCGTTCTTTGCTATACTGGGCGCACTCGGTGTAATTCTGGCCGCTTGGTACTTGTTGACCGCCTTCCGCCAGGTCGCACAGGGGCCGATTACGAACTCCGCCAACGAAGCATCGCGCTTGCCGGACCTAACCAAGAGCGAGATTGCGATGCTTTTGCCCTTGGTATTGCTCTTTTTCATCATTGGGCTTTTCCCCAACCTGTTTTTAGACAAAATCAATCCATCCGTAGAGGCGCTGGTCAGCCAACAGCCCGCGATTGTCATGGAGGTCGAGCGGTAATTTATGCCTGAAAATCTCAACATTAGTGTGATTCTCCCCGAACTGGTACTGGTGATCTTTGCCATGCTAGTGATGGTGGCAGATATGTTTGGCCGTGACGACCGTACAGAAGGGGCGCCGACCGGCAGTCGGGCCCTGATTCCCTGGCTGGCATTGATTGGTGTCGCCGTTGCTGCTTTTGTCTGTGCCGGCCAATTGGGCCAGCCAGCCCTGACCTTCCAAGGCGCGGCGATCTCGGATCATTTTGCGCTCGGTCTACGCTTTATCATTTTGATTGCGACCGGCCTGGGTATCTTGCTCAGTGTTAGCTATATTCCTCTGATCAACCGTCAGGTCGGCGAGTATTACGCGCTTCTGCTCCTCTGTGCGGCCGGTATGGCGATGATGGGCAGCGCCACCGACTTAATGGTGGTTTTTATTGCCTTAGAAATTTTGTCATTGGCTCTCTACATCCTTTGTGGGCTACATCGTGAAAACCCGCGCAGCTCGGAAGCGAGTATGAAATACTTTCTGCTCGGCGCCTTTGCCAGTGCCTTTTTTGTCTACGGCGCAGCCCTGGTCTACGGTGCCGCAGGCAGTACGCAGTACGATGTGATCGCAGCTACACTGGCGGCGGGTAATGGGCAGTTAGAATTGCTTTATCCTGGTATTGCCTTGCTGTTGGTTGGCTTTGGCTTTAAAGTAAGCCTGGTGCCCTTTCACATGTGGACGCCAGATGTCTACCAGGGCGCGCCAACACCGGTGACCGCTTTTATGAGTGTGGGGACTAAAGCTGCGGCTTTTGCAGCCTTTATCCGTGTTCTTGTCGTGGCGCTGCCGGCTCAACAGCCAAGTTGGGGCTGGGCACTGGCGATTTTGGCCATTATCACAATGACCCTGGGCAATCTGAGTGCTCTCCGCCAGACCAGCCTGAAACGTATGCTTGCCTATTCGAGCATCGCCCATGCTGGCTACATCCTGGTTGGCATGGCGGCTGGGACAGCGGAAGGCGCGGATGCTGCGCTCTTTTATCTTTTCACCTACGCCTTTATGAACATTGGCGCCTTTGCGGTTGTGATCATGCTAGAGAAAGCCAACGAAGGTGATGCATTGCAGAATCGGGCGGCTGGGATTGCCCAGCGCTGGCCGTGGCTGGCCGTGGCGATGGCGGTCTTCATGTTTAGCCTCAGTGGCGTGCCGCCGCTAGCCGGTTTCTTTGGTAAATTCTTTGTCTTCAAAGCTGCCGTCGACGGCGGTTGGGCGTGGCTGGCGGTGATCGGTATGCTCAATAGTGCAATTGGGGCCTACTATTATCTGCGTGTCACGGTTTCGATGTATTTCGACAAACCAGGCAGCGAAACAATGACCGAACGCCGCCAGTGGCCGGCGCTCAATGTCGGGTTGGCTCTGGCTGCGGTTTTTACCATCTTGATTGGCATCTTCCCCAGCATGTGGACAGGTTGGTTCCAAGCGGGGTTGGCAAGCCTGGGTGGCTAGCACAACGGATTCGAGACGGGCTGGTGAGAGCTAGCCACTAACTCTATTTGATGAAGAAAAACGGATGGTCGCATTTGCGACCACCCGTTTTTTCGTGAATTGATGAGTGAAAATAGAAGCTACTGGAACTCGATTTTACGATGACGCATAATGACGCTTTGGGCAAGGCCAATTGCAAACATCATTGAAACGAGGCTGCTGCCACCGTAGCTGACAAAAGGCAATGTCAGACCGGTTACTGGCATCATATTTAAGTTCATGCCTACATTAATTACGGTTTGAAAGAAAATAATCGCGGCCACACCAACGGCTAACAGGCGCCCAAATTGATCGCGCGCCATATCGGCAATCCGTAACAGGCGCCAGATGATAAAGAAAAGTAGCCCTAGCACAAGCAGTGCGCCGACCAAACCCAACTCTTCAGAGATAACGCTGAAGATGAAGTCGGACTGGCGTACGCGCAGAAAGTGTAATTGATTTTGCGTGCCTTCCGCCCAGCCCTGACCAAACCAGCCACCCGAGCCCACTGCAATTAGTGCTTGATCGATATTGTAATTGGCCGCTTCGTGTAGTTCTGGGTACAAAAACATCTGGATGCGCTCAATCATATAGCCTTCCAGACGTTCGCGCAGAAAGAATCCGCCGGCCACTGAGCCCGCGATCAGCAACCCAACCTGCCAAGTGCGAATGCCGGCCACAAGAATTAAAGTACCCCCGATAAAAGCAAAGGTCAGCGCCATGCCAAAATTTGGTTGGAGAAAAATAAGTACCAGCGGCGCCAATAACAAGACGAGGGCAACTAGTAAGTAGGAGAGCCGATGCAGATAATCCTGATACCAACTTAGATACCAAGCCATAAAGATAATAATCAAAAATTTACCCGCTTCGGTTGGTTGCACCAGAATCCCGCCAACACTCAGCCAGCGTTGGGCGCCTGTGTCTTGGGTCGTGCCAAAAAGCTCGACTGCGATCAGTGAAGCCATAAAGAACAGGAAAGCGGGCGGAGCAAACATTTCTAGATGCCGATAATCAAAAACGGCAATCGAGATAAGCGCTACCAGACCGATGACAGCAAAGATTAACTGCCGGGTCCAATAATCACTCAAGTCAATCGTATTAAACGTAGCGCTATAGACCATGCCAATGCCAATGAAGCAGAGCAACAGAACGGCAAAGAAGAGCGACCAATCAAAATAACGCCAAAGTTGACGATCTAGCATAAGATACAATTTCTCCAAACACGGTACTAACTACTTACGACCAAACATTTTCATCAACCAGGTAAAAAGCCCAGGTTGGCGAAAATCCATCAGTGGCACGTTGTTGCCCATCACGCGCTGGGCGATGTTGTGATAGGCCTGGGCCACATGCAGTCGTCGATCAAAGACGGCCGGCACACCTCGATCCGTCGTTAAGACAATATTTTTGTCCTCTGGCACGACACCTAACAGATCGATCGACAGAATATCCAGAATATCGTCAATCCCCCGCATCTCACCGCTGCGCGCCAATTTTGGATTGTAGCGATTGACGATTAAGCCGGGCTGGCGCTTCCAATCACGCTCTAACAGATAAATCACTTTATCGGCATCGCGCAGCGCACTGACATCCGATGTCGTGACGATCAAGATGCGGTCGGCGGGGGCAACCACGTTTTGAAACCCATGCTCAATCCCAGCTGGCGAGTCAACGATAATATAATCGGCCATCTGGCGCAGTTCACGGCAAATCGTCACCATCTGGTCGGGATTCACATCGGCCTTATCGCGCGTTTGGGCGGCTGGCAATAGATGTAGCCACTTAGCACGTGTATCGCGCACCAACGCCTGTTGCAAAAGACAGCGCTGCTCCACGACATCTACCAAGTCATAAATGATGCGATTTTCCAGACCCATCACTAGATCCAGGTTACGCAAACCAATATCACCGTCTACAGCCACCACGCGTTTGCCGGTCAGCGCCAATGCCGACGCCAGATTGGCAACCGTGGTTGTTTTGCCCACGCCTCCTTTGCCCGAAGTGATCGTAATAACTACGCCTGCCATGATCCGCCTTTATTTGGGTTGCTGTGAGGGCGACTGCGCCATTTGTAAATGCATGGGCTACATAAAAGATGCTAAACGACGACTGACCAATCAACAACAAGGCAACATGATCCCTTGTCTGTAATTAACGGCGGAATGCGGCAAGACCACCAGGTTTTGATTCGTCCCAAGGTTCAATCAATACCTGCTGGTTGTTCAGATAGGCAAGCTCCGGACGTTTGACAGTGGTCCGCTTCTTTAGCAGACGGGCGGCTAGACCGGTTGGCTCTTCGGGCGCAACCGCGGCAACCCCCGCCACTTGTAATTGCACTGGGTCTAGTTCGAAGGCAACAATGACAGAACGCGTATCGCCATCGGCGCCGGCATGGACAATACCACGCAGGCGACCCCAGACAAAGATATCGCCGGCGCTAATCACCTCTGCACCGGGATTAACATCCCCAATGACCAGAATATGCTCACGTTTTTGGAGCACCTGTCCCGAGCGTAGATTGCCGCGGTAGACAAAATAGCGTTCACCTTCGCGGTTGCTGCCCGCCGGCTGTGCTTCCGCCGCCTCTGCCGGATCTGGGGGATCGAGTTTGGTTGCCAGGCCTAGATTCAGCGCGGCTTGAAAGGTGCGCTCGGATTTGGTGCGTACTGCGCCCAGCTTTAAACCAACATGTTCCAATGTTTCGCGCACCTGAGCGAGTTCATTTTCCAGTAGCGGCCGTGCGCCAATATCCAAGGCCACCTTGCCCCCGCGAAAAAAGTCCGACGCTTGCGCTAAGCGTTCAGCTAAATTCGCCAAGAGATCGGCCCAGTTGCCTTTGCCGATCTCAATCGCTACACCATCAGTACGCCCTTTGATGCTAATCGCGCCGGCATTAATTTCAGGTAGTGGCGCTGGATCGGCAACCGCTGGAGGTGGTGTGGCAGATGATGGCGGTGATGCAGATTCCACGGCGGGCGTGGGCGGAGCAACGAATTCAGCCGGGGTGCCATTCTCGCGCGCAACGAATAGCGCAGAACCTGATCGGGCATCCGTCACCACATTGTGGGGGGTGGACGAGCGCAAAGTAGAGCCTGCATTGATGACGGTAGTAGGTACAGTGACGTCGTCAAGCAAGGCATCAATTTTGGAGCGGATCGGGTCGCGCCGTGCCCCATTATTGGGGAACGAGCCAGACTCAGGGGGCCGGGCATCCATTGCGGCCATGCATAAACCTACTTTCTAAATTTGACGACAAATACTGGTCTACGTCCAGCGATTCAGCGAACAGCAATCACTGGAGACGAACAACTGCTTATTGACAACTGGTCACTGGCCACTATATACATCACCGTGGTCGGATCTCTCTAAAATAGGCTTCCAAGATGGTTTTTGTGACTGGGATGGCGGTTGCCGACCCTTCACCGCCATTGTAGACAAAAGTAACAACAGCAATTTCTGGATTTTCATAGGGCGCAAACGCCACATACCAGGCGTGCGAAGGTCGCAGGTCTTCTTCATCCAGACAATCTTCTTTTTCAGGATTATAATGTTCTTTATCGCAGAACTCCGCCGTACCTGTTTTACCCGCAACCGTAATACCTTCGATCCGGCTGGTAGTAGCCGTCCCAAAATCGGCATTTACCGTCGCCCACATCCCCTGGCGCACCAGGTCGATTGCACCCTCTGGCGCGGCCAACTGGCGCACAACATGGGGTGTAAAGTCGCGCTGAACGCGGCCAACTGTATCAGTCAATTGATAGACAACCTGCGGCTGGTAAACCGTGCCCCCGTTGGCCACGGTCGCGGTGCTCACTAATACTTGAAGCGGCGTTGCCAACATATAACCTTGTCCAATCGCCATGTTATAACTGTCACCTGTGGTCCAGCTTTCGGCATAGAGTTGGCGTTTCCACTGACCAGTTGGAACAAAGGCGCCGATCTCACCGATCAGATCAATCCCCGTGGGGGCGCCATAACTAAGTTGTTCGGACCAACTTGACAGCGCCTTTTGACCTAATCCTCTGAACTTCGCCGGTGTATAGCCGCCGCCGATCCAGTAGAAAAAAATATCGTTGGACAGGGCCAACGCCTGCACAACATTTAGCGGACCATGATTGATCCCCAATCTATGGTTCCAACTCACAAATCTTTGGGCCTGTGAAAGGTCATTCGGGAAAAATATATTTGGCAGCAGAATTGGGCCGGCATCCATGACGGTTGTGTTCTCATCGATTACGCCTTCGCTTAACGCCGCGACAGAGGTAACCAGTTTGAAGGTAGAGCCGGGCGGATAGCGTCCCCCGATCGCATAGTTGATCAATGGCTTGCGCTTGTCGCGCTGTAGTGCCAAATATTTCTCATTAATGCTTTCTGCAAAATCGTTATTGTCATAAGTCGGTAAACTGACCATGCCTAAAACTGCGCCATTTTGGGGGTTCATGGCGATGGTGACGCCCCAATCGACCTTCTTTTCTGTTAGCATGGCTTGCAAAGATTCACTCATCACCCGCTGCAAGCGCAGATCGATGTTGAGGATTAAATTGGAGCCAGGAATAGGCTCCTGGATCTTGCCAACCGTGCCTACCTCACGGCCAAGGATGTCTTGTTCTAATGTTTTATACCCAGGGAGGCCACGCAATTCGTCTTGATAGGAACCCTCCAGACCGCTCAGACCTACCTTTTCGTTTTGGTTGTAGCCACGATTGGTATATTCTCTGACCCGCAAAGCTGGGATAGGGCCCATAAAACCGAGCACATGGCTAAAAAGCCCGCCATAGACATACTGCCGAATGGGCGCTTGGTTTACCCGCACACTCGCCATATGATAGCGTTCTTCTTCGATCCCGAAAGCTTTTTCACGTTCGACATTGTCTAGAATAGGCACGGCCTCTGATGCGCTGCCCAAGCGTTTGAATTCGATCGCACGCTTGATCAAGGCAACCAAGCCGGACAGCGGCAACGGTTCAGAGATGTCGGGAACAGTGATTGGCATGGCAATCAACCCCGTCGGCAGATTTTCCTGAAAGACAATTTCTTTGGCATCACCCCGCACCGTAATAAAATCTACATTTAGCCCGGCTTCGGTCAATGTTTTGGCATAGTCGGACCGGCCTAATGTGCGGAACATGATCTCTGCTACCCGTAACGCTACCTTCGGATCGGAATCTGCAGCAAGGAGTTGGAGTACTTTGGCAATCTCTGCCCCCTCTTCGTCAATATCGGGTGTCTCTTCCAGATCCGCAGGCAAGTCATCGGGCACCAGGGCAATTTCAAAGCTAGATTTGTTACGCGTTAAAATTTCACCATTGCGGTCGTAGACAACGCCGCGCGGTGCGATGACTTCTTTTGTTTCCAGGCGGTTTTCATCTGCTCGCTCCCGGTATTCCTGACCCTCGATAACTTGTAATTGAACAAGGCGACCAGTAATCACAATAAAGGCAAGGAAAAGCCCCAGCCGGAAGAGCAACATGGAAATTGCCGATGTATCACGCGTTGATTTTTGTTCGTACATAAACTAAGCTAGCTAAATCTAACTAATTGACGATCATTGTAATTGATGATCGTTGTGGGTGGCTGTCTACCCGCATTCGTCGTTCATCTCACATACCCATCGCTTCCGAACGCTCGGGCACTCGGTTTAACAGCGGCGTCAGGAAGAGCATCACCGTCGTGTTGTAAAATAAGGCCGGGACAATGATAAACTGTAACGTTGGCCAAAAGGCGAGTTCATAGCGCACCGCACTGACGCTGGGCAGGGCCAGAAAGTTGACGGCGCTTTCTACCCAAGACAATATGGCCACGTAGGTTGTGCCATAGACAAATGTACCAATAATGGTTGCCACTAAGGGCACCAAGACGTTAAAGCGAGAAAGCGTTCGCTGTCCCACCCCCACCGCCAAACTAGCCATCATCAGCGCTAAACAAGAGCTGCCCATCGGGCCACCACTGAAAATATCCAGGGCAAGGCCGCCGGCAAAGGCCCAGATAACGCCGGTTCGGCTACCATAGATCAAAACCCCGGTCACGACCAATAACAGGACCAGATCCGGTTTAACGCCCCCCATTTCGAGGCGCACAGCCGCCGTCGACTGCAAAAGCGCCGCTACGAATAAGAGCGGAATCATTAGATAGAATAAGAGATCGCGGTTCATGGGGCGCCCTCCCCTGGCGCAGGGATCGGCACAGTCAATGGCGGATTGGCGTCCACACCGTTCGATGCTGTAATACCGAACGTGCCGGAAATGCCCGTTGTACCGGAGATACCGTTCGTGCCGGTAATTGTGCCGGCGGCATTAGGTGTCGGGATGGGCGCGAGCGCCTCGACTTCTTCGGCTGGATCAAAGTTGGTTACCACTGCAACTAACTCCAGCCGCCGGAAATCGACAGTGGGGCGGATGACGGCTTGTTGCGAAAAATCGATGTCGCGCTGGATGATTTCTACGACTTGGCCAATCGGAATCCCGCGCGGGAACCTGCTGCCCAGGCCCGAGGTCAAAACAGCTTCGCCGACTTTAAATTCTCGATTGTTTGGAATGAAATCCATAAGTAGATTGCCACCGGCAGAGCCGCGCACAACGCCATCGAGCCGGCTTTCCTGCAAAACGACCTGCACGGCGCTGGTTGGATCGGTGAGCAGTAGCACCTTGGATTGTGAATTACTGGTTACTTCGGTGATGCGCCCCACCAACCCTTGATCAGTCAGCACCGTCATCCCCACTTTTACACCATGAGTCAAGCCCAAATCGATCCGAATCGAATCGAGAAAGTTGGTGCTTTCCTGGCTGATCGCCAGCCCCACAATTTGAGCGCCGCGCAACTCGAGGCCAGGCCGCTTCTGCGCAAAATCTAGCAGATCGCGCAAGGATTCGTTTTCACGCTCCATCTCGCGCAGCGTAAAGTTCTGTGCCAGCAAGCTAGAATTGAACTGCTCCAATTCGGCATTGCGCTGGCGCAGATTGCGCAATTCGACAAAGAATGAGACAACGTTGGTGACATTTTGGGTGACGGCGGTTGCGCTCACCTGTGCGGGGGAAGTGAAGAGTGCGATTGCGCTTTGCAACGGGCGCAGTTGGCCTGTTAATTGCAGCGCCATCAATACCAATGCAGCTAGCGACAAAATCACAACCCGTATGCCAATATCGCCTACGCTTCTGGGACGTCGTTCGATATTCCGCATAGTCAATCAGTATCACTGAAAATCATAGTCAATCGGTTTGCCAACTCCTACGCGGAAGGCAAGCTGCAAAATGCAGCCTGCCTTATGCGCTGCACTATCGTATTGTGCTCTTGCGCTGCATACTGGTGAGGGTTTCCCGGTAAAATTCCGGTTTTTCTAGAATCATGCCGGTGCCCATGACCACCGCAGTTAATGGGTTGTCGGCCACGTAGACATGCATGCGCGTCTCGTCTTGTAAGCGCTGGGCCAGCCCTTGTAAAAGCGCGCCGCCGCCGGCCAACACGATACCATACTCCATCAAGTCTGCCACCAACTCGGGCGGCGTTTCATCCAATGTTGCCTTAACCGCATCGACAATCACTTGGACTGAGCCAGAGAGCGCCTCACGAATTTCCACCGAACTGACCTCAACGGCTTCGGGCAGACCCGTAATCAGGTTGCGGCCACGCAAAATCATCGTGCGTTCACGTTCCAACGGATAGGCAGAACCAATTTCGATCTTGGTGCGCTCGGCCATGCGTTCGCCAATTAACAAGCTGTATTTCTGGCGCGCATAGTTCATAAT
>Ga0163154_10004423_pt1 | contig 18443 bp, 18 predicted proteins | sample OliLakLV19MP9P1_FD_148649 | JGI IMG/M metagenome (GOLD analysis project Ga0163154, IMG submission 148649) | Freshwater microbial mat bacterial communities from Lake Vanda, McMurdo Dry Valleys, Antarctica - Oligotrophic Lake LV.19.MP9.P1 | ecosystem: Environmental > Aquatic > Freshwater > Lake >...
TCGCGACGAGCTCTATGATTGTCGGTCCCTGCATTCCATCATGATCTCACATAAGCAACCCACACGAGCGCGACACACCCAACCGCACCTCAGATTCACAAACGCGACTTCGGGTCCCGCCCATTCAAGAGGCTGACCAGTTACACAGGATGAAGGGGTCGACTCGTCTGGCGCAGGTGTTCGTGGAGCTGGCGGACACGCTGGTCGAGGAGTTCGACATCGTCGAGCTCCTGCAGGTTCTCACGGAACGGTGCGTCGAGCTGCTGGAAGTGGACGCGGCCGGTCTGATGCTGGCTGACCAACGCGGGAGAGTTCAGTTGATGGCCAGTAGCGTGGAAGAAGCACGATCGCTGGAACTCTTCGAGCTGCAGGTCGATGAGGGGCCCTGTCTGGAGTGCTTCGCCAGCGGGCAGGCCATCACCAACGTGTCCTTGGTGGAGGCTCGCGAACGGTGGCCCATATTCACTCCCGAGGCCGTCGGCGCAGGTTTCTCGGCCACGCATGCGCTACCGATGCGGTTGCGCAGCCAGGTGATCGGCGCCCTCAACCTCTTCACTCACGCCGATGTCCGCCTGGACGACGACGACCTGGCCGTCGGTCAGGCTCTGGCCGACGTGGCGACTATCGGCCTCCTGCACGAGCGGAGCCTCCGTGAGCAGACCCTGCTGTCCGAGCAGTTACAGGGGGCGCTGCAGAGCCGTGTGCTCATCGAGCAGGCGAAAGGCATGGTGGCCGCGCTCACGGGCGTCACCGTGGCCGAGGCCTTCGTCTGGCTGCGAAGTCACGCGCGACGCAACGGCGTCACCCTGACGTCGGTGGCCTCGGGCGTCGTGGACGGTTCGTTCGACGCCAGCGTCCTGGCCAAGAGGTAAGGGCGCGATCTTCACCCTTGTGGTCGGCGTCAGCAGGGACTACATTCTGACCACAGGCCGTCGGCCCTGGTTGCCCTGGACCCGGTAGCGAGTCTTTCGACTATGCTGCCAGGAGGCCTTTCTGTGATTGATCTTCCTTCCGCCGAGACGTCGATGCAGCCGACAATGGTCGTCCACCTTCCGGCCGACATGGACTATGCGGCCACTTCTCAGCTGCGAAGTCTCTTGAGTCCAGTGCTGATGGACCACGAGCCATCCGTTGTCGTTGATTTGTCGCGCGTTTCCTTCATGGACTGCGCGGGCCTCGGAGTTCTGTTGCAGGTCAACGCGAGTTCCCTGGGTCGGATGCGGCTCGTCAACTGCCCGCCGCTGGTGTCCGAGTTTTTGCTCCTCACCGGGACCTACGGCTCTTTCGACTGGCTTGAACGGCCGTCAGGTAACCCTGGCCCGGACTACTGACGCAGGCGTCGCCGGGCAGGAGGGCGGCGTCAGGCCGACGGCGATGGGCAAGCCGTTGCTGTTGATCCCAACTGCCGACCGTTCGAAGGCGTAGAGGACCAGGAGTTCCTGGGTCGGACGGCCGTCCCGGCGGGTCGCGGTTCTGCAGGCCAAGGCACGCCCGGCTGGTGGCGTCGGCTCGGGTGGCCCGGGTCACGAGGCCTCCAGAACGTCGACTGCTGCCCGGACCGGGCCGACGACCGGCGGAGGTCGTTGACGGTGTCCCGAAAGGTCCCTGCGCCCGCTGTCAGCGATCCCGAAGAAGGCGGGCAGGGGCTTCCACTAGTCGGGCGTGCGGCGCTGTCCCCCGGGCGACGCCGACTCTCGCGGACAGGCTGTCGCCGATTGCCCGCAGACGAGTACGCGGTTCGGGTTCGAGTCCGGCGGCATACCCTTCCGCCGCGATGGGATCGGCTGTCGGCCCGATGTAGGTGGAGTCGCCCAGACTCACCGTGGTGCCTCTACTTCTCGTAGGACAGCGTGGTCATCATCCCGGCCTCAGCGTGGTAGATGTTGTGGCAGTGTGCGGCCCACTGGCCTGGGTTGTCGGCGTCGAGGTCGACGGTCACGGTCTGCCTCGGTCGGACGATGACGGTGTCCTTGCGGACTCCGCCGTCGTGCAGCCCGAAGGTGTGGCCGTGCAGGTGCATGGGGTGGAACATCATCGACCTGTTCTGGAAGTTGAGCCGTACCCGCTCGCCCTGCTTCACGGTCAGCGGGTCTGCGTCCGGGAACGTCTTGCCGTTGATGGTCCAGCGGTAGCGGGCCATCGAGCCGCCGAGTGCGACGACGTGCTCCCGATCGAGACTGCGGTCCGCGAGGGCCACCTGCTCGACCACGGTCAGGTCCGTTCCGAGCAGGACACGTCGGTCCAGCTGCGCGGGGTGGACATCGACTGGTGGCGTGCTGCCCGATCCCGTACGGACGACCGCAAGGCCTTGTCCGTCCTTGCCCTCGGCGGAGGCGACGAGTGGGAAGACGCCGTCGCGCAGGGTGACGGTGACGTCGTAGCGCTCGCCCATCCCGATCATCACTGCGTCGGTCTTGACCGGGGTGACCGGGAAGCCGTCGCTGTGGGTCACGGTCATCTGATGATCGCCGAGGGCGACCCGGAACGCGGTGTCGGAGCCGGCGTTGACGATCCGGATCCGGACGCGCGCCCCGGGCTTGGTGCTCAGGGTCACGGGGGTATCGGGGGTCTTGCCGTTGATCAAATAGTGCGGGTAGGTGATGTCGCCGGCGCCGCCGAGGAGGTCGGACTGCATCTCTCCGCCCATGCCGCCCATGCCGCCCATGCCGCCCATGCCCCCGGAGTTCTGGCCTGACTCGTTCTGGCCGCCGCGGAGCCGGGAGAGCACCTGGTCTGGGGTTCGGCCGGTTCCGTCCAGCCAGTCGTCGAGCACGACGACCCATTCCTCGTCGTAGCGTCCGGGTTCGGCGGGGTCGTCCACGATGAGGACGCCGTACAGGCCGCGGTCAAGCTGGACCCCGGAGTGCGGGTGGTAGAAGTAGGTGCCCGGATCCGGGGCCGTGAACGCGTATTCGAAGCGACTTCCCGCCCGGATCGGTCGTTGGGTGATGCCGGGTACGCCGTCCATGTCGTTGCGCAACGCGATCCCGTGCCAGTGCACGCTGGTCTCGGCGGGAAGCTGGTTGTCGACGGTGACCCGGAGGAGGTCCCCCGCCGTTGCTCGTAGCAGTGGGCCGGGCACGGTGTCGCCGTAGGCCCAGGTCTGCACGACTCGCCCGCCCAGGTTGAGGGTGACGGCGCGGGGCGTGAGCCGGGCGGTCACCACGCTGCGGCCGGGGACGCGCCGGGCGGCCTCAGCGGCGGCGACGGCGTCCGTGGTCGGGGTGACGGCGGTCCCGGTGCGGCTACAAGCCGAGATGCCACCGAGGGCGAGCGTGCCGGTCAGTGCGGCGGCTCCTTGGAGAAGACGGCGGCGGGTGATCTCGGACATGAAGCGGCTCCTCGAGGCAGTTTTGCCGGGCCTGGGTCGGCCCGGCATGTGACTTCTGGTGGTCAGCGCCTGGTGTCATGCACGGCGTCACGCAGAACCGCCTGGCGAGCGCGGTACTCGTCGGCGTCGATCTCGCCCCGGGCGAAGCGCTCGTCGAGGGTCCTCATCGGGTCGCTAGGCGGAGCCGGGTCAGTCGGCCCGTTCACCCTGGTGGTGCCGCGGAAGATCGCGACCACCGCAAAGATGACGAGTCCCCAGAAGGCGACCATCATCAGGGTCATGGCGATCCAGCCACCCCAACCGATTCCATCGTTGTACCAACCCATCATGTTTCTCAGCTCCTCTGTTGTCGTTGGCTCCACTGTCGTCCCGCGACCCCGCTCAACTGGTCGCGGTCGTGTGAAGGTTCGTTGAAGATCCCGCCGCTCGGCGGGCGAGGCCCACCGCCTGCTGGTGGGCCGCTGTCACGATGGGACACATGACCGACAAGATCCCCCGACGACCTCGATCCGGGTTGCGGGCGATGGTCGTCGAGGACGAGACCGCGCTCGCCGCGCTCGTGGGCAGCTACCTGGAACGGGGTGGGTTCGAGGTGACCCTCTGCCACGACGGCGCCCAAGCGTTGACCCAGGCCCGCGAGGTCGACCCGGACGTGATCGTGCTCGACCTGGGGCTGCCGGGTCTGGACGGGGTGGAGGTCTGCCGCCAGGTCCGTGTGTTTTCCGACGCGTACGTCGTGATGCTGACCGCACGTAGCGAGGAGGTGGACACCCTCATCGGGCTGTCCGTAGGGGCGGACGACTACATGACCAAGCCCTTCAGCCCTCGCGAGCTGATCGCCCGGGTTCATGCGATGCTCCGCCGGCCGCGACCTCTGGGCGGGATCGAGGTCGCGGCGGACACGACACGGGCCTTCGGCCCGCTGGTGATCGACCCGGTCGGTCGCGACGTGTTGCTCGACGGCGTCCCGGTCGCGCTGACCCGCACCGAGTTCGACCTGGTCGCCGCGCTGTCCGATCGTCCACACATGGCCTTCAGTCGGCGTCAGCTGATCGAGGCCGTGTGGGGCGCGACGTGGGTCGGCGACGAGCACCTCGTCGACGTCCATATCGGGCACCTGCGACGCAAGCTCGGCGACGACGCGCAGCAGACCCGGTTCGTCCGCACGGTTCGGGGCGTCGGCTACCGGATGGGCACAGGCTTGTGAGGATCAGAGAGTTGGGTGGCCGTCCGCGGGCGAGGGATGCTCGTCGCGGTGGCGGTCCCGGCTTAGGGGCGCGACTCCTGGTTGCCCAGGCACTGGTCCTCGGAGCGGGAGCGCTGACCTCGTGGGTGGTCGCTACCGCGGTAGGTCCGAGCATCTTCCGCACCCACGTGCGCATGAGCGGAGTGGCGCACAGCGCTGCCGAGTCCGAACACGTCAACGAGGCGTTCGCCACGGCACTGCTCATCTCGCTGGTCGTAGCCCTCCTCACCTCGGCGGTCCTGGCGCTGGCCGTCACCTGGTACTTCACCCGCCGCACCCAGCGCTCGATCGCCCAGGTCACCACCGCCGCGACCGAAATCGCCCACGGCAACTACGGCCTACGAATCCCCGCGCCGTCCCTTGGACGAGAGTTCGACACGCTGGCCGAGACGTTCAACGAGCTCGCACATCGTCTCGACAACGTCGAGACCATCCGTCGCCGGATGCTGGGCGACCTCGCCCACGAGATGCGCACCCCCCTGGCAACGCTCGACGCCCACATCGAGGCACTCGAGGACGGCGTCCGCGAACTCGACCAACCCACGCTCGACGTGCTCCACGCCAGCTCCCACCGGCTGGGACGTCTCGCCGAGGACATCACCGCCGTCACGCTGGCCCAGGAGGGCGCGATCCAGATCCGGAGCGTGGCCACCGCACCACGACAGCTCACGGCCGCGGCCGTACGCGCCGCGGGGGACCGCTACACGTCGAAGGGGGTGATCTTGACTGAGGACGTGACCACCGACGTCCAGGTGAACGTCGACTCCGAACGGATGGCACAGATCCTGGGCAACCTGCTCGACAACGCCCTGCGCCACACCCCGTCCGGGGCAGAGGTGCGACTGAGCGCCCGGAGCATCGGCAACGTGGTCGCCTTCGTGGTCGCCGACACCGGCGCAGGGATAGCTCCGGAGCACCTGCCCTACCTCTTCTACCGCTTCTACCGGGTCGACACCGCCCGCAGCCGCGACCGAGGCGGAAGCGGGATAGGTCTGACCGTCACCAAGGCCCTGGTACAGGCCCACGGCGGACGCATATCAGCCGAGAGCGGCGGACCCGGCCACGGGGCAACGTTTACGGTCACGCTGCCAGCGGTCACCTCCTAAGCGCCTGCCTACACACCCCTGGGCGAATGGTCGGGCGTATAGGTCCAGTGCCATGGCTCGCGTGGCACGTCCTCGACGAAGGCGTAAGTGCCTGCGTTGGCGCGCATCCAGGCCTGGGCTGCCGGGTCGAGGTCGAGGTCGACGGCCAGCCCCCACCCATGGTCACTGGTGCCGGGTAGGGCTGCCAGTCCTCCCTCGGCGTAGAGGCCCTTGCGCCGCACCAGGTCGACCTGCTGGTCGTAGGTGCGGTAGGAGTCGGTGATACCCACGCGGACGCCCGCTGTTGCTGCGGCCGCCAGCAACTCCTCGAAGGCCACGGAGGCCGGCGCCGAGAGAAGATGGCCGGTTCGGGCGACTGGCCGCAGCGCGCTCGTCGGGATGCGCCCGTTGCCGTAACCGACGAGATCGACCGGCGCCCGCGACCGGGCCATCTCCTCGGCCCGGCGCCGCTCGTCCTCGACCGCGGCCACAAGAGCGCGGTCCGTGGTCGCAAGAAGACCACGCTGCCTACCGAGCGAGGCTGCGATGTCGGTCCACCGAGCCTGCAGCGTCGCCTGGGCCTCCACCGTGGCCTGCCGGCTGGCCAGGAGTCGCTCACTCGATGCGATGGCTTTGTCCAGCGCCGCGCGGGCGTTCTCCACCTGCTCGGCGTCGGCTGCCAACAGGCGTTCGGCCGTCTTCATCGAGACGGCCATATCGTCAAGGCTGCGGACGGTTCCCCAGACTGCTATCGCCCTGTGCGCACCGGGACCGGTCCGATAGAGCGCCCGGATCCGGCGCTCGGCATCCGCGTGCTGGTCCTGGGAGTCCTGGCGGGCCGCGTCGAACTGCTGCTGCGCCTGCAACTCGGCGAGGATGGTCCCTCGCAGGTCGCCCGCCGTCGCCTCGTACCGTGCCCGGGCGTCCTCGGCCTCGATCTCGAGTTGCACGACCGTGAGGGTGAGCTGCTCGACCTGGTTCGCCAGCGCGGCCGAGTCGGGCTGGGCAGCGGCGCCGCTGCCGTCAGGCTCGGTGAGGGTCTCCGGTGGGCCAGTGAGATCCGTGGGGGTCGCGGCGGCAGCTGAGAGGGCGTGTGTGGCGCAAAGGACGACGAAGGTGAGCGCTATCGACCCCCGGCGCCATCCCCTCACCTCCTCACGATCGGTACGCCGTGGTCGCGGCTTGATGCGCACCATCAGGCGCCCATATGCGATCTGCTGCGATTCACAACATCCGGCCCGGCCGTGGCCGGCGGGCGTGACAGTGCCTCGTTCAGCTAAAGGGTGGCGATCTCAGTTTCCTGCCGGGGTATCGGCGTTCGCCGCCATCGGCTGCGGGGACTGCGGCGGGGGTGCCGCCGCTGCCTGCGCAGGCAACTTGAGCCGTTTGAGTGACAGCGCGTTGATCGCGACGAGCACGCTGGAGCCGGCCATGGTGATCGCGGCGATCTCCGGGCGCAGGACCAGTCCGAACGCGGGCTCGAACACTCCGGCGGCGATGGGCAGCGCCACGCTGTTGTAACCGATGGCCCAGGCGAGGTTCTGCTTCTCCTTCTGCACGGTGCCCCGCCCGATCCGGATCGCGACCGCGACGTCGAGCGGGTCGGAGCGCATCAGCACCACGTCGGCGGTCTCCACCGCGACGTCGGTGCCGCCGCCGATCGCGATGCCGAGATGCGCTTGGGCCAGCGCGGGGGCGTCGTTGACGCCGTCACCGACCATCGCGACCTTGCGTCCGGCCGCGATCAGCTCCGCCACCTTGGCGGCTTTGTCCGCCGGCAGCACGTCGGCGATGACGGTGTTGACGCCGAGCTGCTCGGCGATGCGCGCGGCCGTGGCGGCGTTGTCGCCGGTCAGCATGACCACCTCGATACCGAGATGGCGCAGCTCGGCCACGGCGGCAGCCGAGGTGGGACGCACTGCGTCGGCCAGCCCGATCACCGCGCCCGCTCGGCCGTCGACAGCGACCAATATCGAGGTCCGCCCGCCGGCGGCGAGCGCGGCCTGCCGCGGGCCGAGCGGACCGAGGTCCACACCCTCGGTGTCCATCAGCCGCGTGTTGCCGACCGCCACCCGGTGTCCGTCCACCAGTGCGGTCGCGCCCTGACCGGGCACGTTGCTGAACTCGGCGGCGGTGAGCCTGGGCACGCCGTCGGACTCGGCGCGGGTCACAACGGCAGCCGCGAGTGGGTGCTCGGACTCCCGCTCCACGGCCGCGACCATGGCGAGCACATCGGCCTCGGCCCATCCGTCGACGATCAGATCGGTGACCTCGGGCTTGCCCAGGGTCAGGGTGCCGGTCTTGTCCATCACGACCACGTCGATCTGCTGGGACATCTCGATCGCGGTCGCGTTCTTGAACAGCACCCCCCGGCGCGCGCCCAGGCCGGTGCCGACCATGATCGCGGTCGGGGTGGCCAGCCCGAGCGCGTCGGGACACGTCACGACCACGACGGTGATCGCGAACAACAACGCCTCGGCGACCGGGCGGCCCGCGAGGAAGAACCACACCGCGAACGTGCCCGCCCCGCCGATCAGCGCGACGAACACCAGCCAGAACGCCGCCCGGTCGGCCAATCGCTGCCCGGGGGCTCGGCTGTTCTGCGCCTCCTGCACCAGCTTGACGATCTGGGCGAGCGCGGTGTCGGAACCGACCTTGGTGGTGCGCACCCGCAGCGTGCCGTTGATGTTGAGGGTTCCCCCGACGACCTCGTCGCCCGGCGCCTTGTGCACCGGCAGGCTCTCCCCGGTGACCATCGACTCGTCGAGGTCGGTCTCCCCGTCCTCCACCACCCCGTCGGCGGCGATCTTCGCCCCGGGGCGGACCAGCAGCAGATCACCCACGACCACCTGGTCGGTCGGGACCTCCACGGTCTCCCCGTCGCGCAGCAACAGCGCCTTGGGCGGGGCGAGCTGCAGCAAGGCCCGGACCGCCTCGTTGGCCCCGCCCCTGGCTCGCATCTCGAACCAGTGACCCAGCAGCACGAACGCCGTCAGGATCGTGGCCGCCTCGTAGAACACGTCCCCGCCGCCGCTCAGGGTGACCCCGACGGAGTACACCCAGCCGGCACCGACCGCCACCGCGACCAGCACCATCATGTCCAGCGTCCGCGCCCGCAATGCGCGGTAGGCGCCGGCGAAGAAGATCTGCGCCGAGTAGAAGATCACCGGCAGGCTCAGGATCAGCTGGAACACGTCGTCACGCAGCCCGAACGGCGCGGGCACCGTGAACCCGAACACCTCCCGCCCGATCCCTGACCACAGCGTGATGAACACCCCGAAGACCAACGCGACCAAGAACCGGTTGCGCATGTCGCGCACCATCGCGGCCATCGATGTCTCACCATGCCCACCGTGGCCCATCACCTCGGCCGGGCTGGCCGCAAGCGTCCCCGGTTCGGGGTGCTCGGCGGCCGCCTCGTGGCCGTCGTGGCCCCCGGGCGGGCGGGCGGACTCCGCCGGGGCGCACACGTGGTCGGGTACTGACTCGCCCCGGCAGTGGTAGCCACACTCGCGCACCCAGCTCGCCAGTTCCTCCGTGGACGTGAGCGCCGGGTCGAAGACCACGCTCGCCGTCTGCCCGACCGGGTTGGCTATCACCCCCAGCACACCCGGGCGTCGCCCCAGAACCGCCTCCACCGCGGCCTTCTGGGTGGCCCACTGCAGCCCGTCGAGTTCCAGCACGACCGTGCGGTTCCCGTTACCGGTGGTGCCGGTACGCCCGACATCGGTGCGGGCCCCGGTCATGAGCGCCTGCTGTTCGGGCTGGTCGGCGACGAGCAATGAGATGGCGTCGGTTCACATGGCGTCACGGCGTCTGCACATCCTCATCATGCGGGCTGGCTAGGGGGACTCCGCCCGAGGCTCGGGTGGCCGAGTCCAGAGCTTTCGATCGGAAACCACGCAGCCGGAGGCTGTTGCTCACGACGAACACCGACGACAGCGCCATGGCGGCGCCGGCAATCAATGGATTGAGCACGCCTGCCACGGCCAGCGGGATGGCGGCGACGTTATAGGCGAACGCCCAGAACAAGTTCCCCTTGATCGTGCGCAGCGTCGACCGTGACAACCGGATGGCGTCCACGGCGGCCCGCAGGTCGCCGCGCACCAGCGTCAGATCGCTCGCCTCGATGGCTACGTCGGTGCCTGTGCCCATCGCGATGCCAAGGTCGGCCTGAGCGAGCGCGGCGGCGTCGTTGACACCGTCGCCGACCATCGCGACGACTCGCCCGTCGGACTGCAGGCGACGGATCACGTCGACCTTGTCGACCGGCAGCACCTCGGCTGTCACGTCGTCGATACCCACCTGGGCGGCGATCGCCTCGGCGGCGCGACGATTGTCACCCGTCAGCAGCAGCGGGTGCAGCCCCAGCGCGCGAAGCTCGGTGACAGCCTGGGCGCTGGTCGCTTTCACCGTGTCGGAGACGATCATCAGCCCCCGGGCCGACCCGTCCCAACCGACCACGACCACAGTACGGCCGGCCGCCTCGGCGTCGTCGTATGCGGCTTGAAGATCCGACCCGAGGTCCTGGGCCCACTCCGCTCGCAGCCAGGCTGCCCGGCCGGCAACGACGGCGTGGCCCTCGACCGTTCCCTGCGCGCCGAGCCCCTGACTGGAGGAGAAGGACTCGACCGACGGGAGGTCCCCGAAGCGTTCGCGGGCTCCCGCGGCGATGGCCGTCGCGATCGGGTGTTCTGAGGCGTCCTCCAGCGCGCCGGCGAGGCGGAGTACGTCGTCGTGATCCGTGTCCTCGTTCGGCACCACGTCGACCAGCCGCATCCGTCCCGAGGTCACCGTCCCGGTCTTGTCCAGGACGATCGTGTCGACCCGGCGGGTCGATTCCAGGATCTGCGGTCCCTTGATGAGGATCCCGATCTGCGCGGCACGTCCAGTGCCGACCAGCAGTGCCGTGGGCGTCGCGAGGCCGAGCGCGCATGGGCACGCGATGATGAGCACCGCCACCGCCGCCGTGAAGGCGAACTCCGTTCCTGAACCGGTACCCAGCCAGAAGCCCAGTGTGGTGACCGAGAGTCCGATGACGACGGGCACGAAGACCGCCGAGACGCGGTCCGCCAATCGCTGGACAGGTGCCTTGCCGGACTGAGCTTCGGCGACGAGTCGCGCCATCTGGGCAAGTTGGGTATCGGAGCCCACCCGAGAGGCACGCACGACCAGGCGGCCACCCGCGTTCACTCCTGCACCCGCGACGGCGTCACCTGGCGCGACCTCTACCGGCACCGGCTCGCCGGTCAGCATGCTCGCGTCCACTGCTGACGAGCCATCGATGACGACGCCGTCGGTGGCGATCTTCTCTCCTGGTCGCACGACGAACTCGTCGCCGACGGCGAGCTGGCCCACCGGGATACGCACTTCGCGCCCGTCGCGTCGTACGGTCGTGTCCTTTGCGCCCATCTGTAGCAGCGCCCGCAAGGCCGCGCCCGACCGGCGCTTGGCCTGGGCCTCGAAGTACCGTCCCGCGAGCAGGAACACCGTCAGCGCCGCTGCCACCTCGAGGTAGATCTCGCCACCGCCGCCCGAGCGCTCCGGGATCAGGTGGAAGGTCATCCGCATGCCGGCCTCGCCTGCGGCGCCGATGAACAGGGCGTAGAGCGACCACCCGTACGCAGCGGCGATCCCCAAGCTGATCAGCGTGTCCATCGACGCGGCCGCGTGACGCAGGTTGACCCAGGCCGCCCGGTGGAAAGGCCAGGCGCCCCAGACCACCACCGGCGACGCCAGCGTCAGCGACAGCCACTGCCAGTTGTCGAACTGCAGGGGGGAGACCATGGCCAGCAGGACGACGGGCGCGGCGAGAACGGCGGATATCGTCAACCGTCGACGCAGGACGGCGACCTCACGGTCCTTCTCGGCGTCCGCGGTGTCATCGGGGGACTGCCCGCTGTGGCTGTCGGGCGCGTCTGCTGCTGCGGCAGGCGGTGGAGGAGCAGCGGCGGTGTAGCCGGTCGCGGCGACCGTCGCGATCGCGTCCGCGACGCTGACGCCGTCGGGCAGCAGCACGTGAGCCTTCTCGGTGGCGTAATTGACGGACGCCTCGACACCCGGCATCCGGTTGAGCTTCCGTTCGACACGTGCGGCGCAGGACGCGCAGGTCATGCCGCCGATGCGCAAGTCCACGGACTGCGTCACCGGTCGACCTCCTGCTGCATGTCGTCCTCGTGACCGGTCGTCTGCCGGTCGGCCGAACCCGCTGGGCTGACGGCGATTCCCACGCCGTAGCCAGCGCCGAGTAGGCCGACCAGGAGCACGGCGAAGGCGGCGAGCTTCGCGACCGGTCTCATCGCGGATCATCGCCCAAGGCGTATCCGGCCTCGTCAACCGCAGCGCTCACCATCTCGGTGGGAAGGGGATGGTCGCTGGTCACCACGACACGAGAGTCGCCACCCTTGACGAGGTCGATCGCGACGTCGCGGACCCCTTCGATCCCCTGGAGTTCCGTTGTGACAGCGGCGACACAGTGGTCGCACGTCATGCCCGTGACGATGTACGTCGTGTTGATCTGCATGGTCGACCTTCCAGTCGGCAGTGTGGCGAGTCGGGGGACGTCATGTACCCGACACACTATACCCCCATGGGGTATCAGTCAGCATGGTGGGGCGGAAGTTACGGGAACCCCGTGAGAGCGTTACGGACGAGCGGTGTAGGTCCAGTGCCACGGCTCTCGGGGTACGTCCTCGACATACCCGAACCGCCCGGCGTTGATGCGCATCCACCTCTGGGCCGCGTCGTCCAGGTCCAGGTCGACGCTGCGCCCCCAGCCATGATCGCTCGTTCCCGGGACTGCCGCCAGGCCACCCTCGGCGTACAGGCCCTTGCGCCTGGCCACGTCGACCTGCGCATCGTAGGAGCGGTAGGAATCCGTGATGCCGATCCGCACGCCGTCCTGACTCGCAGCCATGATCATCGACTCGAGCGAGGTTGCGGCGGGCGCCCACAGCCGGTGACCCGTGCTGCCCACCGGTTGTAGCGCGGCCGCGGGGATGCGGCCGTTGCCATAGGCGGTCAGCTCTGGCGGGTAGGTGTCGGAACGCAGCACCCTCGGTGCGCCGGACCCGGCGTTTGCGGTTGCCTCGGACAGGACGTCGGCGAAGGACCGGGTCGCCATCGGCGCAGATGACGGTGCAACAGCGGCGGCACGTGGGGCTCTTAGACCCAAGGTCGCCTCGATCTGACCGATTCGGAGCGCAATGGACTGGATTCCTTCCACGCCTACCCCCTCTATGCGTTGGCTCCGTCCTGCCTTCGGCCGGACACCCGCGCGACTTGAGGTTCAGTCACCCGGTAACGGCGAGCGTGCGGAAGGTCCGGCCATCCGTGGAGGTGACGATTGCGGACTTGGTGGCGACCGTGACACCGAACGCCCCTGCCGTGATCGCCTGGGGTCGGGCGCCGGTGTCCCCGCGGCGCTCCCACGTGTTGCCGGCGTCGAAGCTCGCGTGCACGCTTCCGTCGGGATCGACCGCCCAGACCGTGTCCGCGTCAGCCCAGGCGACGTACACGACGCGGGGGCCATCGGGGATGATCTGGAAGGACTGCCCGCCGTCGGTCGACTTGGCCACCCCAGCATCAGTGGTGGCCAGGATGGTGTCGGGTATCCCAGGCGCGACAGCCAGTGCGGCGGGGGCAATCGATCCGTCCCCCTCGGCCCAGGACCTGCCGCTGTCGTCACTGATCCGCAGGACGCCGTCGAACCCGTAGACCCGTGTGCCGGTGGCGGTCACGGTGTGGAAGTCCGAGACGCCGGACATGGATATCGACTGCCAGGTCAGACCACCATCGCGGGACTCGATGAGCCCGACCGGATTGGGAAGGTCATCCTGGGGACCTGGGTGACCGCTTGCGTAGAACCGGCCCGGTTCTATCAGGCTGAAACCCATGAGGTCGATCGTCCCGGTGCCGACACGAGTCGCCGACGAACCCGTCACGGTGAATAGGCCCCCGTGGGTCGCGACGTACACCGTCTCGTCCACTGGATCAACGGTCAGCCCATGGATGTGCGACGCCTCCGGCGGCAGCGCTGCGATCGGGGACCGGTCGTCGTCCCGGTTCACCACCAGGGCGACGATCCCAGCCACGAGCAGGACCATGCCGGCGCCGACAAGTACGGCGACGACTGGCCTGCGCCGCAGGCCGATACCAACATCAGCGCTACCCAAGGCTGTGCCTCCTCATGTGCTCGACGGACCCAGACCCGACGTCGGGTTGCCAGTATGGCGGGGGGGTGGAGGTCACTTGGGCCTCACGGTGGCGTGGCCTAGCATGCGAGCCGTGTGGTCCGCTTCGGTTGTGACGAGCGGTGTCGGCAGGTGGCCCCGCTGGGCTCTGGCGGTGGCCCTCATCACAGTGGTCTTCGCGCTTCATGGTGTCGGAGCGTGCAGCGGTACGTCGCAGCATGTGGCGGGCCACGAGGCTGCGGCCGAGCAGTTGCATCATGGTGTGCCGACGACTGGTGGTGGGGGAGCGGCCTACCTGGAACTCGCGGGTGGGGGCTTGGCTGATTCCGCCCCGATAGGTCATGGCATTGAGCAGCACGTGATGTTGGCGTGCCTGGTGGCCCTGGTTGGTGGCGCGACCGCTGCAGGACTGCTTCTGGTGATCAAGTGGGTCGGCCGATCCATAGCGCCGATCCGGGCACTTGTCTGGTCTCGGGCACCCGTGCCCCCGAGATCGGTGACGTTCCACAGTAGATTGCGTATCGCACTCTGCGTCATCCGGGTTTAGGCGCGGCAGCCCTCAGCTGACTGACCACGCCCACCATCGACCCAGAAGGAGCACCAGTGCATTTCCGTCGAATTTTCATGGGCGGCGGCGCCGCCGTCACCGTCCTCTCCACCGTCCTCATCGTCGGCGCATGCGGTACTGACGAGTCCGGGACTACACCCGCATCCGTAGCGCCCGTGGTCTCCAGTCAGACTGCCGGTGCCGTTGTAGACGGCTCCGGTGAGGACTTCAACGACGCCGATATCACATTCGCCCAGGAGATGATCCCCCACCACCGGCAGGCCGTCGAAATGGCAGCGCTCACATCGGAGCGTACTGAGAACGTCGATCTCCTCGCACTCGCCCAGCAGATCTCCGCTGCCCAGCAGCCCGAGATCGACACCATGACCGGCCTGCTCGACTCCTGGGGTGCCGAGGTGCCCGCCGACATGACTGGCATGGGGGAGATGGAGGGCATGGACCACGGCCCTACCGGTATGCCGGGGATGATGTCCGCTGAGGAGATGGCGAGCCTCGAAGCCGCGCAGGGCGCCGACTTCGACCGCATGTTCTTCGAGATGATGATCGCCCATCACGAGGGTGCGATCGAGATGGCGCAGGTGGAGCTCGATAACGGGGCCGACCCTGCGGCTCTGGCGTTGGCGCAGGAGATCATCGACGCTCAGCAGGCTGAGATCATGCAGATGCAGGGCCTGCTCGACGCCTGATCCCACCGCACCGACCCGACGCCGTCAGTCCGGGCCACCCATCACGCGGTGGGCGGCCCGGCCCACGGTCTCGTGACTTCTCAGTACAATGCACCATCTAAGTACAGGGCACCATGTATTTGCAAGGAGTCTCTATGAGCATTCAATACTGGTCATTCCCTACAATACCCATCGGTCCCTTTGATATCCGAACATACGGCTTGTTCGTCGCCGTGGGCATCTTGGTCGGCGGTGTACTGGTCGCACGTCGCAACCTGCGCCACGGCATACCTGGGGCCCAGACCGAATGGGTCGTCCTGGGCCTCGTGGGCGCCGGATTGGTCGGTGCGCGTGTCTTCTGGGTCCTCACGAATTTGGACCAAATCCGAGGCCCTCTGGACGTCATCGCGGTCTGGGAAGGAGGACTGCAACTCTTCGGTGGCCTGGCGGGCGCGCTGCTGGCAGCTCCACTGCTTATTCGCCGTATCGCGCCGCAGTTGCGTCGACATGCACTGGACAGTGCCGCTATGGGGCTGGCGCTCGGTCTCGCGATCGGACGCCTGGGGTGTTTTTCGAACGGCGAACATTTTGGAGCTGTAACGGCTCCCTCACTGGGAACCGTCACCTACCGGGGCGGTGTCACCGTTGACGGTCCCTTCGTGGTCGGGGAGTCGTACTGGGTGGTGCCTCTCATCGAGTCCGCCTACCTCTTGATCATCCTGACTGTGTTGTTTCTCGTCGACCGACGCGTGGGGCCTCCGCCGGGAGCGCTGGCGGGGATGTTCTGTATGGCGTACGCCGTCGCCCGATTCGGGTCTGACTTTCTACGGGAGTTCGACCGTACCGCGTACGGTCTGACTGGGGCGCAGTACATGACTTTCGCGCTATTCGCCGTGGGTGCCTGGCTAGTCTGGTCGTCATACCGACGTCACGCCCGGGGCGCAGTGCTCGAGACAGCATCGGCAGTGCCGGTCCTCACCTAAGCAGAGGAGCTGCCGCGATAACGATTACGCGGCACCCCAAACCCCAGGAGATCCGTTGGCGATTGAACAGTTGGTCAGGACCTGGCCGCCTGGCCCCGACCCCGAGGCCGGCAGGACTCGTCGCGGTCGACATGGGCACCTCGCGGTCATGGTCCTGGTTCTCCTCGCGGCCTTTGCCATTGCGTCCGAGTCGGCTGCTCACGTGGCGCTGTCGGAGACGGACCCGGCTGACGGCAGCACTGTGACGGCCGCGGTAGACACGGTCTCGTTGACCTTCACCGCCGACGCCACACCGGCAGGGCAAGGGATGGAACTCTTCGATGGCGAGGGCCGGCCCGTCTCGGTGGGTGCCATCGACGGCATCGGAACGCCACTGTGGACGGTCCGACCGGACGTTGCTCTGACTTCGGGTGACTACGGCCTGCGGTGGAGCGTCGCGGCAACGGACTCGCACACGATGACAGGCACGGTGCGGTTCACCGTGGCCGTGCCTGGGTCGGCCGACGTGTCAACCGTCGCGACGCCGGCGCCGATAGTGACGGACACCCCGGTTCAGATGAGCGGCTCGCTGACCGAGTCGCTGGCTGCTCCCGATCAACGCCCGGTTCAGCTGCTGGGGGGTGGGGGCAGGTGGCTGTCGTATGTGGGTGCCCTCGTTGCCGTGGGAGCGCTGCTGGTTGCGTTGTCGACGTTGGTGGGATCGCGCGGGGATGTCGCGGTGTCGGAAGTCCTGGTGCGCGCTGCTGGTGCTGTCGCCGCGGTGGGCGCCGTGATCGAGGTCGGTGCCCTCGTGATGGTCTTCGGTGGCAGCTCCGTCCCCCGGCTCGCGCTGCTTGCCGCATGCCTGCGTGTGGTCGGCGGTCTGCTCCTGGTCGCAACCGCACGCCTGGCAGCCCAACGGACGGGGGGGCGCCGCGCCCACACTGTCCGCGCACTTCCCGCCGCTGCCGCTGCCGCTGTCGGCGTGAGCGGAAGCACAGACACGTCATGGCACTCCCTGATGCCGCCGATGCGTGGTGATGCCGTCCGTGTCCGCGCCGTGGCCGACCTACCTCCGGCCGTGATCACAGCGTCGGTGATCCTTCTGGGATCGTTCGTGCTCGACGGTCACACCGCGGCCACCCAGCCATGGCCGGTAATGGCTGCGGCTGATCTGGCCCACACCCTCGCCGCGGCAGTGTGGATCGGCGGGGTCGTCCTGCTCGCGGTCCTGTTGGTGTCCCGAGCACGTCTGGGCATACCGACGGGAGCAGGTGAACTCGCAGTCCGTTTCTCGGTGCCCGCAACGGCGGCCGCCGCGACGGTGGGGGTCACCGGTTCGGTCATGGCCGTTCTCATCGTCGACACACCCGCCGAGCTCGTCACCACTGCGTGGGGAGAAGTCCTGGTCTTGAAGATCGCCGTGGTCGCCGTCGTGGCGGCACTGGGCTTCTTCAACAACAGGTATGCCGTTCCTGCGCTCGACAATTGGCGTCCGGGGACTGCCCGCACGCTCCGCCGTACCGTCATCGTCGAGGGCCTGATCATGCTGACCGTCCTCGCTGTCACTGCCGTACTGGTCGCATCGCCCGTATGAGGGGCGCGGTTGCGGTCAGGTGTCGGCGATGAAGATGAACTCGTTCATGATCCCCAGGACGCTGCGGTTGAAGGGCTGCAGGGAAACGGTCCAGCAGGCTTGCGGCGTTCGCGAGCTGCGCAGCGGCCCGCGGCACCTCGGGTCTCACCTGCGGACCGCGGGAAGCGAACAGTCCGCTTCGTGCTGGCACGAACGGTCGACCGCCCCGTTGAGGGGCGGGTACTCCCGTCGTGAAGGTGGGTTTGCTCGCTGGCCGTGACCCCGGCGTAGGCGGCAGGTCGCGGTTGCCGCCCGGGGAACACGCCCGGTCGAGTAGGACATGAGGGTCAGAACGGCCCGTCGGACGGGGCGTCAGGCCTGGCGTTGGCTGGGTCAGTGGCGACGGCAGGTTCTTGGCCTAGTGTGCGAAGTAGATCGAGCAAGAGGGTGTAAGGCTGAATATGGTTGAAGAACGAGGAGTCGGCCTCCTCGACGAGGGTGATGGCTCGCTTGGCCAGGCGCTGGCCTTCCGTGGTTATCCGAAGCCGCTTTACCCTCGCATCGGCGGGATCAGGGGCACGGGTGAGTAGTCCCCGGCCCTCCAGGGTGCGTAAGACTTGACTGGTCATCATCACGTCAACGTCGGCGAATGCGGCGATCGACCGCTGACTGGGCGGCTGAGCAGTCGAGGTGGATTGGTCTGAGAGCCACCAGAGGCTTGCCAGCAGGACGAATTGCACGTGGGTGAGAGCGACGGGTTGAAGTGCAGCGGTGACGGTGCGCTGCCAGCGCAGGGTCGTCCGCCACAGCAGGAAGCC
>Ga0163154_10004424_pt1 | contig 18434 bp, 17 predicted proteins | sample OliLakLV19MP9P1_FD_148649 | JGI IMG/M metagenome (GOLD analysis project Ga0163154, IMG submission 148649) | Freshwater microbial mat bacterial communities from Lake Vanda, McMurdo Dry Valleys, Antarctica - Oligotrophic Lake LV.19.MP9.P1 | ecosystem: Environmental > Aquatic > Freshwater > Lake >...
GATGGTGGATTGGGCGCTCATGATGTAGTATCCACTACTACATACTTCCGGTCAAAAAAAGGAAAAAATCAAGAAACCCCGATTTTTGTCATGCACCCCGGGTGCGAGCGCCCATTGACCGCACGCCGACAGTGCGATACAAGGGGAGGTTGGTCTACACCTCACTCCTACCGAAACGTCACCGATCATGGGAAAAAATCACCGAGTCGTCACCAAACGTCGCCGCCGCAAAGCCTACAACGAACGCACGAAAGTGCGGCTGCGGAACATGCCGGTGACGCGCTCCGTGCGTCCGGCCGCCGATCCCGCGGTCGCGAAGGCCCCCAAGCGCAAGCCAGCGGTGAAAAAGGCCCCCAAACCGGCCGAAGTCGTCGTCCAGCCAGCCGCCATCGAGGTGCCCGCCACGATCGTTCCCGCTCCGATCGCTCCCGCTCCGATCATTCCTGCCCCGATCGTTCCCGAACCGATCGTTCCCGAGCCGATCGTTCCCGAGCCGATGCCCCCGGTTTCCGATCCCGTTGAGTCCGCTTCCGATCCAGAAGCGGTTGTCGCCGCTCCGGAGTCGACGGCGAGCCCTGAAGCCCAGCCCGAGCCGTAAGGCCGGGCCCAACCCCGGAGGGTGGCGTGCGGGGGTTTGTCGAGGCACTTCGGAAGCACACTTGTCTGGACTTCCTGTCGCCGGGCACGGGCGCCGCATCCCCTTGGGAAGTGCGCCGCTGGTTGCCCGCCATCGGGCTCCTGGCCGGGCTGCTGGTGGCCTGGATTCATCTGCCCATCGCGGAATTGCTCCTGCCCGCCGACGTCGCGCTGGTCGCGGCCATGGCGCTCCAGGCGTTCCTCCTGAACTTCGGCCCCGAGCAGGCCCTCTGCCGGGGAGTTTCCCGAAGCCCGGAAACCGCAGGGATCGCCACGGCGGCCCTGACCCTCTGCCTGCTCGCCAAGTTCGTCATCTACCGCCAGTTTTTGCCGCCCGAGATCGGGCGGGTCCTGGTCCTCGGCACGACCGCCGCCCTCACCGGACCCCTGCTGCTCGCCGCCCGGATGCGGCCCACCTCGCAACCGGACCACATCCCGCCCCCACCGGGTCTGTTCTCCGTGAGCGTCCTGCTGCTGTGGATCGCGGTCGCTGCGCTGATCGCCTCGGCGGGCGGGGATTTCGGGCACGCCATCCGCACCACCGTCTGCATCGTGGCGGGCACGGCGCTCGTTCAGATAATCGGGGCCGCGTGGGTGCGCGAACAACACGGCGGGTTGCCCGCGCCGTTGCTGCTGATGTTCTCGCTCCCCTGCGAGATCGCCGCCTGCGCGGGCCTCTTAATGGCGCGCTCGCAGTTTCTGTGAACCGTTGCCGGCCCCGGCCCGCCCGAATCCCGACCCCATGAGCGAGGCGTTCCTCATCGTCGATGGTCACAGCGTCATCTTCGCGTGGACCGATCTGCACGCCCAACATTCGCGCAACACCGAATTGGCCCGTGAAACCCTCGTCCGCCGCCTGGTCCCGATCCACGACACCCTCCGACGCACGGCCGTGGTGTTCGACGGGCGCGGCGAGCGCACCACCGAGCACCTGCACACCACAGGCATCAAGGTGTTCTATGCAGGCGGACGCCAGTCCGCGGACCACGTGGTCGAACGCCTGGTTGCGCGGCTCGGCGCCAACCATGACGTGCTGGTTGCCACCGATGATCGGCTGGAACAACAAACCGTCACCACCTTCGGCGCCTCATGGATCTCGACGGCCGAACTCCGCGACCTGGTCGATCGGGCCGAACGGGATGTGCGTGAGGAAATCCGGAAGCGCGCGCCGCGCAACCGTCCGCGCTGACACCTTCGCCCGGGCAGGGACGCCCGATCTTCCATGTCGCGCCTTCCGCTTCCAGCGCCTAGGCTTCCGGGCATGGCAGCCCACCGGATCGCGGTGCTCAAGACCTGCAAGCTGTTCATTGGCGGCGCGTTTCCCCGCACCGAAAGCGGGCGGACAAGTTCGCTCAGGGGGTTCCTCGCGGCAATTCTGGTTGCGGGGGGCTCGTGCCTGGCGGCGGACGGAAATGGCGCCCCCGGGCTCCTCGACCGGTTGATCCCGTGGGTTATCGACGAACGCGGGCAGCTCGAAGGCGTTCCGTTTCCCGAAGTCATCCGGGCCGCAACCGGTCATCAGGTGGTGCCGCTGGATCCCTCGTCCGAACCCGATGCACGGGTGGTGCACGAGATCGGCAGGGCGTTGGACGCCGTTCTCGCCCGGATGAGCCGCCCGGATTCTCCGGTGCACAACCTCGAACGGATCAACGAGGCAAGCGCGGCGTTCGAGTCGGAACTGCTCAAGACGATCAACACCGTCCCTGCCCTGCACTGCAGTCTGCCCGAAACCGCGGCGGGCGAAGCCCAGCGCTCCGGGTATCCCGACCTCCGCATCGAGCATCGGGAAAGTCGGCGGGTCTATTATCTCGATCCCAAGCTGTATGCCCGGGGTTCGCGGGACGCGACATTCCGAACCTTCTATTACGAGCCGAAGCGGGAAACGAACAAGGTGCGGGAGGATGCCCGCCATCTGCTGGCCGGCATCGAACACGATGGCGCCGGGGGAGCGTGGCGGTTCGTGCGGTGGGATCTGGTCGATCTCTCCAAACTTCAAGTGCGGCTCAAGATGGAGTTCCAGGGCAGCAACCGGGATCTCTATCGGCCGGAAACGATCGTGGCCACGGGCGGAGGGCAGTGATCCACGGGACGGCGAGCATCGCGCAGCCCGTTCCTTTCCGCTGTAAACGGGGTCAATGCCCCCGTTCTGCATTCCCCGACCCGACCCACTCGCCGCGGGCACCGGGCTGATCCAGCCCTGCTACGACAGCGGACTCACCCACTTCGAATCACGCACTCGGAGTCGGGTGCCTGCAATCCGGGATGCCTGCAATCCGGGATTGCCCTCGGATGGCGGGTGCGTGAGAGTACGCGACCAATTTCGACGCAACCATGGGTAAAACACTGTTTCAGAAGGTTTGGGACGCACACAATGTGGGCACACTGCCGAACGGGCAGACCCAGCTCCTGATCGGCACGCACCTGGTGCATGAAGTGACCAGCCCCCAGGCGTTCGCCATGCTGCGCGAACGCGGGTTGGGCGTGAAATTCCCGCACCGCACGTTCGCGACCGTCGATCACATCGTCCCGACCAACGAAGTCATCGAGCCTTACTCGGATCCGCTCGCCCAGGCGATGGTCGTCGAGCTGCGCAGGAACTGCCTCGATTTCGGGATCACGTTTTTCGACACGAACACCGGCAAACAAGGGATCGTGCACATCGTCGGGCCGGAGCAGGGGATCACCCAGCCCGGAACCACGATTGCCTGCGGCGATTCGCACACCTCAACCCACGGGGCATTCGGCGCCATCGCGTTCGGCATCGGCACCAGCCAGGTTCGCGACATTCTCGCCACCGGCACCATGGCCATCGCCCCCCTCAAGGTCCGGCGCATCAACGTCAACGGCCGGCTGGCCCCGGGAGTTTACGCCAAGGACGTCATCCTGCACATCATCCGCGTGCTCGGCGTGAACGGCGGCACCGGCTACGCCTACGAATACGGCGGATCGGTGTTCGACGAATTCACCATGGAAGAGCGGATGACCGTCTGCAACATGTCCATCGAGGGCGGGGCACGCGTCGGATATGTGAATCCGGACGACACGACGTTTGCCTATCTCAAAGGCCGCCCCTACTGCCCGACCGGCGCCGAATGGGATGCGGCGGTCGTTCGCTGGCGCAGCGCGGCCTCGGACCCGGATGCGGCGTATGACGACGTCATCGAGATCCAGGCGGGGGACATCGCACCGACGGTCACCTGGGGCATCAATCCCGGGCAGGCGATCTTCATCCACGAGGACATTCCGCGCGCGGAGGACGGACGGACCGACAGCGAGCGCGAGGGCATCCGCGAAGCATTGGCGCACATGAAGTTCGACGGCGGCGAGTCGATCCGGGGCAAACGGATCGATGTCGCGTTTTTGGGAAGCTGCACCAACGGACGCCTGAGCGATCTGCAGGAGGTGGCCAGGTATTTGCGCGGACACCACGTCGCCCAGGGCGTGAAGGCCATCTGTGTGCCCGGCTCCCAAGCCGTTGCAAAGATCGCCGTGGAACTGGGACTCGACCGCATCTTCACCGAGGCGGGCTTCGAGTGGCGGGGAGCCGGATGCTCCATGTGCCTGGCCATGAATCCCGACAAACTGGTCGGGGACCAACTGTGCGCCAGCTCGAGCAACCGCAATTTCAAAGGCCGCCAGGGAAGCATCACCGGACGCACCATTCTGATGAGCCCGCTCATGGTCGCGGCCGCAGCCGTCACCGGCGAGATCACCGACGCCCGCGAGGTGTTCGGACTCCGACCTGCCCCGGCTTCCGTCTGACCTCGGGCAACCCACCCTCACCGACCTTTCCCATGGCACTCGAAAAAATCTCACAGGTTCGCGGACGCGGCGTGCACGTGCCCGGCGATGACATCGACACCGACCGCATCATCCCGGCCCGCTTCATGAAATGCGTCACATTCGACGGGCTCGGCGAGTTTTTGTTCCACGATGTGCGCAACACGCCAGAAGGCATCCCGGTCGATCATCCCCTGAACGACCCGCGCTTCACGGGGGCGAGGGTGTTGCTGTCCGGCAACAATTTTGGGTGCGGCAGCTCCCGCGAGCATGCCCCCCAGGCGATCTATCGCGCGGGGTTTCGGGCCGTGATCGCGGAGGGATTTGCCGAGATCTTCTTTGGCAATTCGATCCAGCTCGGCATGCCGTGCGTCACCGCCTCCCGGGAGGAGATCCAGTCGCTCGCATCCCGGATCGCGGCCGACCCGGCCTTGGAGATCACCCTCGACCTCGAAGCCCTCAAGATCCGGTGCGGCGGCGGGGAATTCCCATGCGCCCTTCGCGCCGGTGCCCGCCAGTCCCTCATCGAAGGCCGCTGGGATCCCATCGCCGATCTTCTCGAAAACCTGCCGCAAGTGGACGCCACCGCGGCCCGGCTGCCTTATCTTGTCGTCGGAAGCTGACCGCGCAAACCGGCAACGGAATTGCCGCAGTCAAAAGGCGGCTGCGCCGCGGAAGAAGCGATCAGCGGGACGTCACTTCCACAACCGGGCCGGAATTCGCACTTCCAAACGTCCCCGCACCGAACACCACGCAATCCGCCAATCGCGCCCCGGGACCGATCCGCAGCGGACCGCCATCGCTCCAGGCCACCACGTTGCGGAGGTGCGCACCGCCCGCAACGGTCACTCCCGCGCCGATGGCTCCAAAGCCGGAGATCGAGGCGTCGGGATCGACCGCGACGTCGGATGCAATCACCCAGCGTCCGGCGCAAAGGCGGGCGTGCACCGCCAGATACTCGGCCGCAGTGCCGAGATCGAACCATTCGCCCGCATCGAGGACGACGCCTCCGACGACCAACCCGTCGCGGATCGCTTCGGCGAGCACCGGGATCAATGAACGCACCTCGCCCGGCGGGATGCGATCAAGGAGCGCAGGATCGATCACCGCGATCCCGGTGTACTGGTGCGTGCCGACGCAGGCGGGATCGAGCAAGCCGCGCAGATCGGTGACTCGCACGCTGCCGGGCTTCCCCTCCCCCGCGGCCACGGCCACATTGCGCACGGGACCGTTGGACCTCAACGCGAGCGTTGCGATCCCCCCGCAATCCGCATGGGCCGAGAGGAGCGGTCCGGTCGGGAGATCAGAATAGATGTCGCCATTGGCGAGCAGGAAGGGGGCGGTGAGCAGATGCGCGGAGTTGCGAAGTCCGCCCCCGGTGTCGAGCAGGAGGGGTTCGTGCTGGAAATGGATCGGGCACCCGCGATGAACGGCCCCGGGGAAGGCAGCGGCGTAGGCGGCGGGGAGGTGATGGGTGTTGACGACGAACCGGCGGACGCCGGCGTCAATCAGGCGATCAAACGTATGGGTGATGAGCGGGCGGTTGAGCACGGGCACCAGCGGCTTGGGGAGGCGGTGGGTGATCGGACGCAGGCGGGCGCCCAGGCCCGCACCCAGCACAAACGCGGTAACGATCGGCGGCATCGCAGCGGGTGGGTCAGGCAGGCTGGGGGGGGACACATTCCGCGACCCAGGCCGCGTAATCGGGATCGGCTTGCGAGGCTGGCACCGCCACGATCTCCGGCACCTCGTACGGGTGCAGTGCGCGCAATCGTTCGCGGAGCGTCTCCCAGCGTTCAGCCACTGTTTTCATCACCACCGGCACCTCATCCGCCCGCTCGATCTCGCCTTTCCAGCGGTAGATCGATCTCGCACCCGGGAGCAGCGTGCCGCAGGCAATGAGGCGCTCCTCGACCAGCAGACTCACCATCCGCTCCGCGGTCGCGGCGTCGGGAAACGTGCAAAAGATCAGCAGGGGCGGGCTCACCGCAGGAACCGGAGCAGGTTCTCACGCTCCCATCGGCGGGCTTTCCGGAAGTGACGGAACCGGCTCTCGCGACGTTGAAACTCGTCGGTGTGGACCACCCGGCGGCCCGAGGGAAGCGTCTCATCGCGCACCACGGCGTGGAGCATTTCGTGATAGACGACGTACTCGAGAAACCAGAGCGGAACAAATGCCGCGTCGAGCAACGGATGAATGCGGATCATGCGATCCTCCTCCTGAATCGTTCCGAAGATCATCGTGGTTTTTGGCCGCTGACGTCGGCGGCGCCCCCATTCGATCCGGTAACGGCGGAGCGGATGGCGGCGAAAATGCCGCGCGTTGATGCGGTCGAAGAGCTCTCGAAGATCGAAGTGCCGACCCTCGTGAGGGAGCGCAAAATACGTCTGCTGCGGCCAATTCGGCGTCAGCGCCTTCCGCTTGGGTCGCGCACGTTGGCGCGACACGGAAGCGCCCCGCGCCACGCCCGCGGCCCGCGTCCTGTTGGGCCCTTTGGTCGATTTGGTCTCTTTGACCAACCGACCCCGATTCCCAGTCTTCTTCCTCGCTGGAGCTTTGCGGCGGGCGGGAGCGGAGCGGCTAATTGCCCGGCTTGATTTGCTCCGTGAGTCTTTCAATTTCCTGCTCCAGAATCTTGATGCGTTGGAGGAGTTTGGGCAGGCGCTTGGTGAGTGCAAGTCGTTCCTTCGTTTCTTTTATCGGGGTGGCGGGCGATCCCCACCAAATCTCGCCGGGTGGGACATCTTTGCTCACGCCGCCCTGCGCTCCGATAATCGCCCGATCCCCGATCTTGATGTGTCCGGCCAGGCCGACTTGCCCGGCCAGGGTCACGTAATTTCCCAGTTCGGCACTCCCCGAGATCCCGACCTGCGCCACGATGATGGAATGTTTACCCACTACAACGTTGTGTGCAATCTGGACGAGGTTATCGATCTTGACCCCCTCTTGAATCCAAGTCCGCCCGAACCGGGCCCGATCAATGGCCACATTGGCGCCGATTTCGACGTCATCATCGATCTGGACAATGCCGATCTGCGGGATCTTGCGGTGCCGACCCTCGACCAACTCGAAGCCAAACCCATCGCTGCCGATCACGGTGCCGCTGTGGATGATGCAGCGGTTGCCGATTTGGCAACGCTCGCGAAGCGTCACATTCGGGTAAATGAGAGTGTCATCGCCAACGACGGCATCGCGTCCGATGTAACTTCCTGCGCCTACAACAGATCGAGCCCCAATGCGTGCCCCGGGCTCGATCACCGCTCCGGCCTGGACGGAAACCCCTTCTCCCAAAACCGCTTCCGGCGCCACACTCGCCTTGGGATGGATTCCCGATTCGAACGGGACCGGTGGCGGAGCAAACCGGGCGGCGACCTCCGCAAACGCCATCGACGGCTTGGGGACGAAAATCCGCGCCGGCAAAATCTCCTCGGCAAATCCCTCAGGAACCAAAGCCGCTGTCGCGAGGGAGGTGCGCAGAGCGGGGAGATAACGTGGATTGGCAAAGAAGGTCAATTCGCCGGGAGCGGCCGCCCCGGCCGGGGCCACGCCATGGATGAGCGTCGCTTCGGGAGCGCCAACGAGTTGTCCGCCAACCAAGGAGGCAATTTCACCGAGGGTCATTGGCGCATTCTGGGCACTCGATTCATCCAAGGCAACCGCGCCGTACGCCACCCACCGCCAGCAACGGGCGTGATCCAGTGTGCCCCAGTGCAGTGGACCAATAAAGTGTCTGTCCCTTTATCATGGCGCCAAAGCGCCTGCGCCGCGAAGGAGCGGCGAGGGAATGCTTTTGCGCGCAGCGCTTTGGAGTGCGGCGGCTTGGCGCCGCTTTCGTGCAGCGTGGCCAGAAAAATAAAGTGTCTGTCCCTTTATTTGTCCCAGCCACCTTGAGAAAATAAAGTGTCTGTCCCTTTATTTGTCCCAGAAAAATAAAGTGTCTGTCCCTTTATTTGTCCCAGCCACCTTGAGAGGCTGGAGACAGAGCTTTGTCGGCTGCCGGGCAACCCGGGAAAACTCCGCTTCCGATGGCGCAAGGGCGCAAGGACACCCGGGAGCCGACCCTCACCCAAGCCCCCACTTTGAATCACGCCCCTTATATCAGAAGCGTCGGCATGCTTGCCCTCTGGCAGGTCAGCGGGTACGGTCTGCTCGCCGTTCGGCGTTCCTCCCCCCGCTCCTCCGCCCCCATGAAACGCGCGCTCATCACCGGCATCACCGGTCAGGACGGCTCCTACCTCGCCGAATTCCTCCTGGCGAAGGGCTATGAAGTGCATGGGCTGGTCCGGCGTTCCTCCACGCTCCCGACTGAGCGGATCGACCATGTGTATCAGGATCCGCACGATTCCGGCGCACGGCTGCGGCTGCACTACGGCGATCTGACGGATGGAAACAATCTGTTGTCGATTGTGGAGCGGGCGTGTCCGGATGAGGTTTACAACCTCGGCGCGCAGAGCCATGTGCGGGTGAGTTTCGACATGCCGTTGTATTCCGCCGATGTGGCCGCGCTGGGAACGTTGCGGCTGCTTGAAGCACTGAGGGAGCAGGAGCGGCGTTCCGGCCACCGCGTTCGGTTCTACCAGGCGAGCTCGAGCGAAATGTATGGAAAGGTGGCCGAGACGCCGCAACGGGAGACCACGCCGTTCCATCCCCGGTCACCGTATGCGGTCGCGAAGGTCTATGCCTATTGGCAAACGGTGAACCATCGCGAGAGCTTCGGGATGCACGCCTCGAACGGCATCCTGTTCAATCACGAGAGCCCGCGACGCGGGGAGACGTTCGTGACACGCAAAATCACACGGGCTGCCACCCGCATCAAACTGGGCCTTCAGGACAGGCTGTTTCTGGGCAACCTGGACAGCAAGCGCGATTGGGGATTTGCGGGTGACTTTGTCGAGGCGATGTGGCTCATGCTGCAGCGCAACGAGCCGGACGATTATGTGATCGCGACCGGTGAGACGCACAGCATCACCGAGTTTTTGGAAGCCGCCTTCGGGCTGCTCGATCTGGACTGGAAACAGTATGTGGAACAGGACCCGCGTTATTTCCGTCCGGCCGAGGTCGATCTCCTCCTGGGCGATTCGGGCAAGGCCCGGACTGTGCTCGGCTGGCAGCCGCGCGTCACCTTTCCCGAGCTCGTGAGGATGATGGTGGCGGCTGATCTTGAATTGGCGAAGCAGGAGAAAATCCTTCGTGCGGCCGGGCATCCCGGGCGAGGACCCGAAACCGAACAGGGACACTGAGATGCTGACGCTTGCGGGCAAACGAGTCGTGGTGACCGGCGGCGCCGGGTTTCTCGGGCGCGTGCTGGTCGCAAAACTGCGGGAGCGCGGGGTCTCGGAGATCTTCGTTCCGCGCCGGAAAGAGTTCGACCTCACGCGGCACGCGGACGTGGTGCGTCTCTACGGCGAGGCCCGGCCGCAGGTGGTGTTTCATCTCGCGGCCGAGGTGGGTGGGATCGGCGCCAACAAGGCCCATCCGGGCCGATTTTTCTATGCGAATGCCGCGATGGGCCTGCACCTGATCGAAGCGGGACGCCTCCACGGCGTCGAGCGCTTCGTGCAGACCGGCACGATCTGCACGTACCCGAAATTCGCTCCCGTGCCGTTCCGGGAGGAGGACAACTGGAACGGTTATCCCGAGGAGACCAACGCCCCCTACGGCGTTGCGAAAAAGGCGCTCCAAGTGATGCTGGCGGCTTACCGCGACGAGTACGGGTTCGACGGCGTCTATGTCCTTCCGGTGAATCTTTACGGTCCGGGTGACAATTTTCATCGGGAGAGCAGTCATGTGATTCCATCCATGATCCGGCGGATGACCGAGGCCCGGGACGCCGGCGACGACGCGATTGCGATCTGGGGAACCGGCGAGGTCACCCGCGAATTTCTTTACGTCGACGATTGTGCGGAGGGGCTCCTGCTGGCGGCTGAGCGGCTGACCGACAGCGAGCCCGTGAATCTTGGGACCGGACGCGAGATCCGGGTGGCTGACCTTGCCCGGCTGGTGGCGGATGGGGTGGGATTCCGGGGCGAACTGCGATTCGATCCCACGAAACCGGAGGGCCAACCCCGGCGGTGCCTCGACACCCGCCGGGCCGAGGAACGCATGGGATTCCGCGCAACGGTGGATCTGGAGGAGGGCCTGCGACGAACTATTACGTGGTTCGAGCAGCAGCAGCGAGCGGGAGCGATCCGCGAAGTCGTCTACGGGGAGTGACGCAGAACGCCCGTCCGGCGTTGGCCGAACGGGCGTTCGAGAGAGTGGTTTGGGTTGCGGGGGAGAGAACTCAGTTCTTCTTCTCGGTCTTCGCTTCCTTGGCGGGACTCGTGGCGGGGACGGCGGCATCCTTGGGCCGGTTCTTGTTGAGTTCGTCAATGACGGACTGGCTGAAGTCGAGGTCATCCTTCGCGGAGATCAGGAAGGGGACGCCGTTGAGGCTCGATCCTGACTTGTCGAACACGATCTCGAAGCCTTTGGTTTTGACGATGTCCTGCACGATCTTGGTGATCTCCTCGACGATGCCGTTGCGCATCCGGACCGCCTGCTCCTGAAGCTGCTTCTCGCGGGTGGAGCGGAACTCGTTGATCTCGCGCTCGAGGCCCTTGGTCTCGCCGATCTTCTCGTCGCGGGCCTTCGTCTTCTGGTCCTTGGCCTCCTTGCTGAGCTCGGGCTTCTGGATCTCCTCGTTGAGCTTGTTGATCCCTTCCAGGTTCTTCTTGTAGGATTCCATCCGCTCATCGAGTTCCCCCTTGGCGGTCGAACGGGCTTCGTTGATCTTCGCCTCGGCATCCTTGGTCTTGTAATAGGACGAGAAGATCTTGTTCATGTCCACGGTCGCAACACGCTGGGCGTGGAGCGAGGGGGTGGCGACGGCAAGGGCGGCTGCGATGCAGAGTAGGGTGCGCTTCATGGGTGGGTGGTAGGTTCTGGTTGAGAGTGAGTCAGACGGGGGTTTGTGAGGTTTCGTTCAAAACTGATAGCCGACGTTGAAGTTAAATTTACCCCCGCCGTCGTTGAATTGGTCGGTTTGGATGGGGACGCCGAAGTCCAGACGGACGGGCCCGATCGGGAGGTCGAGGCGGGCTCCGATGCCGAAGTTGGAGTTTACATCAGCGCCCCAGTCGTAAGCGCCGGAGCCTACAAATCCGACATCGTAAAAAACCGCTCCGCGCACCTTCGAGATGATTGGGAATGTGTATTCAGCGGTCAACCGGCCCAGGGTCTGCCCGCCAATCGGCTCCCCATCTTCATCTTTCGGGCCCACCTCGCGGTAGTCGAATCCGCGCAGGGTGTTGGCGCCTCCGAGATACAGCCGGTCATAGATCGGCACCCCTTCGCCACCGCCCATCGAATCGACCACGCCGAGTTCGCCCACGAACTGAAGAATGGTATCCCAGGGCAGGTTGAAGAACTTGCTGGCTTCGATCCCCCACGCGTAGGTCTCGACATCGCCGCCGAGGACCCCGCCCGCGGTGGATAAGAACCCCTCGACCTTATGCCCCTTGCGGGTCAGGAACAGGTTATCCCGGGTGTCCCAGGTGAGGGTGGCGGTGAGGGAGCTCTTCAAGTCATCCCCCGCCGCGTCCTGGAAGGTTTGCGACGCCGCTTCGTCGACCCCGGAGATCTCGATATTTTCGATGCGGTATTCGGTGCGGAGCGAGACGAAATCGCCGAGCGGCTTGCGGGCATTGAAGGCCAACCCGTAGTTGCTCTGATCGTAAACGTCGCTGGTGTAGGTGGCCTTCCGGTAGAAGGCCTCGCCGCCCACGGAGAGTTTGCGATCAAGGAACCACGGCTCCGTGAGGCCGATGATGAAATCCTGGCGCTTGTCGCCGTATTGGGCTCGCACGCGGAATCGCTGGCCGCCCCCGGTGAAGTTGGGCCAGCGCTTGATGTCGAAGTTGGATTGTTGCAGCTCCGCGAACCCGATGAAGCTGTCGATGGAGCTGAACCCGGCACCAAAGTTGAAAGCGCCGGTCCGCTTCTCCTCGACCTGCACGTTGAGATCCTTGCGCCCGGGAACCATGGTCTCCGCGGGGAAGAGATCGACTTTGGAGAAATAATTGAGGTTCAGCAGGCGCTGGCGGCTCGCCTCGACGAGGACGGTGTTGAAGACATCGCCAGGTGCCACCGCGAGTTCGCGCCGGAGAACCTTGTCCTGGGTCTTGGTGTTGCCCTCGATATTGACACGTTGCACGTAGGACTGGGCTCCCTCGTCGATGCGCAAGTTGAGATTGACGATTCCCCTGCCGCCCGGGGTGGTTTCGGGGATGACCTGCATATCGACGTAGCCCCTGGCCCCGTAAAGATCGTTCAACGCCTTGACGTCCGCCCTCAGCCCGGACGGCCCGTAGATACCGCCCTCGGTGAGCTTGAGCGCGGCGCGCAACTCCGCCTCGGTGAAGAGTTGCTGGCCGCTGATGCCGAGCTTGCCGAGCTTGTATTGATCGCCCTCGGAAATGACCAACAGGATGTCGACCTTGTCCCCTTTTTCAGCGGGGTCGATCCGGGTGTCCGTGACACGCGCGTCGGCGTAGCCGCGGTCGCGGTAGAGATCTTCCACCGCCACGACATCCTGGTCGAGCTGCTCCTTGTTGATGCGGCCAGCCCGGATGAAGGGAATGAGGATCCCGCGCGGCTTGGTCTTCATCACTTTCTGCAAATCCCTGGCCTCGATGCCGGCGTTGCCCTGGAATTTGACCGAGCGGATCACCTGCTTCCCCCCCTCGCTCACGGCGAACACCACGCGGGCCGTGCCGGCCCGCTCGTCGGTCTCGACCTTGTACTGGACGTTGATATCGCTGAAGCCCTTCTTGGTGTAATAGTCCACGATCTTCTGCCGATCCTGTTCGAGAGCCGCCTCGTCGAGGGTGTCCCCGGTCTTGACGGCAAGCTCCTTCCGGATCCGGCTCTCCTTGAGCCGTGTCACACCCTGGAGTGTGACCGCCTGCACGGTTGCGCGGGTTTGCACGACGACCACCACTTTCACGCCGTCGGCGGCCGGCTCACTGAAGATGCGCAGATTGCTCACCCCCCCGGTGCCATACAGATTGCGGATGTCTTCCTCGGCAATCTGAGACGAATACGGCTTGCCCACCGCCGTGCGCATGTTGGCGAGAATCCGCTCTTTGCTGACGGACGCGGGTCCGACGTATTGGATCTCGATGGATCGGACCACTGAGCCTTCCTGGGCCCGGGCCTCCGGGCAGGGGGGCAGCGCGAGGGCAAGCAAGAGAACGACCGACAGAAGGCGGAGCGCGTTCGCGGAGCGGGAATACATAGAAGTGGATGGGTGGTAAAACGCCAGGGCTTCCCATACCTCGAAAGCCCCGAGCGGGGGTAGTTCTCGGGAAATGGGTCCGAAAGGTCAAGGCATGAGTTCCGGCCCCGACAGGCATGAGTTCCGGCTCGAGTTTCCAACGCCTTGCTTTCACCGGGCGGACCCCCTAAACTTCGCGGCTCCTTCAATGAAACCGTCCCGATCCCGCACCCCGAAGTCCGCCTCCCCGAACGGCGGACGATCCAAGGCCGCGCCGAAGTCCCCGACTTCGGCCGGACGCCTGATGTCCGGCTCCGACACGCTCGTCGCCGCACTGGAGCGCCAGGGGGTCGAGGTCATTTTCGCGTATCCCGGCGGAGCGAGCATGATGCTCCACCAGTCGCTCACCCGCTCGCAAAAAATCCGCACCATTCTGCCACGGCACGAACAGGGCGGGGTGTTCATGGCGGGCGGATACGCACGTTCGACCGGCAAGGTGGGGGTGTGCATGGCCACTTCGGGTCCGGGTGCCACAAATTTGGTGACGGGCATCGCCGACGCATGGATGGATTCCGTGCCGCTGGTGGCGATCACCGGGCAGGTGGCGCGCGACTCCATCGGACGGGGCGCGTTCCAGGAGACCGACGTTTTCGGCATGACGCTGCCCGTGGTGAAACACAGCTATCTGGTGATGGATCCCGCGGACATCCCGCGCGTGGTGGCGGAAGCGTTCCACATCGCGCTGTCCGGCCGGCCCGGCCCCGTGGTCATCGACATCCCCAAGGACGTCCAGCGGGCGCTCTGCCCGCCGGTCTTCCCCGACCAAGTGACACTGCGCGGCTTTCCGGACCCCCCCCGGGCGGACGACGTGCCGCTGCACGAGATCCTCGGCCTGATCGAGAAAGCCGAGCGTCCGGTGCTTTATGTGGGGGGCGGAATCATCACCGGCGGCGCCCACGAGGAACTGCGGGAGTTCGCGGAAGCGACGAATATCCCGGTGACCACCACGCTCATGGGGATCGGCTGTTTCCCGGAGGGACATCCCCAGTCGATGAAATGGCTCGGGATGCACGGCAGCGTGTTTGCCAATTACGCGGTGGACCAGAGCGACCTGTTGCTCGCGTTCGGAGTGCGGTTCGACGACCGAGTGACCGGCAAGGTGTCCGAGTTCGCCAAGCACGCGACCATCGTCCACATCGACGTCGACAATTCGGAGATCAACAAAAACAAGAAGGTGCATCTGCCGGTGCTCAGCGATGTCCGCTACGCACTGCGCCGCCTGAACGAATTGATCCGCAAGGAACGCCGCACCCGCAAGACGTTCCCGAACTGGCATGCCCAGATCGATGCGTGGAAGAAGGAATTCCCATTCCACTGGAACCCGATCCCGGGACGCATCCTGCCGCAGGAAGTGGTGCGCGAGGTCTACCGCCTGACGAAGGGCGAAGCCATTATCACCGTGGGCGTGGGACAGCACCAGATGTGGGCAGGCCAGTTCTATGATTTCCAGCATCCCCGCAGTTTCCTGAGCTCCTCGGGGCTCGGGGCGATGGGATTCGGGTATCCGGCGGCGCTCGGGGCCAAGGTGGCTCATCCGAACCGCCAGGTGATCGATATCGACGGGGACGGTAGTTTCCTCATGAACGTGCAGGAATTGGCCACCGCCGTGGCCGAAAACATCCCGGCCAAGGTGGTAATCCTCAACAACCAGCATCTCGGCATGGTGGTGCAATGGGAGGACCGCTTCTTCGACAGCAACCGCGGCCACACCTTCCTGGGCCTCCCGCACGACACCGGCCGGATCTATCCCGATTACCTCCCAATCTGCGAAGGATTCGGCGTCAAAGCCGAGCGCGTGATCGATCCCAAGGATCTCGTGCCCGCCCTCAAGCGCATGATCGAGGCGAAAACCCCGTATCTGCTCGACGTCATGGTGCCCTACACCGAGCACGTGCTGCCCATGATTCCAGCCGGCGGAACCGTCAGGGACATCATCCTCGAGCAGATGGGCGCCAATACCAAGGCACTCACGGGCGATCTGCCGGGGTAACCGGCGGAGGCGTTTTGCGATCCTTCCCACCCGGCCCGGCCCGGCTTGGGCGCTTGCGCTGCTCTGTTTGCAGCCCTGCCAGGCCGCATGGGATGATCCCGGCGAACCCGCCGATGCGGATGGCTGCCAGGCGGGGGACGCAGGTGGCACCGGGTGGCAATCCGACTGGTACCTGTACAGCTCGATGATGACGAACTGGGGATCGTCACGCTGCCGCTGGAAGGATCGCCGACTCCGTTTTGGCTGTGCCGGGCGGGCCCGGACCTCGGCGAGGCACTCGCAACCCTTTTGCTCAGCTCGGCACGCAGCCGTAGGGTCGGCGGGCGGCGGGAAACAGCGAATCGAGAATCTCCCTGACGGCATCGGGTTTGCCGGCCAATCGGCAGAGCTACAGCCCGAACGACGCGTCGGCGTTCACGGCTGTTCCCGCCGATGAGACCCAGCGTCCGTTGACACGTTTTTGTGACGATCGTCACAAATCCGTGGCAACCCGCCAACCGCAGGGGAGTCGCGAGAAGTCTTGCACGGCGACAGGGACGTACGGCATCAGAGGGCCCAGGGGAGGCCCCGCGACGGCTCCGGCAAATCGCGCGACCAACGCGCAGCTTCGGCTTTCGCGGGGAGACGCGGCGGGCTACTGCCTTACGCCCGCGTAGAACGGATTGTGACGAAGTTCGAGAGCCACCGTGGTGAGGGGGCCGTGCCCGGGGCAAAGCACCGTCCCGCCCGGGAGCGAGAGGATCTTCGAGCGGTTGTTGGCGAGGGCGGCGACCCATGCGGAGGGCGCCCCGCCCATCGATCCCGCGAACAGCGCATCGCCCACCACCGCGACCGGACGCGCGAGACCCTCGATCACGTAGGTGCGGGCGCCGGCGGAATGACCGGGTGTCGCGAGCGCCCGGATCCGGAGTCCGCCCGCGGCGAACGTCCACCCGTCGTCGGCGGCTGCCGATCCCCCGAAGGGCTCCTCCGTGCCGGAAAACAGCGGTGGATTGCCAGTGCGATCGCGGAGAGTCTCCACCTCGGCCACATGATCCCCGTGGGTGTGAGTGAGCAGCAGCGCCGAGACCTTGAGGCCGTTGGCTTCGATGAAATGCAGCATCCGGCCGGCATCCGCTCCCGAGTCGAACACGATCGCCGCGCGCGTGGCCCGATCCCAGGCGACGTAGGCGTTCACGGTCATCGCGAGATAGTCGCTCGTGAACTGCGCGAGCCCCGACACCTCGATCTCTCCCGGGTGCCAGGCTTTGCGTCCGATGGCGACCAGGGCATCGGGGTCGAGCCCGAGCACCGGCGCGAACTTGCGCGCGTGGCTTTCGTCGAAGCGTCCGGACCGCGCGGCACCGACGGCCTGCACCGCAACGCCCGCCCGTTCGGCGAGCGCGGCGTCGGTGAGGCCAAGTCCGCGCAGCGCTTTGGCGAGGATGTCCTCGTAATTGTCTTCGAGCGGGATCATGGGCTTCACTCGATGCGGCGCGCGGCGAGCTGGGCCCGGACGCAGAGCTCGGCGGCCTTGAAGGCGTGGGCTTGGGTCATGGCGTGCTCGGTGCGGTTGAGCGAATCGAGAATCAGTCGCCCGAAATACGGGAACCCAACCTGGCCCGCCACGCTGAAATGTTTCTCCCCCGCGCCATTCACGAGATAAACTTGGTCGCCCGCCGGATCGCGCGCGACATCGATGTATTTGCGGAGCTCGATGTAGCCCTCGGTCCCGAGAATCGTCAGCCGCCCGTCCCCCCAGGTGCCGAGACCGTCCGGAGTGAACCAATCGACCCGGAAATAGTTGGTCGTGCCATTGTTGCCAACGAGCGAGGCATGCCCGAAATCCTCGAGCTCGGGGTAGTCCACTTTGTGCGCGTAGTTGGCCACCTCGGCCAGGGTGACGGTGGCATCGGTCGCGCCGGTGTAAAACAGGTACTGCTCGATCTGGTGGCTGCCGATGTCGCACAGGATCCCGCCATACTTGGCGTGCTCGAAGAACCAGGCCGGGCGAGAGGGCGCGTTGAGGCGATGGGGTCCGAACCCAATCACCTGAAGCACCCGGCCGATGGCCCCTTGCTGCACCAGATCGCCGGCGAACCCCGCCGATTCGACGTGCAACCGCTCACTGTAATAGACCATGTATTTGCGGCCCGTGCGGGCCGCGACCCGGCGCGCTTCCTCAAGCTGGTCGAGCCCGGTGAACGGCGTCTTGTCGGTGAAATAATCCTTGCCCGCCTCCATCACCCGGCAGCCGAGCGGTCCGCGCTCGCTGGGGACGGCCGCAGCGGCCACCATCCGCACCTCGGGATCGTCGAGGATTTCGTCGAGCGCCCGCGCCACCCGGGTCTCGGGGTACCGGGTCCGGCACGCCTCAACCTTTTTGGGGTCGGGATCGAACACCCACTTGAGGGTGCCACCCGCCTCGACCAGGCCGTTGCATTGCCCGTTGATGTGACCGTGATCCAAGGCGGTGGCCGCAAACACGAACTCGCCGGGTTTCACAACCGGATTGGGCTTGCCCGAAGGGGCGTAATTCATCCCGTTAGATTTTTGCATGGGAATCGCAGGGTAAAGCGCCGTGCCCGCAAGGGTCACGGCATTTTCCAAACGCCAGATGACAATAAAGTGTCTGTCCCTTAGTCGCTCCGGGGTCACCGCCCCCGGCTACAACGGAAGGCGCCGGGCCCGCCTTCAGCAGAAGGCTCCCCCGATTCGAATCAGCCCTCCCG
>Ga0163154_10004427_pt1 | contig 18430 bp, 14 predicted proteins | sample OliLakLV19MP9P1_FD_148649 | JGI IMG/M metagenome (GOLD analysis project Ga0163154, IMG submission 148649) | Freshwater microbial mat bacterial communities from Lake Vanda, McMurdo Dry Valleys, Antarctica - Oligotrophic Lake LV.19.MP9.P1 | ecosystem: Environmental > Aquatic > Freshwater > Lake >...
TCTGGTTGGTGGGCAAAACAGACGGTGCGATTGCTAAGATCGGAGAAGTAGGGGAGGAGCTATTGTACAAAATAAGTGAACAAGCTTTTGCCGGAGAAGATTATTTAGACGAAGTAATCCAGGCAAACATGGCGCGTTGGGGGCTAGTATTTTATCGGGCTGAGCTGCGCAGGCATCTAATTAAGGTCAACTAGTTTACGACAATTGTAAGAGTTTTCTTTGAGTTAGCTAAGAACTTCTTTAACCATTCGTTCTAGACTCAGGTATGTATCAATTACCGAGTGTTGATAATAATTATCAGCTTATGCCTCGTGAGAAACTATCACATGCCGGGATAGAGGAACTTAGCAATAGCGATTTACTAGCCTTGATCTTTAGTGTGGGCAATCGCAAGGAGTCTGTAATGCAAATGGCTCAACGCGCTATCAAGGACTACACTGTGAACGCATTGTTGCACGTGAGGGACTATACTAAGTTGAGCGAGGCGTTGGATCTGCCTCCGGTGAAGGCGATGCAGCTCTTGGCTGCTGTTGAGCTGGGGCGCAGATTGTTCAAGCCTTCAGAACATACCAAGCTATTACTCAATTCGCCAGAGAAAGTTGTGACACAGTTCCAGCATTTGCGAGAAAAGTCGAGAGAGGAACTGTGGGCTGTTTATTTGAATACCAGGCAACTACTGCTAGGCAGTGAGCTGCTGGCGATGGGTTCGAAAAATATGCTGATTGCAGAGCCGGGGCAAATACTCAGTCTCGCACTTGAGCTCAATGCCAGCGGGATTATTCTATTGCACAACCACCCCAGTGGCAGCATTGAGCCAAGTGAGCCAGATCTGGATTTTACTAACCGTGTAGTTTCAGCATGTAGACTTTTGCAAATCCAGCTGGTGGACCATATTATCATCGGGCAGGGATATTATAGTTTTGCAGAGCAGGGGATTTTGAGCAATGAATCAGCATTCGCTAGAGCGCCAGACTAATCAGCTTGATATAGCTTAGATCTAGTAGCTGCCAATCATGACTAACTGTATATGTAGAGATGTTTTGCCTAATTTTTGCTGCCAGCTCAGGGCTTTGCAGGAGAGCCTTTATTCCAGCAACGATAGTGCCTGGTTGGTTAGTATTAACAACATAGGCAATATCTTGTAAGTCACTGAGTTGGGATGACTGAGTAATAATAGTTGGTATCTTAGCACTGAGAGCCAGTCTGATAGCTCCGCTAGCAGTTTCTTTAGCTTCAGGATAGGCAAAGACTGCAATGTCAGCAGTGCTCAGGATGGTCTGAATCTCGACAGTCTCAAGAAAATCCGGAATATGTAGAACATTATTCTGTAGACCAAATTCTAAGATCTGCTGGGAGAACTGTTTGTCCATCGCTGCTGAAGAGATATTTCGAGGATTAACGGCGTTCAAGGCTATGTAGAGTAGGTTGGGATATTCCTTTACTAAAATCTTGATAGCTTCCAGAGTTTCAAGCAGGCCTTTGTTCTCTACCATAAACCCATGGGAAGCAATGATGGGACCACTCTCTGGCACAATGTCTAGCCTCTGCCTCAAGCGTGACCGAGACTGGCCCGGGAAGCTGCTATTTCCATGGGGGAAATATGTGCAATTAGTTAGGCCTAGATTGCGCAAATAATCCAGATCTTTGCTATTCAGTACATGTATTTGGCTACATAATAGTAGGTCGGCCTTGATTTCTGCAATCTCAGCTCCAGAAACCTGCACTGAATGAGCCGTCAGGATGATCTTGACTCCTCGGCTATGCAAACCCTGAATCAGTTTAGATAGACTAGGATAACTAAAGTGGCCGATACTAAATTGAATATGCACAACATCTAGTGGCTTGCGTCCCAATTTCTGCTCTTCAGCATCAAGCCAACTGAAGACATCAGCAAAATCGAGTTCGTTATATTCCCAAAGTCGCACAATATTACCAGCGTCAGGAGCAACTCTGCCGACAACATCATTATTGGCAATAATGATGAGGCTTGCAAAAGAACTTCCCAAATGTTTGTATAAATATTTACTATACTCAGCGATTCCGCAAACAGTATTGTAAGTGCTTAACACGCCTAAATGGATTTTCTTGGTAGCTCTCAATCCCTGTGAATTTTGCAGGCACTTGAGTAAGGTAGCTGCGCTTTGCCCCCAGGTGTAATTTTGGGTCAAGCCCTTGGCATTGGCAATTAACGCGGCCTGTTTGTCACCACCTTTTTCGCTATAGACTTGCCTAAGTTTATTGCGCAAGTCTTGTCCATTAACCTCCGCCCAAAATGCGCCAGGATTATCCAAATGACTTCTGGCTGGTTGCAACTCGTAGTCCAATAAATAAGCATTGCTGTCGTCACAAAAGTCCATTTGGCCACTCCAGGCAGTGACCAACAATGTTGTACCCAAATACATTGACTCTAATGCAGGCAGATTGAATCCCTCGGCGCGTGAACAGGATATTGTGGCGTCGCAGGCTTGGTAGAGGGCTGCCATGTCTTGGTCAGTGAGGTCATAGTCCATGATTAGCTCAATCTCAGGACAACTGACACGAGTCTGTGCAATTTTGATCAGCTCCGGCAAAGCATTATTTATATTCGGGAAGCTTTTGATGACCAGGGCAACGTCGTCATTACTGCTAAATTCATTTGAAAAGGCCGTGATCAAAGCTTCGGGACTTTTTCGGCTCATACCGGAACTATTGTGAAAAAATTTATAACTCTTCTTAGTTTTGATAAGCTTCTGTGCAGCAACACTGCCTTGGGCAGCTGAAATTGTCTGTCCATAGCTTAAGAATTCTTGCGATAAAGCATTAGGAATAATCACAATCGGGACTGTGACTCCGGAATTTTCCAATACTGTGCGGGTATGGAGACTGGCTGCGAATACTCCATCAAGATTGGCGTTAAATTCATTTACCCAACGTTCAGGTAAGCGACTTTCTTCCCAGGCCAAATATGCAAATTTCTGCACAGAATTCAGATTAGCCAAGCCGTGCAAACTATTGGCATCCTTGGGGAAATTGTTATAAATGATAATATCCCATTGTTTAGCAGGATCAAAATCTTCATAAATATTTTCTAAGTCAGGATAATTCTGAAAGTCTTGTTTATTTGCTACCCTGGATACTGCGCTGGGATCAGCAGATAATTTCACCTGCCAGTCTGGCTTTTCAGCTGCAATCTGCTTTGCTAGGGCGATCGCTAGGCCTCTATTGACTTTAGCCAAAGAGTACTCGTCTGCATGGGGTCCATAGATTAAGATCTGCGCCATAATTAAATTGATTTAGACTGAGAGTTTAGTTTAGCAATTTCTGCTTTCAGCGCTGAATTTTCCATTTGCAACATTGTCAGCAAATAATACACTTGTTCATTGAATTTTTGCTGAGTTTGCAAAGGTCGCTCCAGAGTATTCCTGACAATATTGGCAATTTTCTCAATAATCAGATTCTTGAGTTTGCGCGCTAATCCTTGCTCTGACTTGCGAAAGTCATAATAAAGTCCACCTAAGATTGACTTCGAGTCTTTAGCAATTTCATACACCGCTGCCACTAACTTTGGGTCGTAAGCATCAAACTGGCCACTCTGCGCTGATATTTGCTCAGTTACACCGTATGCTTTCACCTTCTGCAAGAACTCAACAGTATCGATAGGGACCATAATAAATACCTAGCTAGTTGAGTTAATTATCCGCCACAATGCTTCTGCCAATTTATGGCTATCATGTCTGATAAGACTACGCTGCAATACATCACCTTTTACCGTCTTGGTAACTTCACTAGAGAGTAGATCTGCGCGCACTACATTGCTTAATTCTAAATCATCTGTGACTGGAAAACTATTTTCAGCTAAATAGTGATTTAGTACTTCTAGAGGCAGCTTAGTGCTGTTCAGTATAATAAAGTTAGGTTGTCTTTGAGTGTATTTCTCTAATTCAGATAAATAGTCCTGTTGGGTCATTCCATGTGTTTGCCCGAATTTAGAAACTAGATTGGCGACATAAATAATTTTAGCCTTAGTAACTTTCAGCACTTCAGGCATGCCCCCAATCACCATATTCGATAATAAACTAGAATAGAGGTCACCAGGCCCGATGATAATGAAGTCAGCCTCCATTAAAGCAACTCTAACCTTTGGATTTAAAGTAGCAGAAGGTTCAGTCCATAGATTTACCAATCTGGCAGTACTATCATGTGACCCTTTGTCAGGATCATCAATATTTTTTTCACCATAAAGCTTTTCACCATTGGCATATTCAGCTACCAAATGTACGTTATTGGTAGTAACTGGTAAGATCTTGCCGCTGACGTTGAGAATCTCTGCTGCTGCTTCTATGGCTGCTTCTTCAGATCCGAGCATGTCAGTAAGCGCTGTCAAAAATAGATTGCCAAAATTATGTCCAGCTAATGAGGAAGATTCACTAGCGAAACGGTATAGGAAAAGCTCGCGTAGCAATCGGCTAGCCTCGTCTTCCCTTGCCAATGCGACTAAAGAGAGACGTACATCGCCAACGGGCAATATACCGAATTCGTCGCGCAGCCTACCAGTACTGCCACCGCTATCAGTCATATTGATCACGGCTGTTAATGCTAAACTCGGATATAGCTTTAGCCCTGTCAAGACTGTAAAAGTTCCTGTCCCTCCACCAATTACTACAACATTTATTTTCTTCATTTAACTGTTACGCTTTTGGCTAAATTTCGAGGGCGATCAACATTATTACCTTTAGCTTTGCCAAGATAATAGGCAAGTAGTTGTAAAGGCAATACATTAACTATAGCACTGGTATGGGGCAAGTTAGGAACCGGAAGATAATAATCAAATAGTTCATTTGGACTACTGGCCAGTCCGATTATCTTACCACCACGCGCTTTGACTTCTGCAGTGGCACTGAGCATATCTGCCTTCATTTCGTCTTCACTAATGATTGTGACCACTGGAGTGCCCTTTTCGATTAAGGCAATGACGCCATGCTTGAGTTCTCCTGCGGCAAAGCCTTCAAAATGTTGATAACTTATTTCCTTAAGTTTCAATGCCCCTTCTAAAGCAATATAGAAATTCTGTCCTCTCCCTAAGATAAAGCCATGAGGCTGGTTAACTAGATAGGCTACTACATCGTCTAAGGCATTTTGTAGAAGTGGGTTTGTCAAAAGACTATCGATTGCACTAGCAGTCATTTCTAGTTCAGATTGGCCTTGTTTGTAGTTAGAATTAAGTGTGGAAGCAAGCAAGTATCCCCAACTTACCTGAGCAGTAAAAGCCTTGGTGGAAGCAACACAGATCTCAGGCCCAGTACGTGAAAAATATGGAAAGTCGGAGACTTGAGTTAGCTTGGAACCCAGCATGTTTACCAGGCTAGCAATCTTGCCCCCACGCTTACGCATCATTTCCACAGCATCCAGAGTGTCAGCAGTTTCTCCACTTTGTGAAACTGCCAGTATCAAATCTTGGGAAGAAAAGTGTTCTTGATAACTATCAATTTCATAAGCTTTGAGCTCGATAGCGTTGATATGCGCATACTTTCTTAAATAATAGGCTATTTGTCCAGCTGCTAAAGCAGCAGTTCCGCAACCCAGAGTATATACTGTTCTTGCAGCTCTAATGCTTTCCAGGATAGGTTCCAATTCTGTTTCGCTATAATTGCTGATCACTCTTACAGTGTGTTTTTGTTCGTGAATCTCCTTCAACATAAAGTCTGCAAATTCGCCCTTATCTACTTGACTATCCTGAATCTCCATAGATTCATACAATGCTGTTGCTGGTTTGACTTCGGGTTGATTGAGCGAGAATTTTTCTAAACCCTTCGTCGAAATTAGCACGCCCTCCATATCATCCAGTTGTAGGATTTGATTGGTGTAATTGGCAAAGGCTAAGTAATCCGAGGCTAAATAATAGTTATTTGCATCAGAAGCAGAACCCTTACCTGCAACCAATGGTGAGCCGTTTCGGATGGCAATAACCTTGATATCATCGTTTTTCAGGTTAATAATGGCAATAGTATTACGACCAGCTAGCTCTGTAAATGCTGCTTTGACTGCCACAAATAATGATTGACCTTTTTGTTTATGATCCTCAATCAATCTTACAATAACTTCAGTATCTGTTTCAGTGGAAAACTGCACACTTGGACCTAATTGAGTTTTTAGGGCCTGATAGTTTTCTACAATACCGTTATGGACAACTGCAAAGCTTGAATCTGTGGCCAAATGCGGATGTGCATTATTGCTCGTGACTCCACCATGTGTTGCCCAGCGCGTATGTGCTATTCCAAAATAATTTGTAGATTTTGTTTTAGCCGCTGCAGATGCTATCTTGCCGTCCTGTGGATAGGGCAGGCTATATTCTTTAAGTCCTAGCTCTGCTCTAGAAATAGGCACTAGGCCTACATCTTTACCGAAATAGAAATTTTCTGATTCCTGCTGCTTAAAGCATAATCCCCAGGAATCATAGCCTCTGTATTCAAGTCTTTGTAAGCCTTTTCGTAAAATTTCCACTGGTTCTTCAGAGCCTGCATATACAAATATTCCACACATAATATTTAGTTGTCATTATTAGTTAAGCTAGCATAGCCCTTGGGGTAACGTTTTTGCCATTTGTATGAATGCTCTAGAGTATCAGCAAGCGTATATTTGGCTTCCCAGCCCAAGACTGCTTTAGCTTTGGCATTGTTGGCAACATAACCTGAAGGGTCACCGGGTCTGCGCGGACCAATCTCCCAATTGAACTGACCATGAATTTTCTCTAAAAGCTTAACTACTTCTAAATTGGTGGAACCTATACCAGTTCCTACATTGATAATGTCACAACCCTGAAAGCCTTCAAGATAACCTAAAGCAGCAGTGTGCGCTCTAGCCAGATCTTCGACATGAATATAATCTCTAATGCAGCTCCCATCGGGAGTCGGATAGTCATCGCCGAAAATAGTTAATTTCTCACGTTTGCCCATAGCTGCTTCAATTGCCACTGTGATAAGGTGAGTTGGTTTAGGATAATCTTGGCCGATTAATTGCTCGGGGTTTCCACCAGCTGCATTGAAATAACGTAAAATCACGCTATCTATTTGTTCAGATCTGGCAGTATGTTCTGTTGCCAGAGCCATAAGTAGGTTCTCAACAGTAAATTTGCTCCAGGCATAAGAGTTTTCAGGTCTACGAATAGATGTCTCGTCCACTAAAGTAGTCTCAGGGGTTCCATATACCGCAGCTGTGGAGGAAAATACTAGCTTGCGAATTCCGTTGACCTGCATAGCCTGTATCAGGTTAATACTGCCAGTGACATTATTCTCGTAGAATCTAGTGGGGTACTCCATAGAGACACCTGCCTCGATCAAGGCTGCGAAATGTATGACAGCCTCTGGCTTATGTTGTGCACATACATCCATGATAGCTTGCTTATCAAGGAGATCACCAGGGATGAGCTCGATATCAGCATTAGTATTCTTGCGTACAATTTCAATAGCTTCTATATGGCCATTTTTTAAATTATCGAATACAACCAACTTATATTGGCCAGTACGTGCCAACTCTAGTAATGTATGCGAACCAATATAGCCTGAACCCCCCGTGATTAGAATTGTTTGCATGAATAGCTTTAGTTATTAATTAAATTAGCCAGCATTGGGAATAGTTAGAGCTTCTGATAAGACTTCCTTATCTTTTCTAAAGACCAAGAATTTGTAAAACAAATAACTAGAAATGACTTGAAAAGAGGTGGCTAATATCTTGGCACTGCTGGTAAGCGGGAATTGACCACGTTGCTCAGCGCTAAAGACACCAAACATCAATGTTCCGAATAAGAAGTTATTGAGCAGATTATTAAAAACTGCTACCAAAAGATACCTTGAATATTGGCTGGCAATTTTCTTTGACTTATTTTCGAAGGACCAATTTTTGTTCATGATAAACCCCCAGATACTGCCCAAAGCTACTGCCGTTAGATTGGTAAGTGAGAGAGTAAATGTAAACTCTGGAGTAATTTGAAAAAGGCTGATTGTCGCCCGGAAATTAAATATATAGTAAAGCGTATTAAAGATAATGAAGTCTAAGATAAATCCAGTAGCACCAACTATGAAAAATTTAAAGAAGCTTTCAGGGAGTTTATTGAGTATGGGTAGTTTTTTGCTAATAACGATCAATTTATCAAAAAAACTTAGAAGTAGTTTCATTAAGTTGTCATTGTAGAAATTAATTTTTTCGCCACTCTCTGCCAATTGTACTTTTTAGCTAGCTTTCCTGCAATCTCAGGGCTGTTGAGTCGCGCTCCATTTTCTACTGCTTTTAAAGTGCTAATTATGTCTTCCAGAGAGCCAATGTCTACGAAGTGAGCCACTTTCGCAAAAGTCTCTTGAAATGGCGCGATATTACTGCAAATTATTTCTTTACCAATCAAACTAGCCTCTAGTAACGGCATTCCAAAACCTTCATACTTTGCCAATGCCACTAGTGCAATTGCATGTTTAGTCAAGACATTGGCAGTGCTATCTTCCACAAACCCTAAGTAATTGATAAACTTACCCTCTACTGGCTGTGTTAACTTAGCAGAAGCCACTAACTCTTGGAGCTCTTTCTCTAATTTTTGGGCAAGTTCTAGAAATTGTGCATAGTCCCAGCCTAATTTGCCAACAATGACTAACTTACTTAGGTGTAGAGCTTGGTCTTTGCTGACCTCGGCCAGCTTAGTTTTGAGATATTCTGCGTATGCCTTTAGTAGAAATTCGTAATTTTTCCGAGGGCTAACAGTGCCAATACTTAAAAAATAATTATTAGGAATCAGGTCGTATTTAGCTAAAATCGACTCGCTAGTTTCGGCGGCGATTTCTAGATCAAGCCAGCCGGCCGCGCCTGCTCCGATCACCTCAATTTTACTGACAGGGGCTTTAGCAAACTCTGTGATTTCCTTGCCTACAAATTCGCTGGTGACGAGGATTTTCTGGGCAGAATTCAGACCTTTTCTGAAAAGCCAGTTGAATAGCTTTTGCTGCAGGCCGCCAGTGCTCAAGTTGTAATATTGTGGATGGGTTAAAGGTGAAATATCATGTACTAAATAGACGCAGGGTTTGAAAAAAATTGGTAATAAATGTGAATGAGTCGACACTAATATATCTATCTTGGCCAGCTTGGCCGCTTGGGCAATTGCACGGGCAGTTTTGACCCCAGAGAATGGTTTGTTCGGAAGTGCCAACGCTAGCAATTCACATTGCGGGAACTTTAACTTGGCTCTTTGTAAATAATCTACGTACACAAAGAGCACAGGTACTATGTCCTTGGCGCTGGCCAGATTATTCACTGCATTGATCAGTTCAGCCACGTAGTTGCCTATGCCTTCTTTGTTATAGCTTAACACTGTAGCGTCAAAGCCAATGCGGAGTGGTTTTGAGGCAGTTGGCGTATCATTAGTCATTGGTTCAGGGTTCAATATTTCCAACCTAGTAAATTATCAACTTAACTCTCTGACTCCGCTGCGCAGTCCCGCTAATACCTGCTGAAAGTTGCTGGCACTTAGCCTCCCATATTCTGGATCAGCTGGATTTGTAACGTGGTGGGTCAGTTTGAATATTTGTTTGTGCTGTTCGCTGAAGCTAGGGTTGGCAGTGAGTATCCAGTTAGCTAATTCTCTGAGCATGAAATAATTACTTAAACGCCAATCTCCAATTCCATCTATGACTCTTTCTGCTGCAGTTTTATCGTGAACCCTGTACAGAGGCGAATCTTGGATGTATTGGTATAGCTGTGGTTGTTTAATCTCAGCCAGAAACTGCGCAATCCTGCCAGCTATGTAGCGAGCATGTTGGGGAAATTCTCGAACTAGATTGATGTAAGTCACATAAACTATCCCAGGACGAAAATTATGAGCAAACTTTCTAATTTCAAAAAAGTCTGGATCAGTTAACTCTGGGATTTCTTGTGAATACGTACCTTTATAGAAAACTTTTGGAGGCAGGAAATCTACATAGCAAAATTCGGCAGCTCTATTGTCATAGACAAAATTACGCAGTACTGGATCGATCCCAGCACGCAGATAATCTTCGCTAGTTGATAGTAATAGGGGACGATACACGTCTTTGAGTAATTTGTCCAAGTACATTGGGAAATTATCATTGTCTACGACATCCATAAAATCTAAGCCAGCAAAGACCTCACGTACAGTGATTACAAATTTGCCAGTGGCTTGTTCGGGGAATACCTCGATATTTACCAGTTTGGAGGTAGGGATCCGTAATTCTGTGAAAGCTTCACGTTGCAATAAGATTTTCTGACGCACTATTTCTGCCTCGTCTCGTCCAATAGCCAAATACAATTTCTTATCAATGTATTTAACATTATCTATAGTTTTAATTTCAATTTGGGAGTAATACCCCTTACTCTGCAGCTCTGGCATTGTTTACAAAAAAGCTAAAGTAGTTTTGCTAATTCGGTGCCTTTAAACTCCTTCAGCATTTCTTTAATCCTGCCGATGTCCTTTTTATGACAAACTAGAAGCGCGTCTGGTGTATTCACGACGATGAAACCTTCCAGGCCTAGAGTAGCGACTAATTGTTTATTCACATAGTTGTACACTAGCGAATCGCTACTGTCGTAATTGTAGACCAGTCCTTTGCAGACGTTGTCAGTGATTTTTTCTTGCAAGAATTGCTTCAGCGCATAGAGAGTGCCAGGGTCATTCCAGGCGAAGTCACCTTCGACAATTAATGCTTGATCCTGCTTAATATTGTCTAAAACAATATTGTCAAAGTGAATAGCGGGCATCTGGGGATAAAATTCTTGCAATGTGTCATTTTGATGTTCAGTACCTATGCTAGCCTTAATCTTTTGAAGCAATCCAAATACCTCAGGGTTGTATGCTTCATACTGTGACAGAATAAAGTTGGGACTAGTGACGAAATATCCTGTATTCCATAAATGCTCACCGTCCACAGTCCAGGCCTCGGCTTCTTCGATACTCGGTCTATATTTAAAGCCTCCAGGTCTGCAGTAGCGTATACCCTCATCCTCTCCTACTTTCTCACCTAATTTAATCCAACCAAGATTTTCATTGGCAAAGGCTGGCTTTTGCCCCAGCCAGATGAGCTGTTGAGAGTTTTGTTTGATGTGGTTTTCTGCAATCTTCAATACAGCCTGAAAATTCTCGACTTTTGCTGGGTAGGAGTCACTCCACAACACCGTTACAGGCTCATCTCCAGCTCCCAGTTTCTGTAAATGAGTCATTGCCAAGCCTACCGCGGGGCCCACGTCTCTTTGAGTTGGCTCAGTGATAATGTTTGAAGTTGGGACCTGTGGAAATGTAGATTTGACCAAAGAGACCAAAAGCTCAGTGGTAGAAAAATAAATATTATTCCAGCCGTAAGTCGGCGCTACGGCCTCTGTAAGTAAATCAATAGTAGAGCGATTATTGATAATAGGATGGAACTGCTTAGGGTAATTGTTACGAGAGATTGGCCAGAACCTTGTACCAGAACCACCTGCAAAGATTATTATTTTCATAGTGTTTTATTCTACCGTATCTAGATAGAATTAATGAAACTTCTGCTAAAATGAATTTATGGAAGATAATATTGTTAAAGTTCAGGTGAAAAAGGCTGTTATCACTGCTGCAGGCAGAGGCACCAGATTCTTACCAATTACTAAGATTATACCTAAGGAAATGTTGCCTATCGGCAACCAGCCCACACTGCATTATCTGCTGGAGGAATGTCAACAAAGTGGGATTGAAGAAGTGGCGATCATCATTCGTGAGCATGGTAGCCTTACAGAGAAATATTTTGAGAAGGATTGGGGTTTGGAAGAGTTTCTGCAGGCCAAGGGCAAACCAGACTTGCTTGCTGCGATCAGCAATCCTAGCTTGGGACTCAAATTGACATTTATTCAGCAACGCGTTGATTTCCCTATGGGTCATGGTGCACCATTGTTGTCGGCCAAAGAATGGGTAGGTTCGGATAACTTTGCTATGCTATTCTGTGATGACTTGGTGCTGGGGCCAACCCCTGGATTATCGCAAGCCATTCGAGCTTGGCAGAAAAGGCCAGAGTTGAGTGGGGTGATTTTGACGCAGGAGGTTCCGGAGTCTGAGTTGATACATTTTTCCAGTGCCAAATTTAAAGATGACACTCTTGCTGCAGACCAAGGCGATGGTATTAGACTGCTGGATTCTTATATTGAGAAGCCAAAACCTGGTCAGACAATTTACTCCAAGGAATCATTCTTCGGGCGAGTAGTATATTCTGCGGATATTATGAGACATTTGGAACAAAATTTGGCTCTGCAACGAGACAATCAAGGTGAGTTTTCTGCCTGGGACGCGATGGTATCCCTAAGCAAGGAGCGAGATTTTGGGGTACTAAAAGTCGATGGGGAGTGGCTTACTACTGGCAATCAAACCCAAATGAGCTACGCTAGCTCTAGAATCTTGAGCGGGAAATGAACTAGATGAATATGCTTTAAGTGATCAGAAGTGATCAGAAGTGATCAGAAGTGATCAGAAGTGATCAGAAGTGATTAAAATGTTCTAAGTAATCAGGCCCATAATCATGTCAGCGATCTTGTTGGGGTCGTGACGGATAAATGAACGAGGGATAACATCAGTGCTGATACGTCTAAATTCCTGACCTTCCCACCAGATTTTATCAGCAAGGATTTTGGTATTGCCAATTGTCTGGGCACTTATATCGTCACGCACCATTTCCCAATTTTCTTCTTTGTATTGACTACCACCGGCCACAGTTTCCTCTAATTCACCATTGTTAATGATGGCAAAATCAATATCTCGTGGTAAATATCTCTGTACCTCTGAGATAAACCTGCTGGCACCCCAACCGTGCGTCTGATTGACCTTGGTCATAAGGTTAGTGACATAGGCGATTTTGCCAGAACTAGCTGCGATAGCAGCTTTAATCTCAGGAATTACCAGATTGCAGAGCAAACTTCCATAAAGATCGCCCGGACATAAAACTATAATATCTGCCTGCTTGATAGCATCTACAGCTCCCATGTAGCCCTTTGCCACAGGGTCAGTGTAGGTTTCCACAATTGTGTGGAATTTCTTGTCGAGATTATTGTCGATTTCATCCTGGCCCACTACTACTGTGCCATCTTCGTATTTGGCCACCAAATGGACTAGATCCAATGTAGAAGGAAATATCTCAGCTTTAATATCCAGAATCTCGCGGGCAATGCTAATGGCTTTAGGGATATCCCAATTGGCTTCTTCCAATAGTCCTAATAGGATTAGATTGCCTACAGTGTGTCCCTTGATCTCACTTCCAGCTTCAAAACGATGTTGAAATAAATCAATCATGGTTTGATTCCAAGATAGACTGGTCATCACATCTTTAAAGTCTCCTCCAAATGGTGGAATTTGCAGTTCTTCACGAATCCTACCTGTACTGCCACCATTATCTACCATAGACACAATCGCGCTGATAGCCAGGCGGTAGTTGTATTTGCGTAAGCCCTGCAGGATAGTTCCTTGGCCCTTGCCTCCACCAATAGTAACTAGATTTATAGGATTCTTTGGTTCCATAATGCATATTCTAACAGATGAGATTGAAAATTAAGAAGTCCTTATAGTTAGCTAATAGTCTAATAAATCGCAAAGATACCCCCAATTCCTCTGTTGCAGTTGTTGCAGTTGTTGCAGTTGTTGCAGTTGTTGCAGTTGTTGCAGTTAGACTGCGAATTAAGCCTTCTCAGTGTGCCCCGGCTTAACTATACTAAAACTTAGCCAGAGCATATGTCCAGCATATAAATTCGATATAAATTGCTTAGTTCGAGATGTATCCTGAGTAAGTCTGCAGGACAATAGATTCGGGCGCTCGAGTTTGTTTCCGACGCTCGAATACACAAGCCTAAGTGGCTCATTCCCTGTACATAAATATATATACAATTGCTGATATTCTAGCTATCTGGGCATTTATAATAGCTAAATAATTAGCTTAGTTTCTGCGTAAGCCAGCAGAACTGTTGGGGGAACTGTTGGCAGAACTGTTGGGAGAACTGTTGGGAGAACTGTTGGGAGAATCACAAAAAGAATCGTTTATGGAAGCAGTAATGTAAGCCGCTCGCTTTGGCCTGTCAGATAGGGCAATTCGAGCTATCACCACCTACTTGCCACTTGCCTGGATAAGTATGAAGCAGTATCTTGGAATGAGTAGAATATCTACTGCAGACTGGAGACGAAACCCTTTTCGCGAGTGGAGAACTTCAATAATTTTAGTTCATCCTTGAACAATTCTACAAATCTAGGGTCGTATTCCACCCACAGAGAAGGATGGTTTTGGCTTTCGGTGTCACGTTCGAACTTCCCCAAGCCACCTGACATAAAGCCTTTGACATAAAGTCCGTCCTTGTCATCATACTTGGCATGGATTATACCGTTGCTGAAAACGCCGACCTCTAATTCGTCATAACTTGCAGCGTCAGCTGTCTTGGTGCCTGTATTGCCTCCCTCGATGGTGACATTACCCTGTACAATAAACATGCAGCCTTGTCCAACAGTGATATTGCGATTGTTAAGTTTAAAGCTAGGTGTAATCACTAGATCGCCTTCCACGAAGATTATCACTTTAGTGTTACATTTACTACCAGATTCGACTGTCAGAGTGGGCACCGCAGTTTTCTGAATTAATACTGCCGTATCTGTAAAAGGCCCCACATTGCCTGAGAGTTTCCCACCCGCTGCTTGGACAGTACTGGTGATATTGACGATTCTGCGGGTAGATGAGATATTGGCCAGATTGACTTCAACTAGTTTTTTGATGTAGCCATACCAATCAGTCCCAAAATTTGACGCAACAGGCGTGTTATAGAAGGCACTGCCATAGTCAAACAATAAATCTCCCTGATATGAAAGCTGATTGGTAGGAATGGTGGTAGGCGTGGTACGAGTGGAGTACAAGAATTCACTTCTACTACTCTGACGCACATTAGTATTGAAATAAGTACCTGCAGCTGGAGTAGAAGGAGTTAGTACTGAAGTCACTAGATTCACATCAGCTTGGGAGCTACTAAACCAAGGGTCCTTGGTGGGATCACCTTCTAGTTCAGCGTTCTCACAACCTTGCACAAATAAAGTGTTTTGATAAAGAGTGTCTGCACAGCAGTAAAACAACCCACCTTTATAATACGTTTGGCCGTTAAAATCTTTTTTTTCTTCAGTCGCCGAAAAACTCAATCCTCCAGGTAAAGATGTAGTATCTGTACAAGTGGGGGGTGCGATAGGCACGGAGGCGGTATTTGTAGCTGTGTACACCCCATAACTATTTGTACCTAAAGCTAATGCGCGGTTGGTGTCGGTATTCTGCAAAACCAACACCACTAGCCCAGCTAAGAGTCCAATTAGCAATATAAACGAGCTTAGTCGAATTAACTGAGGACTGGGTTTAAGCATTTTCATAAGATCATTTTCATAAGATCATTTTTATAAAAAAAGACTAGCCTATACTATTTGATAACACTATAACGCCTGCTTAGCAAGATCCCTGTACCTAGAAGTAAGGTTCCTAAAATCAGATACCAGAATTCATTGGGCAGGGCAGTTGTGGGTAATTCTGCTAGGGGAATTTCGTCATAAATCACCAAATAACTGGTGTTATTATTGCTTGCAAAACCAAAATTCAATTCGTTTAGCCCATTAACCAAGAGTTTGCTAGTCAATTGCCAGTTGAAGTTATTGGGTGCCTGAGCGGTCTCCTTGCTACCTAAAGGCGTTTGGACAGTAATCAGATTATTAGGAGTATTTACACCCACCAATCTTTTAGTATTAATCAAGCTGCCATGTTGAATACTGACTACTGCGCCAGGGTCTGCTAGCACGATGCTCTCAGGATTCGCAGAGAATTTGTAATCCTTGCTTTTGAACTGACTAAACGGTCCATAGGCTCGCATAGAAAGCTGGGTATTGCTATCAGCACTGATGAATTTATCCATGCTTGCCAGCAATGTAGATCCAATACTCAGTGAATACCCCATAGTATTAGTGACTAAACTAGTCGACCAGAAGGAGTTAGCTGTGCGGGTGGCCACTAGATAATCTCGCTCAGTATCAACTGTGGCAATGCTAAGCTTACTATTGATTTTGCTTACTGTATCCAAAACCGTCAAGTAGTTATTCTTAGCCACTGCCGCTTGGACGTTACCTTGCACAACGTTTGGCAGTGGCGCAGTACTTGGTGCTGCAGGGATTTTGACAGCAAAGGTATCAGTTAGATAAAGCCTATTGGGTTCGTAGGTGAAGCTACTATCAAAACTTAACGCTGGCTCGCCACCTAAAACTGCACTTGAAACCGGATTTGCGAGACTGCTGGCGAAGTCTTTAAATTGATTATTAAAATCAGTTGCAATTGCTAGAACATTTTGTCCATACTTAATATTATTGCTTACAATCTGGAACTTGAAAATGGAATTGGCAGGGATGCCAGGGTCCTCGGCGCTAACGCTATGTGTATAGCGCAACTTAGCAGTGGCCACACTAGCGTCGCGTCTATCCAATACTTGCGTGCGATTGCTACCATTGAGTATTTCTATCAGACCTATAGTAGGTTCCTTGGTTAGCCAATTGACGGTGAAGCCACTGGACGTAACGTTGCTGATAAAGATATTGTAAGGCGCGGTAGGATTGATGGCTTCTGCTCCAGTGGAATAAGTTTGTGTGAGCAGGCCCAATGAAATTGGGTCTACGGTTGGCCCAGACACGGGCGTTGATACTGGACTACTTGCAGGTGGTGGCGGCGCGACTGGAGGAGGGGTAGGTATGGGCGTTAAGCTAGCTCCGGGGGTGATCACCACTTTAGGGTCGAAAGTGATGGCATCTGCCCGCAAGGTGATCTTGGGGGCATTTCTTTGGGTACCTTTGAACTGGACTTGGCCGCGACCTGCAGCGCCTGCCTCCACAAATACCACTATATCTTTATCGTCCAAAACAATCTGCTTGCCGTCAGCACCAACCAAGTTGTTCTTTTGTACAGTGATATTGCTGGTGCTGGCGATATTTGACGCTACACTAGAGTTGCCACTAGCATTGCCTGCCACTGCGTACACCACTGCCTCTGTAATTGCAGGCTCGACACTGATCAAGATACTGTCCGGGGTTCCAGGTAATTCACCAATTGGCGAGGTTTTGACCTTCCAGGTAGGGTCTGTAAAAGACTCGCCACCAGAGTTAATTGTGACCTCATATTCTGCGTCAGCCTGGAGATTGTTAATGGGAATATAATGCAGTTTATAGGGCTTGGCAGTGGTGACATCGCGAGTATCGAGCCCTGAGATAATCCCAGAGGTGCCGCCTGAGGCGCTAGCCTGACCTGTAACTGCTTCGTCAGTAGTGTAGGAGATGGTGACGGAGTTGCTAGTGATGTTGCTAAAAATCACTTGCTTGGGTTGGGCAGAAATGTTAGCACGAGATCTCAGATCTGAGGCAATCTGCACAGCCACGACTATAAAAGGCAATAAAACCAGTAGCAACACGAAGATGCCGATGACAAGTACCCGTCTATTTGCAAAGCTACTATCCATGTATAAGGAAACTTATAAAATAGTTTAGCAGTTTTGCCATGGAAAAAGAGGGCCTTAAAGCCCTCTTTCCTATGGTCACAGTTCAGAACCTTAATATATCAATATATCATGGCGTGAAGTTCTTGCCTCCTCCAGAGTTAACCTTGATAAAGTAACCTCTAGTATCTACGACATTGAAATTATTACCAAAGAGTGTGTCGTTTTCTAACACTACTGATTGATAAGTTCCATTCTCAAACTGTGAAACTGTGTCAGCCTGGATTGATTGTCCACCCATGCGCCTTAATACAGCTTCGCTATTAAGAGCAGGCGCTCCATCACGACCCACAACTCCTACCAAATTCCAACCGTTAGTCACGTTCAATTGCACACCTTCTGGGAAGGTATTGCCTGAGAAGCTAACATTGGCATTGCTTGATCCGTTCTGTACGAATAATGCCTCTCCTGGAATTAAGTCAAACGCGGTTCCATAAGGTACGCCTGACTCACGCTTGGCAAAAGAGATGAATTGATTGCCACTATACTTAGCAACTCTGGTAATCTTCGCACCTTGCCCATTCCAGCTATCAATCAAATCATCAACTGTCCGGATCGGATCGTTGGCTCTGGTGTCTGTCATTGGGATATTGATCAAGTTCCAGCCTGCGGACAGTTTGAAAGTCTTGACACTAGCTTCCTTTGAAAGAGTGATTTGCGAATAATCAGTAAAGTACTCTTCGGTAGCATCCTTGAGGCCATTGCCGTTAGTGTCAGTGAATAATCTGATCTGTGCTTTACCTTCCACAACTACAATGTCCTTGTCTGCAATTCTCTCACCATTGCTGAAGAATGCATACCTACCAGATTCTTGAACCTCTGGTCCAGAAGTCGTATCTGCACCTAAGACAGATTCACGCGCCCTTGGTGTAAGGCCTTGAGCATTAACCTTAGACACTAGGCT
>Ga0163154_10004432_pt1 | contig 18419 bp, 24 predicted proteins | sample OliLakLV19MP9P1_FD_148649 | JGI IMG/M metagenome (GOLD analysis project Ga0163154, IMG submission 148649) | Freshwater microbial mat bacterial communities from Lake Vanda, McMurdo Dry Valleys, Antarctica - Oligotrophic Lake LV.19.MP9.P1 | ecosystem: Environmental > Aquatic > Freshwater > Lake >...
CACGGCATCATTGCTTGTACTTCTACTCCAACTTGTTCGCCCGATAGCTTATACATCATCTTGGCAGTTTTTACTGCTAGTAGGGCATCTGCGACTCTGGCAATTAAATCATTTTTTTGATGCTCAGTCATAAAGTTAATTTCTTCTTTTTCTAGAAGTTCAAGCGATCGCCCAAACCAATAAACAAAGTCTTCTAATAGCGGCTCTAGGATATTTTTTAAGACTTCAGAATCTTGAAATGCTTGATTAGTCATGTTTTTTCCTATAGTAATAGAGTTTATAGTTCGATCTGGAACTAAATTCAAAAAATTATCTTAACTTTTTTGAATAGCAATGTAATTATATCAAATTTGTAACTTTTCTTAACAATTTACTAATTACGGCTAAATTCCATAACTTGCCAACCATCCCCAATCGACAGACAATTGATATATAGATGCCAATTTCTAATGCCAGTTTCTCCAGATGGTAAAAACTCTTAATAAAAACCCATGAAAAAAGTTCTAGCGATTATTTTAGGTGGGGGTCAAGGTTCTAGACTATACCCACTGACAAAGCAACGGGCAAAACCTGCCGTACCTCTTGCGGGTAAGTACCGACTAATCGACATTCCCGTTAGCAACTGTATCAATTCTGATATTGAAAAAATTTACGTTCTGACCCAATTTAATTCCACTTCCTTAAACCGACATATCAATCAAACCTATCGCCCCTCCTCATTTTCAGAAGGATTTGTCGATATTTTGGCAGCACAACAAACTCCTGATAGCCCAGAGTGGTTTCAAGGGACTGCCGATGCCGTGCGTCAATATCTATGGCTGTTAGAAGCAGCTGATGTCACCGAATATTTGATTCTATCGGGCGATCAACTGTATCGCATGGATTATCGAGAGTTTGTAGAACGTCATCGCAGTACTGGGGCAGATATTACCTTATCAGTGCTGCCTGTGGATGAAAAGAAAGCCTCTGCCTTTGGAATTCTCAAAATTGATGACTCGGGCATGGTTACAGATTTTAGAGAAAAGCCTAAGGGTGAACTTTTAGAGCAAATGCGCGTGGATACAACCACTTTGGGACTCGATCCAGATTCTGCCAAAGTTAATCCCTATATTGCTTCAATGGGTATTTATGTATTCAAGAAAGAGGCGATGATTGCCCTACTCAACGAAAATAAAGAAAATACTGACTTTGGTAAAGAGATTATTCCCCAAGCGATCGGGCGATATAACGTGCAGGCATTCCTATTTTCGGACTATTGGGAAGATATTGGTACCATTGAATCTTTTTACCATGCCAATCTTGACCTTACTCGTCATCCCAATCCTCCATTTAGCTTGTACAAGTCTGACGCTCCGATCTATACCCGTCCACGTTATTTGCCACCTAGCAAAGTCTTAGACTGCCAAATTACGGATTCAATTGTGAGTGATGGTTGTATTTTAGAGCGTTGTACCGTCAGGCATTCAGTCTTGGGGCTACGGATTAATATTGGGGCAGGTTGCATGATCGAAGATACTTTAGTTATGGGTTCGGATTTTTATCAAACTCCCGCCGAGTATGAAGCTGATGTAGTAGCTGGGAATGTGCCCATTGGGATTGGGGAAAACACGATTATTCGCCGTGCCATTATCGATAAGAATGCCCGTATTGGTAAAAATGTCAAAATCATTAATAAAGATGGGGTTGATAACATTAATCATGAAGAACAAGGCTATACGATTTGTAGCGGAATTGTAGTCATTCTTAAAGGAGCAATTATTCCTGATAACACGGTGATTTAAACCATTGGGCTTGGGACATCTCAATTTTTGTAGAGAGCCTATAAAAGAGTGACTATAAAATCTGAGATGTTCCTTTTACGCTTTATGCTTTTGCTTTTTACTGGTGAAGCCTTCTCCACGAATTATGTTTAGAGATTGATAGGTATTAGTATAGAGATTCAAGTTTTAATTTTAAGTTTTAGAATTTAGTTTTAAGTTTTCAAAAGGGATCGGGATTTATGAAACTTGTGGCACTACAAAGCCTTTTAGATAACGTAACATTTGCCATTTTGTTTGTGACGATGCTGATGTATTGGGTAAGTGCGGCTTTTCCTAATATTCCTTATCTGGCTCAAAGCGGAACTGCGGGTATGGCGATCGCTAATCTCAGCATTTTTGTATTACTGTCCGCACGGTGGATCGAAGCGGGATATTTTCCTTTGAGTAATCTATATGAATCGCTCTTCTTTTTAGCGTGGGGCATTACTGCCATGCATTTGGTCGCAGAGAATATGGGTAGTAAAAATATTAATAGCAAAACCTTAATTGGCGTTTTTACCTCGGCGATCGCGATGGGAATTACAGCATTTGCCACTTTGACCTTACCTGAAAATATGCAAGGGGCAGAGCCTTTGGTTCCAGCGTTGAAATCTAACTGGCTGATGATGCACGTTTCGGTGATGTTGTTGAGCTATGCGGCTTTGATGGTAGGAAGTTTACTGGCGATCGCATTTTTAATAGTTACCCGCAATCAGGAAGTAACGCTTAAAGGTAGTTCGCTGGGTAATGGCAGCAACTTACGCCAAAATCAAGCTCACCAAAATCAGGTTTCTAATAGTTTTAATATGGCATTTAAGCCTGAATTATCTAATGGTTCTTCCCCTACTTTGACCCTAACTAATAATGGCTTGATTAATAATGCCTTAATTAATAATGACAGTGGTGTCTTGGCGATCGAGCGACTGACCCTGGGTGAAACCTTGGATAATCTCAGTTATCGCATGATTGGTTTGGGATTTCCACTTTTAACCATTGGCATCATTGCGGGCGGAGTTTGGGCAAATGAAGCGTGGGGTTCTTACTGGAGTTGGGACCCTAAAGAAACTTGGTCTCTGATTACTTGGCTGGTATTTGCTGCCTATTTGCATACTCGAATTACTAAAGGTTGGCAAGGTAAAAAACCTGCAATTTTAGCCAGTGGAGGCTTATTAGTAATCTGGACTTGCTATTTAGGCGTTAACCTCTTGGGTAAAGGATTACATAGCTATGGCTGGTTTTTATAGCAGATCCTATTTCACCCCATTTGGGAAGGTAAAACTCGTAAATTAGAATCAAATTATGAAATTTGAATGGGATCTACAAAAAAATCAAGTAAATATTTCCAAGCATGGACTTAACTTTTTAGATGCATCTTAAATTTTTAGACTACCACTACGGATCACCTTAGATGAGCGAGAAGATAGCAAGAAGATTATGAAGAAGATCGATGGATTAGACTTGGAATACTTGATGGGCGAGTAGTTATGGTGGTTTTTACCAAACTAGATCGGGAGACAATCCGAATTATTTCACTACGGAAAGCTTTACCCTATGAACGAAAATGCTATGAACAATACCTCAAAAACGAGCTGGGATCGGGTTGATGCAATGACAGAAGCGGACATTGACACATCTGATATTCCACCATTAACAGCAGAATTTTCGAGCAAGTCCCAGTGGTGGAAGCCTATTATATCCTTAAATGTTCCGATCCAGATCGATCCTGATACCTTAGACTGGTTTCAATCTCAGGGTGAGAATTATGAGCAGAAAATGGCAGCCGCATTACGAATCTATGCAAATGCTCACAGAGCATAGTTTAAGACTTAAAGTATAAGACTTAAAATAAGAGTTGAACTATCGAAATCTTTTAGTAATCATCTGAGTCATTATATTTTTGTAGTTAAATCTGGCTTGATTGCAGTATATTTTTAGAAGTTCTACTAACTTAGTTAGATTTAAAGATTAAACCTTAAATTCATGGCACTAATCACTGGAAATAAAATTGTCAAAGATCTTGAAGCTGCGGGTGCTTTGGGTATGTATGTACCGCCAGAGGGTGGGCATGAAGGTCGCTATCAACGGCGGGTAAAGAATGCAGGCTATGACATATTATCCATAACTGCTAGAGGTTTGGGAGATATCACGAGCTATCTAACAGGCGTACATGGAGTTAGACCCGCGCATTTGGGTAAGAAAGCCATTATTACTTATTTTTTACCGCCCAAGATTCAGTATCGTCTTGCCATGCTGCCGCCAAAATCTAAGGGATTAGTTGTGTGGCTGGGAGAAGGAAAGTATTTATCTCGTCAAGAGTTAGAAACAATCAGTCAGATTCCTAATCAATTCAAAAATGTAAGGATCGTAATCGAGTTGGGAAGTGCTAGGGAAGTAATTTGGTCGCCTTTAGTGCAAGCGATCGCCGCTGCCTAATTACACTAATCTAAAATTATGGAGAGAGCTTACTGGTTAGCATGGTCAACTGTTCCCAGAATTGGCTCGGTGCTGTTAAAGCGAATTTATCAAAAGTTTGATTCCCTAGAAATTGCTTGGCAAGCTTCGGGGCAGGAATTAGCAGAAGTTGATGGTTTGGGCGATCAAACGATTGAGGGAATTATTGCAGCCAGAAATGCGATTAAGCCCTTAGAACTTCTGGATTTACATGAAAGTAAAAATCATAGCTTTTGGACTCCGAGCGATCCAGAATATCCGCAGTTACTTTGGGAAATACCCGATCCACCTCCAGTTTTATATCATCACGGTAACTTAAATAAATGGTCAGAGGAATCGGCGATCGCGATCATTGGCACTCGTAATCCCAGCAGCTATGGTCGTAAGTGGGCAAGAAAAATCGCTAAAGCATTAGCAGAGCATGGTTTTATTGTGGTTTCTGGATTGGCTGAAGGTATTGATGCGGAGGCTCATCAGAGTTGTTTGGAAGCAGGTGGAATTTCTTTGGCAATTGTTGGTACGGGTGTAGATAAGGTTTATCCTGCCAAACATCTCAAGCTATATCAAGAACTTCTCAAGACAGGGGCAATCATTAGCGAATATCCTAACGGTACCACTCCAGAGAAATCTCATTTTCCCCAACGTAATCGGATTATTGCGGGGCTTTGTCGTGCCAGTATTGTGATTGAGGCTCCTGTTAAATCTGGGGCTTTGATTACTGCTCATCAAGCTAACGATTATGGAAGAGATATCTACTCACTGCCCGGTTCTTTGGATACGGAACAAGCTCATGGCTGCTTACAGTTAATTAATCGAGGGGCGCAGATTATTTTGGGAATTGAAGAGTTATTAGAAAGTCTGGGAGCTATGCCGCAGTTGGATTTAAGAGTAAATTCTAATGTAAATAATAAGATAGAAATCGCCACTTTCACTACTTTAGATTTATCTTCTTTGGAACCAACTCAACGGAAAATTATGGAGGTTTTGAGCTTTACCGAATTAAAAAGTTTAGATCGCCTAGTTTTAGATTCAGGATTAGGATCGGGAGAAGTATCTTTGGCTTTAATTAATCTGGAAATGAACGGTGCGATCGCCCAGTCAGCAGGGATGAGATACCAAAGATTACTCTAAATTAATATTTGTCATAATATCTGAAACAAAATATACATAAGATTTTGGAAGTTTTAGTCATAATGTAGAGAAACTATTATTTGTAGCACTATGACTACCACTCTCTTAACATCTGCTCAAACATCTACCCAATCATCTGTCGAAACCATTGCTGTTGACTCAGAATTCGATCGCTATGTGATGGATACCTACGCCAGATTTCCTATTGAGCTAGAAAAGGGAAGCGGTTGTAAGGTTTGGGATTCTAATGGCAAAGAATATTTAGATTTTGTCGCGGGAATTGCTACCTGCACGTTAGGACACGCTCATCCTGCCATGATTAAGGCTGTAACCGAGCAAATTCAAAAGCTGCATCATGTTTCCAATCTCTATTACTTAGCTCCACAAGGCGACTTGGCAAAATGGTTAGTCCAAAATTCCTGTGCCGACAAAGCTTTTTTCTGTAACTCTGGAGCAGAAGCAAATGAAGCCGCGATCAAGCTTGCCCGTAAATACGCTCACACTAAATTAGGAATTGAAGACCCTGTAATTTTGACCGCAAATGCTAGTTTCCATGGTCGCACTCTCGCCACGATTACCGCCACTGGACAGCCTAAATATCAAAAGAATTTTACGCCTTTAGTTCCGGGGTTTGATTACGTTCCTTACAATGATATTCCTGCTTTAGAAGCGGCAGTAGCTAAGTATAAAGGCAGACTCTGCGCCATTATGTTAGAGGCATTACAAGGTGAAGGCGGAGTACGTCCGGGCGATCGCGCGTATTTTCAAAGAATTAGAGAAATCTGCGATCGAAACAATATTCTGCTAATTTTGGATGAAGTCCAAGTCGGTATGGGGCGAAGTGGCAAAATGTGGGGCTATGAAAATCTGGGCATTCAACCCGATATCTTCACGACTGCCAAAGGCTTAGGTGGTGGTATTCCTATTGGTGCGATGCTGTGCAAATCTTCCTGTGATATTTTTGTCCCTGGCGATCATGCTAGTACTTTTGGTGGCAATCCCTTTGCCTGTCATGTGGCTCTATCGGTATGTCAAACTATTGTCGAGGATAATTTAATTGGTAATGTGCGCGATCGCGGTCAACAGTTAAAACAAGGCTTAGAAGCGATCGCCCAAAAATATCCCGACCAAATTGAGACCGTACGCGGCTGGGGCTTGATTGTCGGTTTAGTCATTAAAGAATCCGTAACATTAACATCTCGTGATGTCGTCCAAAGCGGGATCGAGCAAGGTTTACTTTTAGTTCCTGCGGGTTTGAAAGTTGTAAGATTTGTGCCACCTTTAATTGTTACTGTCGAAGAGATCGATCGGGCGATCGCGGTGATTGATAGAGCTTTAGAGACTTTAATTTGAAGATGAATTTACAAAGTGTTGCCGAGTCATTATTAAAATTAGCTTCAGATACTTTATTCTTATGCACTTTCCCTGATGGCATTGAGTATCCTTTTGGTTCAATTCCACTAAATTCGGGTTCCTACTCCCTTCTCGGTTAAGGATTAGTCTTTTGGCGTGTGGGGGCTGCGCCCCACGAAGGGGCTTTGCCCCTTAACCCTATTTCAGCTTTGTTTATTTCCACAGTGGGGAAGGGAGTATGTTTTAAGAATTTATTACAAGGATGAATATGATGTTCGTGAAGACATAAAATATATAGATGAAGATGAAGATGAAGATATTTATGAGCAATTCAAAATTCAAGCTTGGTTAGGAGATTTGATCCCCACTAAAACTTTGTATTCTAGATGATGGCATAATGTATTTAGTTATAAGTTTTAGATATTAAGTAAAGTGACAAGATAATTGACTTAGCTATGAGCACAGCGATCGCAACTCCCATATTAGATATTCTCCAAGAAGTGTGGACTCCCGCACCGTGGGATAAATTTATAGAGATTTCCGCAAGTCCTGATTACGAGAAAGCCAAGTTTTACTATTACGAAGGGAGTTACTATTTAGAAATGGGAGTTGGAGCAGTTCATGGTCTTGATAATTCCGTAATCATCATCTTGCTATATATTTTCTGTGCTACCAGAAATATTTCTATTAATACTTTTACTAATACTAGCTATCGCAAACAAGGAATACGAGAATGTCAGCCTGATATTTCCTATTATCTTGGTGATAAATTGCCATTCCCTTTAAGTAGTTCAGTTATCGATCTCGATCGCTTGCCTCCGCCAGATTTAGTAATTGAGATTGCGGATACATCAATTAGTTCGGACTTAGGCATAAAGCGTTTACTCTACGAAGAGATGGGAGTGAGTGAATATTGGGTAGTGGATGTGCAGAGTCTTAAAATTACCGCATTTCGGATTCTCAACAATAATGGCAGCGATCGCCTTAATGAATCCCAAGTTATAACAGGATTACAATTAAATCTATTAGAAGAAGCATTAGAACGAAGTCGAGAAAGTGATAACTCTCAAGTTGGAGCGTGGTTTATGAGTCAGGTACAATCGCTATGATCCGTAGTAGTAATCATCGTGGTAAGCACAAAATCTTTATCGGCATGAGTCCTGGTGTTGGTAAAACTTATAAAATGTTGGAAGAAGGGCACCGCCTCCGAGCGGAAGGAGTAGATGTTGTGATTGGGCTGCTTGAAACTCATAATAGAGCCGAAACTACAGATAAAGCGATCGGATTGGAATTAATTCCCCGCCAACAGTTACAATGGAAAGATACAACTCTAACAGAGATGGATACTAATGCGATTCTCCAAAGGCAGCCTCAGCTGGCTTTAGTGGATGAATTAGCACATACTAATGCCCCATCATCTGAACGAGAAAAACGCTATCAGGATATTGAAGTACTACTAGAAGCAGGAATTGATGTTTATTCCACGGTGAATATTCAACATATTGAAAGTCTTAATGATACGGTGGCAAAGATTACGGGAGTTGTAGTCCGAGAGCGCATTCCCGATCGCATTTTAGAAGTGGCAGAAGAGGTAGTTGTTGTCGATGTTACACCCGAAACCCTACAAGCGCGACTCAGAGATGGTAAAATCTACGCTCCTGATAAAATCGATCAATCTTTAAACAACTTTTTCCAACGCCGTCATCTCATAGCTTTAAGAGAACTAGCATTGCGAGAGATCGCCGATAATGTTGAAGAAGATAGTATTGAAATTAAAAATCCTGAGTTCTGTAACGTTCACGAACGTGTCTTAGTCTGTGTTTCTACCTATCCCAACTCGTTGCAATTGTTACGCCGAGGGGCAAGATTTGCAGCTTATATGCACAGTCAACTTTATGCTTTATTTGTAGACGATCCCGATCGCTTTTTAACTAAATCTGAAACCCTTCACATTGAGAATTGCGAACGCCTATGTAAAGAATTTAAAGGGGAATTTGTGAGGATTAGAGAATATAATATTGCCAAAGCGATCGCTGAAACTGCTCAACAGTACCGAATTACCCAAATTATAATGGGTGAAAGCCAGCAATCTCGGTGGCAAATGTTGTTAAAAGGATCGTTAACCCAAAAAATTCTCCAACAAGTTAAAAATGTCGATATTCATATTATCTCAACTAGCGATCGCCCAAATGGAGTTGGAGAATAATGTGATTTCTCTCATTAATGAAATAATTTGAAATGGTTAGGGAAATAGTTAGTGAAATGGAGTCAAAAGTAGAAATACGCTAAAAATAGCACCTGAGGTCGCCGATGATTCTATCTCTAGTATACCTTCGTGGGCTTCTACAATTTTTTTGACGATCGCTAAACCCAGTCCATTTTCAGAGGGCTGAGTCGTAAAAAATGTTTTTGTAAGGTTAGGTAAAAGTTCGGGAGCGATCGGAACACCTCCATTCTGCACTTGAATACAAACTTGATGAGAGTTCTTTAAAGATAAAAGTTTTACAGAAATTGTTTCTCCTTCTGGTACTGCTTCACAAGTATTTTAAACTAAATTAATTACAACCTGCTTTGACTTGTTCATATTGGCAGCGATCGCTAATGTCTCTAGTAAAGGCATAAACTCTATTTGCTTGTGAATTCCCACTTGAGAAATAGCAATATTTTCAATTAGCTCGGTAGTCAATTTGTTTAGATCTACTTGTTCGGGTTGGATAAATTCGGACTTCGCATATTAGGAGAATTTCATTTAAAAGTCGTTTGAGCCGCTCGGCTTTATCTAAAGCTAACATCAATCGCTTTTTAGCATTTTCTGAAAGCATGGGGATGCACTTCATTCTGATTGCAGCAAGGGTAAGGATGTGCAAATAGATCCATTAATCAACGTTTTTAGAGGACAACCCATTATCCCTCTAGTTCTCACTCAGTGATTATTTATAATGACATATGCAACGCTACCAGTTTCCAATTCTAACTATGCGTCAAAAATTAGAGATGGATAATCCAATCCGACTCATTCAAACCATACGCGGGGTAGACTATGTATTGTGTTTGAGTAAGTAATCTAGAAGTAATCTAGTTCATTTATACTTTCAATATATTATGAGTATTTTTACAGAGATAATGGTAGTGGAATCATTGTAATTTATCTCATCAAACGAAAAGGAGTTATTTTTCCCTCCACTGATTTAATAATCTTTAATAATCGAGTAATAATCAAGCTGATATACCTACTACTAATACTGCAATTCATAAAATAATTAAATGGAATGGTTAGAACATCTAGAACTCGGACTTGGTGCGATCGCAAGACTGGCTAAATTTTGTGTAGAAGCAATTTCAATCTTGTGCGTGATTTTAGGATTAGTACAAACTGGCAGAATGGCATTTTTTCAGAACTATCAAAATCCTTTATCTTTCAATCAACTACGACTGCATTTTGGGATGTGGTTACAATTGGCACTCGAATTTCAACTGGGTTCGGATATTCTGGCTACAACTGTATCCCCCACCTTTGAAGCTCTGTATAAATTGGCAATTACCGCAGTAATTCGGACTTTTTTAAACTATTTTCTCAATCAAGAATTTGCACGGGAGCATAAATCTGAGCCTAAATCTATAGATGGCGATCGCTCTTAATCATCCATATTAGATCTTAGAATCTGATGGTAAGAGGGACTGATTAGATATCCTTCCTCTTTAACCAGAGCAGTAAGCCCAAACGAAGCCGCGATTATCTCTAACGCCTCAGCCTTTAGACTTCCAACTTTTGCTAGTTTGATTGATAGAGTTTGTAAGAAAAGTTTGTGCCTTAATAGAATCTCTCTTGTTTCTAGAATCTGCTGTGCTATCATTTTTTTTATCTCTCTAGATGTAACTATTTTATTCATCTCATAATCGTCTTCTAGGGTATAGTTAGCCTGATGTTTTTGCTCAAATCCATATTTACGGATATAGTCAGATGCCAGTATAGTGGCTCGCTCTCGGTCTCTCCCATGTCCAATAGAGGCTAGTTCTTTACCAAATATAATTTCTTCCGCCAATCCTCCCGCTAAATAAACATCGATCTTACGGCGAATGTTCGCTTTGGTTTCATAAATTTGATGGGGAAAGGTAAATCTATCGGCATAGCTGTTTGCCAGTTTAGATTTGAGTTGTAGGGGTGCAAGTCCGAACAAAACAACATAAACCACCGCGTGACCTGCTTCATGCACACTTGTATTGACAGTAGTATCTTCCAGATTACTATTACGAATTTTATCAATCCGCCCTGACCAATCTCATGTTCTTACTGCTCTGAACATTGTCACTGCATAGATTTTATCGTTTGTTAAGAAACGTGTGCGGTTGCCCTGTCGCCTGCATTTCTATATTCCTGCTTGAGTCGGTCGATATTTTCAAACTGTTCGTTACGATTTGCTGTACGACCTGTTTCTAATTGCTTTTGGGCTTTACGTTTCACATAATTATGCTTGTCTAATAGTGATCTCTAGGCTTAGGAGATCGTGCTTTGACTTGCAACACTTGATCGCTGGGCTTGATGATCCAAGCTTAAACCTGCAAACTTTGATCGTTTTTCTTTAATACTGTAATTGTGGCGATGAGCATCAATATTATTGCAGGATTGACTAAGCGATCGATTGACACTGCATTTTAATTGATTTTCTAAAATAAAGATTTACTACATTTATATGCAATTCAATCAATTGGGTTATTCTTAGACGTTTTAGTATACATCATTTCAAGCATTCGTCTGTAAAGATACGTCTGAGCATGTGAATTGTATACATCACTGTTTAGGAGATCTTAATTATGAATAGTAGGAATATGTCTTTCACATCACGGCGTTCCTTGATTAAATGGGGAATTTATGGAATCGCTGGTATAGCATATACAACCATACCTCCAGCACTTGTCGCTCAGTCTAATAATCGGGGTAAAACTTTAACCTTTAATGCCAATGACGAAGGTATTCTCAATTTTGCCTTATTGTTAGAAGAACTAGAAGCCGCTTTCTATGCAGGGGTGGTTAGTTCAGGGAAAATTACTAATGCTAAAGAACTTGAATATATGAGATATTTAGGTTCTCAAGAAGCTGCCCACGTCAAATTTTTACGCAGTATTTTAGCCGATCGAGTTGCGTTTACGACATCAGATTTAAGTCTCAATCAAACCAGTCTAGAGGCTATTTTAAGTAGCCGCGATCGCATTTTGAATACCGCAGTTACTTTAGAGGATGTGGGCGTTCATGCTTATAACGGAGCAGGTCCAAGTCTCACTAATCCTACATATATCTTGGCAGCAGGTTCAATTGTCTCTGTAGAAGCTCGTCATGCTGCTGGTGTTCGTTTATTACTCAATAGACCTTCTACCGAACCCGATAGCGATCGCCAAGTCAAAGATAGTGACTTAAATTCTGCATTAAATCCATTCAAAGGACGAGCTTATGACGAGTTATACACTCCCAAACAGATTGTATCCATTGTTGGCTCACTAAATTTACTTAACAATCCCATTAGCGGTGCACTCGTTGCCTAATCTAGGAGATATTTATGAACATACTTCTCAGCCCAATTACAAATCTGTTCGTACGCAAGTCATTAGTTGAAATGGTACAATCCCTTAGTTTTAGACTAGGCATAAAAGATACTTTCATTAGTATTAAGAACATAACTGACAAAGCATTCATCCGTACACTTAACTATGCCTTTATCACTTTAATATCCTTGGCTTTTTTATTGAGTCAAGCCGCACCCGCTCATAGTCAAACAATGCTGAGTCCGAGACAAGTTACTGAATATGCTCTCACTTTAGAAAAACTGGAAGCGGATTTTTATCGCCGTGGCGTTAGTGCCGCTCAGAACGGAGGATTGCAATCTGCCCCTCAAATAGCTAAGGATGCGATCGTTTCCTATGGCGAAGACGAAGCCAAACACGTGACCGATCTCTCTGCGGCACTGCGAACAATAGGTGGCGATCCTAATGCAATTACAATTCCTGCAAGCCCTAACTATAATGCCATCTTAAATCGCGATCCATTTGCCAATCCCACAGATTTTCTATTGGCAGGACAATATGTAGAAGACTTAGGAGTAGCTGCTTATAAAGGACAGGTACAAAATTTATTAGCAGCAGGTGAAGCAGGTAAGACAATTTTGGCAGCAGCTTTGGAAATTCATAGTGTGGAAGCTCGCCATGCTGCAGGTATAAGATTTTTACGCCAAACTTTATTGGGCTCAGATGTCCGTCCTTGGATTTCTACCAATGCTGGACGTGGCGAAGTTATATACAATGAAAACCGTTCGGGTTCTCCTATCCCTTTTAGTTCTGATGCTTTTGATGGCTATGCAACTAAAGACGAAGTAATGGCTTTGATTGGTCCAATCCTAAAGTTATCTCAGCAATCTAGTGAAGTACCTGAAGCAATAACTTCATCTACCAGCCGACCTTCAGAACCTGTTCAGGGGCTATGGTAAAGTTACTAATTAACTGGTTTTTTCCAATTAATAACTATGTAGTAAATATTAACTAGGAAACTAATAAAGATTTACTACATTCATCCACAAATCAAGCAATTAAAGTGTTCTCAAACGCATCTACATACTTCGTTTCAAACATTAAAATGTCAGACTAAATTGAAGTGTGAAAAAGGTTTTAGATATCGAGAATTAAAGTATTAATTTACTCGAAAACATATTTTTGGGATCGTAAAACGCACTTTAGTTAGATTTTAACAGGATATGTTATGAATTTTTTAAACGACCAACAAACAAATGATCGAACTAAAGAGATCTCTACATTGATTGTACAGAGCTATTTTATTCTAAATTCAACATTTTATGCATCTAGGAAAATACGCCATTACAGGCTTCTGGGATTTGATCTTCCAGTGGCTGAAATCCCCTAAACTCATTGCCCAAATCTAGAATGAAATGACCCTGATTGATTGTAGGACTGTTTCATTCTAAATTTTATATTTTGTATATCTATAGGGATTTCAGACTTCAAAAAATTCAGCATCTGATGGTTAAAACCAACTAAAATTGTCGCCTAAACCTAGAATGAAATGACCTTGGGTAAATATGATAGATCGTTACATAATAGTGACGATCGCAATATATAGAAATTAAGAGAGGTAGATTTTGGAGTTTAATGACTTTATCTGATTTTGGGCATAGCATTAGAATCCTTTGAAGGAATTATGGTAAAAATTTGGGTTTAAAGATATTCCATTGGATATACCTAATTTCAATTAATCATCTGTTAATCTATCTTCAATTCCACTAAAACATTGGAAATGATAGTTATGATTAATCCAGTTAAAGAAAAGATTGTAGTCAGCCTTGACAAAGCAAAAGGAGAAGGCAAAGTTAGGGCTGAACATATTAAAGAAATTGTTAGGGATGCTGTTTTACAAGCAGTTGCCGAACTAAAGGAAGGTAGTGGCGAAATTGGCTTTATATTAAAAGATGCAATTTCTACAGTAATTGGTGAGCTAAAAGGAAGCGGAAAAGAAGCAACTGAAAAGATTACTGCTTCTATTGAGGGAGCGATTGAAGGAAGTACTTACGAAAGGCAACAAACGATCGCACGACAAAGGGCAAAATTACAAGAGCTTCAAGATCGGTTAGACGACCAGCAGCAGTCATTAGATCGGGAGATTAGCGGAGTTTTGACTGATATTAAAGCGAACGAATCGGATACTTCAATAGACGAAAACTCTCAAGAGATTAATTCAGCCGTGAAGACCGTACAAGATGCTCAAGATTCTGGAATATTAAAAGATCGATATATCATGCTCAAATCTCAATTAGCGAGCTTAGATGAGAAGTTGGCTATTCGATATGGCGATCGCTACGCTGAAGTAAAGCAGCAATGGGAAAATGTTAAAACTTGGTACGACCAAAAGAAAACCGAAGCCGATGTAAGCGGAACTACACCTTTACACCAAAAGCAAACTGAAATTGAAGACAATTTTGCCGAATTCGGTTCGGTAGTGGCGCGAAAAGAGCAACAGGTTAAGGAGCGCATACAAGAGCTTTGGGGTAATAAGGGCTTGGGTACTAAGAACTGAACAGTTCAAAAAACAATATCTGAATCTACCCAAATACCCCAAACATGTAAGGTAATTTATACCTTTTAACTAACTTAATTAATTTAAAGAGGAATCTTAATCATGAAAATACTTCAACTTGCTTTAGGAATTTTAATTCCACCCCTTGGTATTTTTCTCACCTATGGAATCGGAACGACATTAATAATCAGTATTGTCTTGACTTTGTTAGGTTGGGTACCTGGTAGTATCCACGCTGTGTGGGCGATCGCCAAACATCAAGAACAGCAAGCAAGTATATAGAAATTACATTCTATAAAATTAAATATCGTAAAAATTAAACTTAAATTATTGTAGGAGAAAAAATATGATTGGATACTTTGTAACTTTGTTAGCAACTGCTTTAGGACTTCTCATTGTAGATCTAATTGTTCCAGGGGTAGAAATTGCTAACTTTCCTTCGGCAATTGTGGCGGCGATCGCGATCGGCTTTGTAAATGCTTTTATCCGACCAGTCGTACAGCTTTTGTCTTTACCGATTACTTTTGTGACTTTAGGAGCCTTCTCGTTTGTTGTAAATGGATTACTACTTTGGTTAGCTGCGGTTATTGTACCTGGGTTCAAAATGGATGGCATACTTGCATTTATCCTAGCTCCTATTGTTTTATCTTTAAGCAGCACTTTCTTAAATAAATATTTTGCAGAAAGAGGCGTAGGGCAGTCTTAATCGATAAGTTAAGTAGGGTAAGTATAAAGGACTTTGTAAGTTAGGAAATCAAAATGAACATTTTTTATCAAGCTCGAAAGACTTTAATAGCATTGGTATTAATGCTAAGTCTGACTTTAACAACTGCCTGTGGAGTTTCTAGTACTCAAGCCCCCATACCAGTCAAAGTCACTCAAAGTTCGGAATATTCTCAACTCGCACGAGGAAATTCTGCTGCAGGTCAAGATTTTGGGAATTGGGTAATCCAAACCAGCAAGGGTTTAATCAAGGATGTCTACGTGCGTGATAGCAATAAGCTAGGAGTTGTGATTTCGTCTAAGGTTCTTCCAACTGATGTAAAAACTCTAACTCAATCTTTAGCACAAGGCTTTAGACATAATTTTCCCAATCAGGACTTAACCGTTTTAATTTATGCTCCTGATAAAAAGTTAATTTTAACTGCCCGTTATGATAATCAGTCTAAGCAAATTGATTATCAGCAACCAAGTTAAGCAAACTCTTCTCTTCCTATTTAATGAATTACAGATATATTAAGGTTTACTGGCTAAGCTTTTAACAACTGATGTTACGCGGAAGTCAACTGTCCCTCATCCCCCAACCTCTTCTTCCAAGTGGAGAGAATGGAAGTAATACAGGTTTTTCTTGTTCCCTCTCCCGTTTTGGGATAGGGCTAGGGTGAGGGTCTTAAACTCTTCCGCGTAAGGTGAGTTAATAAGTAAATCAGTATCGGGAAGAGAATAAATAACAACTACGCATATTCATTCCTATTTAATTAAGATAAAAATGAGTAATCAAATCAAAAATCCTGTTAATTTTAATGATAATCAGTGGCGGGAGCTTTACAGTTCTCGTTCTTACGTCCAAAAAGATGGACAATACGAAGATTATCAGTTGGCTTACCAAATAGGTCATGAAGGTTGCGATCGCTATACTGGAAAGAGCTTTGATGAAGCCGAAACCGAATTGCAACGAGATTACGAAGCCATATCGGCTCAAAAAGGTGGGGACAGTTTGAATTGGGATAAAGTAAAAGAAGCGGTTCGCGATGCTTGGGATCAAGCAGGGACTACTTAACTATCAATATCCTATTAACTTATCGTCTAACTTCTTTTTAGAACTTTCTAATAACCATAATAATCATTAAGTTTATGCCAAACACTAGCGATGAATACAAACGTCAGGTCATGAAAGATCTAGCGGGTGGAGATAAAGAAACCCTACCCGAACCATCGGAAAATTATGAGAACTTTGATGATTTTGCCCAAAGATCTTCACGTGAGGAACGCCATAATTTATTTAGTAACTTTTTTCAGCCCGATCGCATTACTTCGGCAGAGATGGAGCCAGAGCTAAAAAAAGCGATCGCTCACATCCAACCGAATCAACGCGACGATGTAGCTAAAGATTTTTTTAATCGTCTTAAAAAGCGAGGACTGAGCGATCGCGACCTAGAAAAACAGTTGGGTCTATCCAGTCATAATCCCAATCGTATGACTTCTGATGATGTAGCTAAATTAGCAGGGTTCGCCTTTCATTCCCATCCTGATATCTTTCATGAAGTTTTAGCAGATCAACCTGCGTTGGTGAAGTTCCTTAGCAATCCTCTCGTAGGTGCCGCCTTAGGTGCGATCGCGGCTAAATGGGTTGGTCGCAAATAGATTGATGTAGTAAATAAGTTAAGTTATTGTAGATATGCGTTCGTTTAGACTTCGAGTAGTTAATTTATTTAAGGGTGCCAGGAATAGTATTCCCTGTGAATCTATCAATACTAATGTCAGTAATCCTCGGATAGAGACTTTAGTTGATGGAGTCTTTGCGATCGCTTTAACTTTGCTGATATTAGAAATTAAGATATCTCACGCCGATTCAGATGGGGAACTTACTAAGCAGTTAATTGGGCTAATTCCTAAGTTTTTTGCTTACTTCCTTAGTTTTGCAATTTTAGGATTGCTATGGTTCGAGCATCAAATGGTATCGCATTATGTAATCCGATCCGATCGCATTCACATTTGGTTAAATCTTGCTTTTCTTTTATGTATCTCTTTGATTCCTTTTTCGGCATCATTATTGGGAGAAAATCTCAGCCATCGCTCCGCTACGATCTTTTATGGGGTTAATCTTTTTATGACAGGATTAATTCAGTATATTCATTGGGAATATATAACCCAAAACAACCGACTAATTGATGAAAATCTAGACCGAAGATTAGTTAGAGCCATCCAAAAAACATTCCTGTTTATTCCTCTCATTTATGCGATCGCAATTGAGATTTCATTTTTTAGTATCTCTATAAGTATTACAATCTTCAGTTTAGCTACTTTTATCGCAGCTTTAAGGATGAACCTAATTTTTCATAACCCTCGCCGTCCTCTCGAAACTGTAGATTGAGAAATTAATTCTGTCCTCTAAATCTTCTTATCTATCAATTTATCTGTTAATTCCATCTAACAACTCGTAAATTTTCAATTAATTGACAAAATCCAAATAAATAAAATTATCTAATAAAAAATATGAAAAGTACCCTCCAACAAAAATTTAAATTAGACGGAAATATAACTGGAAAAATGCGTAAAGGAACTGAATTCCCTCAATCTCCCGAACGTCCAGACCCAATTGGAACTTTAGATACAGATATATCCTTTGAAGGAGTAGTTGTAAAAAATACCGATAAAATCGTTTTTAGGATTACTAAAGTTAACGATCGCCAAAACGATCAGATTGATGATGTTCGAGAAAAAGGTATGCAAGCGATCGCTGTTGGTCAAATTCTATCAATTGACGAACTAACTGGCTGGGATATTCAACCTGCCTAGATTCCATTTTCGATCGAGTTAGGACTCTTACGCACTCAAATCCACAGAAATTCAGTGGAAGAGAGTTTGAGGGCGAAGCCCTCAATTGGGGC
>Ga0163154_10004433_pt1 | contig 18419 bp, 20 predicted proteins | sample OliLakLV19MP9P1_FD_148649 | JGI IMG/M metagenome (GOLD analysis project Ga0163154, IMG submission 148649) | Freshwater microbial mat bacterial communities from Lake Vanda, McMurdo Dry Valleys, Antarctica - Oligotrophic Lake LV.19.MP9.P1 | ecosystem: Environmental > Aquatic > Freshwater > Lake >...
GGACGTAACTTAGCTCTCAATTTATATCGTGACTATGAATTTGATAATATGGCTCAAGCTCAACGCAGGGCTGGACAGGGCTTAAAGCTTCTCAAATCTCTCTTTAGAATGAAATAACCCTGCCCTTTAAATATAGGTTTTCTTTTTATGCTGCGTAAGTCCTTCAAGTATAAATAAAGAAGAAAATCACTCAACTTTCTGAAATGCTGGGATTTATCTGGGATTTATAGAGAGATAATCAAAAAATTTATCAAAACAAGCTTTTAACCAAAAAGTATATATTTCTGGGTAAGCATCAAGCTCGTGTTTTAGATTATCTATATCAATCCACTTCCATGCTTCAGCTTCTAAAGGATTTAAAGTAGGCTCACCGTTAAATTTTCCTAAAAGTACATGGTCGTATTCATGCTCGATTAAACCCCGATCTAGTTGGGAATGGTAGGTAAAGCTAAAAATTTCCTTGAGTTGGCAGGTAAATCCCATTTCTTCTTGAAGTCTGCGTGTGGCAGCAGTAATTATAGATTCATCTGGTCGCGGATGGCTACAACAGGAATTAGTCCAAAGTCCACCCGAATGATATTTAGCGATCGCCCGTTTTTGTAAGAGTAATTGCCCTTGAGAATTGAGAATGAAGATAGAAAAAGCTCTATGTAGTAGCCCTTGTTGATGCGCCAACATCTTTTCTGCTACGCCTAGAGGCGAATCGTTTTGGTCTACGAGTATTACTTGTTCGAGCATGATGGGTCTATCCCTTTCAATTTATGCATTCTAATTCGATAGAGATTCGATTTCGGCAAAAGTTTCCAAAAGTAAGATCTTTGCTTGTAACTCCCAGCCCCACTTTTGGACGGCGATCGCGCCCACAGTTCCTGCTAATGCTGCTAACAATCCAAGGGGTTCATTTAAAGAAATAGACAAAAGTAATCCCAATCCAGCAATTCCCCAACATGGCAAAGCTAAAGTCTGTCTTTGTTCGATTACCAACTGTTTAATTCCACTAGGCTGCATTTCGGTGGCTAGTTGCGCTTGTGCCTCTTGGCGTTGAGCTTTAGTTATAGTTAGTCCGATTTTGCGCCGTAATTTTTCGATCTTGCGAGCTTTGGTACTGTATTCCACCAATTCATCTTCTGCCATTTTTACAAGTTTTTCTAGTTGTTCCATAAATTTTAGATTTAGATTTTATACTCAATATATTTACTTGATATATTTAGACGAAGCTCATCAGGAAATTTTAACAAGTTGTTGACGTTCTACCGCTTCAAACAATGCTTGAAAGTTTCTTCCTCCAAAGCCTTGAGCCTGATTTTGACGTTGGATAATCTCAAAAAAGAAAGTTGGTTCGTTAAAAATTGGCTTAGTAAAAATCTGCATTAATGTCTGTCCCGACTCGACATTTTGCTGTTCGACTAAAATCGGCGGAAAAGTCTCTAAAAAATCTAATCCACGCTGCTTGAGCTTAGTGACAGTGGTAATAATGTCATCCGTAAGTAGGGCTATATGCTGAATACCCGCGCCGCCGTTATAATTTAAAAACTCTTGAATTTGGGAGTTGGATGTGGATGGTTCGTTAATGGGAATTTGAATTAAATTTTGGGCTTGCCGCTCTGATGATTTCATAACTATGCTGCGAAGGGCAGAATTTTCGGTTTGAATGGTAAAGCGATCGCCACGGTGTAAACCTAAATTTTGTTCGTACCATTGAGCAGTTGCATCCATTTGGGACACATTGACGACCACATGATCGATCGCTGAGAATAAGCAGCCAGATCCAGATCCTTGATGGTTAATTTGCAGATCGGGATCTTGATTTTCAATAAATGTATGAATCACATCTCCCCAGTCTGGAACGATCTCAGGAATGGGTTCTCGGACTGCAAAGCCAATTTCACCAATACCTTGGGGATGACTTTCTAGGTATTTTGCCACAGGGCTATGGCGATTAACTGCTTCAGAGATCTGAATTTGCACTTTTCCATGTTGTAAAATCTCCGTGCGCGTATGATTTTTGGTAATGTGGGCGATCGCTTGAAAATCTAAATAATATTCAAACCAAGTTCGCCACTGCATTGCATCTTTAACAAAGAAATTGACATGATGGACGTAGAGTAAGTTTGATAATTTCGGCATAAATTTTATAGTTTAGCGAGCCAAGAATTTCGTGAAGATTAGAGATTTGGATTTATCAGGGACTTAGCTTGTATTCTAATGGTAGCCTTTAATTTCTATGGGAAGAAAACCCGCCGATGTCAGAAATCACCGAAATTTTATGTGTGAGCAACGGACATGGAGAAGATCAAATCGCCGTCCGCATCTGTAATGAGTTACGCCTTCTCAACCCCAAAAAATTAGCAATTACTGCCGTACCATTAGTGGGGGTGGGTCATGCTTACCAGTCGGCTGAGATCGCGATCGCATCTGAAGTTACCCAAAGATTACCCACAGGGGGGTTTAGTCGCACCGATAGCAAAGAACTATGGAAGGACGTACGCGGCGGTTTGTTGGGGCTAACTTGGCGGCAACTACGGTTAATTTGGCGATGGTCGTGTCAAAATCCTCCTAATTCCTCCAGAATAATTTTAGCTGTAGGAGATATTGTTCCTTTAGTCTTAGCATGGCTTCCGACTTGGCAGGGTGGATGTAATTATGTATTTATGGCAACGGCAAAATCCGAGTATATCTGGCGCGATCGCCATAGTAAATTGGCAAATGTTTCAGCCCCAATCGGCGGATCGATATTTTATCCTTGGGAGCGATCGCTGATCTCAAATCGCCACTGTAAGGCTACTTTTGTCAGGGATCGATTTACGGCTGAGATTTTAAAGGCATCTTTTAATCTATCCGTGCAGTATTTAGGTAATCCGATGATGGATGGGCTGGAACCGAAAGGTTTAGATTTTAGCTTAAAAGGCTCAGAGATAAAATCTCAAGAATGGGCGATCGCCTTGCTCCCTGGATCTCGAACTCCCGAAGCTTATGACAACTGGGTTAATCTTTTAGTTGCTGCTCAAGTAATCATGCAAAAATTGCTCGAACCCGTTAATTTTTTAGCGGCGATCGCTCCAGATCTAAATTTAGAAACTTTAGCCGAGTTATTAATCCAAAAAGGCTGGCTGCAACTCGATCTTCATACTTACACGCTAAATCATGCCAAATTATACCTAGTCACGCACGGATTTGGAGACTGCCTACACCTATCGCATTTGGGATTGGGCATGGCAGGAACGGCAACCGAGCAACTGGTGGGCTTAGGAAAACCTGTAATCACCATCGTCGGCAGAGGTCCACAATTTACCCGTAGTTTTGCCCAAGATCAGGCTCGGCTTTTAGGGCAGTCCATTATTTTGGTCGAAAATCCCGCTCAAGTGAGCGAAGCGATCGCCCTACTTTTAGATAATCCCGACTACTTTCAAATAGCAGTCACAAACGGTAAAGAACGTATGGGAGAGGCTGGTGCCGCCAAACGGATCGCAGAGTGTATTTTGGGTATTTAAAACATCGTTTCTGGATTTACCGATCAGGATTTTGCCATTAAAAAGCATTTAATTCTTGTCTGAAGTCGCCCGAAAGATGAAAACGGATCTGAATAATTAATTTGAGCTTCTTTGTATGGCTTATCTTTTTCCTATTTGGAGTTCCAGCCGCCTTGGCAGATAACACTAAAGTATTAGGAACAACTCGGCTCTCTTTTCGCGAAAATGACCTAGATTCAATTAGCATCAATAGCTGTCCTAAGCCTACCTATAATACCATTCAGTTAAGAGCTAAAGGAGGTGATGTTGATATCAGAAGCTTGTATGTCAAATATGGAAATGGACAGGTCGAGCGGCTTAGAGTTGCTCAAAATATCAGACAAGGCGGAAGAAATCGCTGGATTGATTTAAATGGAAATAGACGGTGTATAAGAGAAATCGTAATTTTAGGAGATACGGATAATACATCTAACCGCAGAGCTAAGGTGGAGTTTTTAGGAAGATATTAGAATCAGTTCTCGATTTTAATTGTAAGTAGGTAATCCAAAGAAAAGTCAAAATCACAAATCACCAAGACGAACGAAAGAAAGCGCAGAGGCAATACGACTGAGGAACCATGGATGGACAATAGTGAAGATCGCAGAATACTTTAATTGGCATCCGCAAACAGTCAGGGAATTCGTCTAACGACGGCGATCGCGGCTTCGGCTCGGACTTACTTACTCAAAGGAACATCCACCCAGCCTGTAAATTTATTTTCGGCATTCCAAAGACTTTGCCCGTGACGGATCAAAATTAATTTAGCCATACTTTATGCCTTACAAGAGTAATTATCAGAAGTTAGTCACCAAGAATGGAGCGCACGCAATTGAGGGGTTTTCTTCAATTGATGTTCCTGCATTCGGGTTAAAACATCGTCTAAAATCGTCACGGCTTCAGCCACAAACGCACCTTTATTGAGCATGACGCACTCTGCCCGCTCTGCCATTGCCGCATCGGTCATTTCGGCGCGTGAGGGGATTCCTTGTTTTACTAGATTCTCCAGTACTTGAGTTGCCCAAATCACAGGAACATGAGCCGCTTCACATATCCAGAGAATTTCTTCTTGGATTTCAGCTAATCGTTGATAACCGATCGCGATCGCCAAATCACCCCTAGCAATCATCACCGCAAAGGGCTGTTGACCTTCGGCTTGCACGATTAATTCTGGTAAATTACTGACAGCTTGGGGCGTTTCAATCTTAGCCATAATCGCAATTTTATGGGGATGAGTCATTCGGGCAGCTAACTCTTTTTGAAGTAACTTGATGTCATCGGCAGTCTGCACAAAGGAATACCCCACGATATCGGCATGGGCAGCAACAAAATCTAAATCTTCTAAATCTTTATCAGTTAATGGACTGAGTTGCAAGTCTGTATCAGGAAAGTTAAGCCCCCTGTCTGGTGCTAGTTTACTCCCCTTTAAGCTGGCTTGGGTAATACGGAGATGAACGCCCTTTTTGGTGATGGATTCAACCCGTGCGCCAATGCGACCATCATCAATCCATGCAGTTTCCCCCACTTGGAGGCGATCGAGCACTTCGGGCAATGTACAACTTGCTTGAAAACAATTCGGATGTGACTTGGGAGAATCATGGGTTAATACCAAGCATTCTCCCTTAAAAATCCGATGCTTATGTTTAGGTGCACTCACCTTCTCAAGTCGCGGTCTTGGTCCTCCCAAATCCATTAGAACTTTACAAGTACGTCCAGTTTCTCTCTCTGCAAGCCGAACATTCCTAATCATCGCTTCCCAAATTTCCGCGCTGTCATGGGCACAGTTAATCCGCACGCAGTTGGTTCCGCGCTCTAATAAATCCTGCATAAATTCAACATCGCTGGCGGCATCCGTTGGCAGTGTCACCATAATCCTGACTCGGCGATCGCTGGCGGTTTGCCCGAGGATCTCTTCCGTTTGTTCTCGAAGTATGCGATCGCCCTCCCAAAATACTTCATCCGCAGGACGACCGATCGAAGTCGCCAAATTTACTTGACAGATTGCGCCTAGAGTAGAAATCACTGCATCCAAACTTGGGATGACTCGTGCCTCCAGACGACCTAAAGAAGATAAGCCCCAAGGGATTAAGGCAGCTTGCAGCGATCGCAGATCGTGTCGGCGTAGTGCTAGGTAATGGGCAAGGTTGAGTCCACTATTGAGAAATACCTGTCGCTGAATGCGCGATCGCCACAGTTCAAAAATATCTTCTCCTTCTTTAATTACCATCTGCCTTAGTTTTTGCAATGTTTCTAGCAATACTTGGGGATTAGATAGGTCTAATGTGGAAGAGTCAAAACTATCTTCTTTTTGTTGGCGAAGCTTCTCTGCCAGAGAATCGCATTCTGGAATCAAAGTTGTCATTAAATAACCTCTAAAATGATTCAGATATGAACATATTTGTTAATAGAGTTCTAGCTTGTCAAATTTATTAGCCAAAACTTTTATGAAACGAATTGCGATCGCAATTAATGTCGAACGTAAACTTGTAATTACTTACTACACTGGAATACCTATGTTTGACTTGTTGGTTGAATTGATTGAATTGGTTGATTCTAATATGAATCTTTATTAGAGCAAATTAAGTGATTGAAGATTTATAGCGATCGCTGAGATTATCTAGTTCAACTTTAAGCTTGATTACGTTCACGTTTGAGTTTCAGAAGGCGATCGCTAGATATCAACGTTGACCCAAAGCACATTCTAACTTTCTACAAAGCTAGATTTCAGGTTGAATTTATCTTCCGTGATGCTAAGCAGTTTACAGGATTAGCCGATTGTCAAGCTCGTGACTTTACTGAACTTAATTTCCATTTCAATACTTGTTTACTCGCTCTTAATCTCGCTAAGTTTCAGGCTTGGCAATCTCATCAATTGTCTAGTCCTTAACTCCCCTTTGTATTCTCCATAGCTTCCTACAAAAGGCTTGCTCTCAATCAGCATTTGCTGGAACGATTTATTTCCCTGTTAGACTTGGAGCCTACTATGATTAAATCTCATCCAATCTTCCACAGGCTTCGTTCTTATGGTGCTATTGCTGTCTAAATTGTCCGAGGTATTGAAGTAATAACAACTGGTAAATTAAATATCAAGATCCGAGTTCCAAACTCAAATGGTCGAGTCGTTGAACTCGAATCGCCAGACTTTTTACTCGGAGTGCCGAGAATTTTACTCAAAGATCCGTTTAGAGCAGAAATTAGATAAAATCTGAACGGGATTGGGTCATAAATTGGTTTTGGGAACTTCGTTCGGGTTCACCATCTTGGGGATGCCGTTGGATATAAGTCCCATCAGGTTGTAAATCCCATGCTTGACGATTATCGGCTAGGGTAATATCTAAAATTTGCTTCAATTCTTGAATTAGCTGATGGTCTTCAATTGGCGTAATTACTTCGACCCGCGTATCCAAATTTCGGGGCATCCAGTCGGCACTGCCAATAAATATTTGTTCTTGACCGCTATTGCTAAAGTAAAAAATCCGAGAATGCTCTAAAAATCTGCCAATTACACTCATGACTTTAATATTTTCGCTTAAACCTTGAACCTGGGGGCGCAGACAACAGATCCCTCTAATAATTAAATCAACCTTGACACCCGCCTGAGACGCTTTGTACAGGAGTGAAATAATTTGAGGATCGACTAGGGAGTTCATTTTCATGATCATATAAGCCGAACGTCCTGAATGCTGATGCTGGATTTCGCGCTCGATTAATTCTATAAACCGCTTACGCATGACCACTGGTGCCACTAACAATTTCCGATAACTCTGCTGGCGCGAGTAGCCTGTAAGGTGATTAAATAAATCCGTTAGGTCTGCCCCGATATCGTCACGGCAGGTTAAAAGTCCTAGATCGCTATAAAATCTCGCAGTTTTGGGATTATAGTTGCCTGTACCAATGTGCATATATCGGACTAAGCGATCGCCTTCTTGACGCACGACCAAAGCAGTTTTTGTATGGGTTTTGAGATTTTTAATCCCATAGACCACATGAACTCCAGCATTTTCCAGCTTCTTTGCCCACAGAATATTATTAGCTTCATCAAATCGGGCTTTTAGTTCGATTAATACCGCTACTTGTTTGCCATTTTCCGCCGCGGTAATTAAGGAATGCACGATCGGCGAATCCCCAGAGGTACGATAAAGGGTTTGTTTGATTGCCAAAACCTGCGGATCGGCTGCCGCTTCTTCTATAAATCTTTGGACGCTCGAAGTAAAAGACTGGTAGGGATGATGTAGTAATAGCTCTTGATTGCGGATAATCTCAAAAATACTGGTAGATGGATGTGCCTTTAATACGGGATGAGTCACCGATCGCCAAGGCTGATCTTTATATTGGGGTAATGGTAAAAAAGAGATCGCCATCAAATCTCCCAAACCAACTAAGCCGTCAATATCGTAAACATCCTCTTCGCAAATTCCTAGCTGTTTAATTAAATTAGCGCGGATATCAGCAGGAGTTTGGGCGGAAATCTCCAGTCTGACCACTGCGCCAAATTTTTGCTTTCTCAGTTCGGCTTGGAGAGCGGAAATCAAATCATCGGCTTCATCTTCCTCAATATCCAATTCGGCATCGCGTGTAATGCGGAAAGGATAATATTCTAAAATCGTCATCCCCGCAAATAAAGCTTCTAAGTTATGCGAAATCACCTGTTCTAAAGGCACAAAAGTATGGGGTTCGGTCGGAATCGCCACAAAACGCGGTAACAAATGCGGCACCTTAACCCGCGCAAAATGCTTTTCTTGGGTTTCCCGATCTTGGACAACAACGGCTAAATTAAGGCTGAGATTAGAAATATAAGGAAAAGGATGGGCTGGATCGACAGCAAGCGGGGTTAAAACGGGAAATAGCTTTTCATAAAAATATTGCTTGAGATACTCATGATGCTTGCAGTCGAGATCGGTGTAATTAAGGATGTGAATATTCGCCTGTTTTAGTTCGTTACGCAGATGATACTCAAAGCTTTGATGTTGTTTTTTAATTAAAGGTAATAGTGCCTTATAAATTGCCTGAAGCTGGGTCTGAGGGGTAATGCCATCATCCGTAAGAATTAGTTCTTCTTCGGTAATTTTCTTTTTAGTGCCTGCTACCCTGACCATGAAAAACTCATCGAGGTTGGTGCTAAAAATCGCAAAAAACTTTACCCGCTCCAACATTGGTGTACGAGCATCTAATCCTTCGTGGAGAACTCTTTGATTGAAGGCAATCCAACTTAATTCACGATTAAAGTAATATTCTGAGCTAGATTCTTGATGGCTAAATTCTTGATAATCAGATTCTTGATGATTAGACATACAGCTAAGTTGGTGATAGAAACATCTTGTCAAAAGTTTACAACAGAGTCTGTCCAAAGTTGGTTAAGGCACGATCGAGTTTTTGCTTGAACCATCTGTAAAGCTCCTTAGTCTAACTGTAAGAATAAAATGCATTAGGAAACTAATATGAGAATGAGTATAAAAAGTATGGTTTTAGTGGCGATCGCTACCTCCATAACTTCCATAATTATTGCTACAGTCCCATCTACAGCCTCAGCCGATAACTATAATGGTCGGATCGCTAGACAACAGCAGAGAATTAGTAACGGTTTGGGCAATGGCACAATTAGCTCAAGAGAGTTTACAAATCTCACAAACAGACAAACTGCTCTTAATGCCGCGATCGTGCGCGATGCCCAAGACGGTCGAGGTTTGACCCGATCGGAAAGATATAAATTAAATCGCCGCGCCGACAATATTTCTCGTTCTATTTATAGATTTAATAGAAATTAGTTTTATTCTTTTAATTCTTTAAACCAAATTAAATTCAAAACCACACGGAGTTCGTAATGAAATTTTCTCAATTTTCAGTCGTTGCCATGAGCAGCCTAGCCTTAATTTTTCTTGCCCCTGCCATCTCATCTAGTCAACCTAGCGATCGCCTCAATCAAAATATGCGGTCAGAAATGAAGTCAAATATGAGAGCAAATAAGCCAGATTTAAATCTGACCGAAGCTCAAAAGCAACAAATGCAGTCATTAAAGGAAAGTACCCGCACCAAAATTAATGCCGTCCTCACTGATGCTCAAAGGACACAATTAGAAGCTGCGATTAAGTCTGGAACAAAACCACGCCAAGCAATGCGATCGCTCAACCTCTCCGCAGATCAAAAAACTAGGGTTCGGGCAATCAAAGAAGCGGTAAAAATCCAAAAGCAGGCATTACTGACCCCCGAACAAAAACAAAAACTTCAAGAATCTAGAGCCAATCGCCCAGACAAGCGTTCTCGGTCAAAGCTCTCCAAATTAAATCTTACTGAAGAGCAAAAACAAAAAATGCAAGCTATTCGCCAAAATACTCAGCAAAAAATCTCGACAATTTTAACTCCCGAACAAAAGGCACAAATTAAACAGAGTAAGGCTAGTAAAAATCGGGGTAGCGATCGCAAATCTCTAATGGCATCATTAAATCTACAAGAAAACCAAAAAGCCCAAATTAAAACGATTAGAGAAGTATCTAAAAAAGAAATACAATCAATCCTCACCCCAACTCAGTTACAAGAGTTTAATCAAATGGGCGAGCGTCGAGGCAGACCAAAAAATTAAACCCAAAAATTAAATAAGACTAAACGAGAATTAAGGTAACTTCAAGCGATCGCTTATCCCCATTGATGTACTACTCTCTACAGAGCGATCGATCAAATTAGCTTCACCAAGTAAAGAAGGAGGTTGCGATCGGATTTGTAGCATCACGCTTGCCATCTCGATCGCATTCATTGCATATTCCCAGCCCTTGTTACTCTTAATTCCCGCTCTTTCGAGTGCCTGTTGCATGGTGTCGGCAGTGATAATTCCAAAAATCACAGGGATTCCTGTCTGCAAAGATGCCCCCGCAATGCCCTTAGATACCTCGGCTGCCACATAGTCAAAGTGTGGGGTGTCACCTCGGATAATAGCACCTAAACAAATTACGGCATTGTAACGTCTAGTCATTGCTAGTTCGCGAGCAATTAAAGGAATTTCAAAGCTCCCCGGCACCCACGCATAATCTACCTGTCCGTCATCGCTGACGTTAACTCCATGACGTTGTAAGGCATCTTGGCAGCCCTGCAACAATCTAGTCACAATCAAATCATTAAAGCGACCGACCACGATCGCAAATTTTAAGTCGTCAGTTCGAGTAAAGCTTCCTTCAAAAACAGTCATACTTTAGATATTAAAGAGATATTAAAGAGATATTAAAGTAAAGAATTTAAGGTGGAGATTTGAGAAGTAAAGGTTAAGTCACAAAAGCATTAAGAATACCCACAGCCACTACTAATAAACTCCAAATAACTGAGCCAATTAATAGTAAAGGCTTAGACTGATTCCAATTACTCGGTGAAGCATACGCCACAGGTACGCCAATTACCATTACAAAGGAAAACAGCACCAGCACCGCCAATAAAAGTTGGAACACAATTGTCATAGATTTCTCCTAAATCTAGTTTTTATGATTTTAGACATTCCCAGCTTCTTAGATATTCTAGGAAGTGAAAACTTTTCAAAGATGTTAAATAAAATATAATATTCACTCTAACTTAGCAGATAACGCCGCCCTATTAAGCAAAGATATAGAATCGAACTAAGATTACAAATAATAGAGATAATTATTAAAGATATAAAATCAGATTTTAAGACTAAAATTTGATGCTAGTTATTAGCTTACTGATATGCTAAAAATAATTTAATCTAATTACTGTAAAAATTAAGGTGTGATTTATGGCGCAAGCTACCAACTTATTGACTGCAAAAGAGACGTTACCTAACGGATTGAGTAGTAACATCAGTGACACTAGACCTTGGGGATCTTTCACAGTTCTAGAAGAAGGACGTGGCTATAAAATTAAGCGGATTGAGGTAAAGCCCGGTCATAGATTAAGCTTGCAAATGCACCATCATCGCAGCGAACATTGGATCGTAGTCTCTGGTACCGCTAGAGTTACCTGTGGCGACCAAGAAATTATCATCGGACATAACCAATCTACCTATGTGCCTCAATGCACTTTACACAGATTAGAAAATCCGGGAGTTATTCCTCTGGTAATTATCGAAGTCCAAAATGGTGAATATCTAGGAGAAGATGACATCATCAGATTTCAAGATGATTATTCCCGCGCCGAAAAAAATTCTTAGTTCCTCTGGTAATTATCGAATTTACAGTTATTCTTGGCAGAATATTTAAGCAGTAATTTTTAGTTTTTCTTGATGGTACAGAATAATCTAAATTTAATGTATCTCAAACGCCTACTCCAAACCTTAATTACGCGAACTTTTATTTTCTACAGGCAATCTAGTTAGAGTTGTCGTAATTTGAGTCATGATTCAAGATGTATTAAAGATCTTAAATTAATCCATGAGTATAAATTTGCATAAAAATCTAAAGGGTAAAAAAGCTCTGGTTACAGGAGGAAGTAAAGGTATTGGCAAAGAACTCGTCCAAATGCTAGTTGAAGCAGAAGTAACTGTGGCGATCGCCTCCCGTCATCCCTTTGATTATCCAATTAACAGCGAATCTAGCCCGATTAAGGCAGCCATTAAAGCATATAGTATCGATTTAGCTGAAGTTACTGAGATTGGGACTAAAATCAACGAAATTATTAAAGATTTAAATGGCATAGATATTTTAATTAACAATGCTGGAATGGCTTATACCGCCGAAATTATAAATACATCGCTTGAAGACTGGCAAAAAGTCATAAATTTGAATCTTACTAGCGTTTTTGCATGTACTCGTGCAGTTTTACCAACCATGCGATCGCAGCGTAGCGGTACGATTATTAACATCGCTTCTATTGCGGCAAAACAAGCATTTCCGACGTGGGGAGCATACAGTGCCAGTAAGTTTGGGCTTTTAGGTCTCACTCAAGCTTTAGCCGCCGAAGAGCGATCGCACGGTATAAAAGTAATGGCAATTTGTCCAGGTTCCGTAGATACGCCTTTGTGGGATACTCTTGCTCCAGAAATAGCTGCTAATTTTGACCGCAAAGCCATGCTAGATGCTAAAACTGTCGCTGAAATGATTATGACAATGCTGTTATTACCACCTAATGCCACGATCCAAGAATTAGTATTAATGCCTAATTTGGAAATTCTATAAAAATTTAGGGAGAAATTTAGGACAACATCTAGAACCCGATCGTGCCAACTATATAGTCAAGTTCTATGTCAGATTTTTACAAATTGTTTTAGAATTTAAAGGCTGTATGACTATTAATTATTCAGCATATCTCTTACTAAATTTTACTTACCAAACTTTAGAGTTTAGTTAAAACTCAAAGCAACTAGCAACATGACAACATCTCCAAATCGATCGCCTGTCAAGAATACGGATAGAGAATCTAAAAATGAGAAAAATCTACTCCCAATTACTGCTAAAAAGCCCATTTCTAATGTAATTCGAGAACGGATCGAGTTGGCAAGCGTACCATACCTCGCTAATGATTCAATTGCCGACCATTTAACCACCGCAGAGCGTGAGGAGTTAAAACTAGAGATTGAAGGTAAGTTACAAAGCCTGTTTGACTCTTTAATCATAGATACCAAGAACGATCACAATACCCGTGAATCAGCCCGTCGCGTTGCCAAAATGTATGTGGATGAGGTATTTAAGGGACGCTATCATCAAATGCCAAAGGTTACGGACTTTCCCAATGCCAAAGAATTAGATGAGATTTATACCCTAGGTCCAATTACGGTTAGATCGACCTGTTCTCACCATTTTGTGCCAATTGTCGGCGAAGCTTGGGTCGGAATTTTGCCTAGCGATCGCGTAATTGGCATATCTAAATTTAATCGTATTATCGATTGGGTGCTCAGCCGTCCCCATATTCAAGAAGAAGCCGCGATCATGGTTGCCGATGTGATTGAAGATTTGATTAAGCCCAAAGGATTAGCATTTGTAATTAAGGCACAGCACATGTGTATGAGTTGGCGCGGAGTTAAAGAACCAGAAACTCGGATGGTTAATTCGGTAGTTAGAGGGGCATTTAGAGAAAATCCCCATCTTAAAAAAGAGTTCTTTGACTTAATTCGCTCACAGGGTTTTGGAGATTAATATGCAGCGTATTTGGCTTTGCTTAACTTTAATTTTGCTGGTTGGCATCTTAGGATTATCCGATCCCGCTCGTGCCAGCCTAAATGACGATCGCTATGATGGAAATATTTTTGCCTTATATGGAGGAAATGGTTCGCTAATTCCACCGAGGGTAACTCTGGATATGTCATTAAACGATCTAAATCGACCTGCGCTATTAGTTTTTTATGTCGATGATAGCTCAGACTGTAAACTCTATACGCCTTTGCTCAACCAAGTTCAGGCTTTTTATAGCAAAACTGTCAGCATTATTCCCGTAATCGTTGATAGTCTAGATTTGGATCATCCGACTTCCGATCCAATAAAGGAAGCTTATTACTACAGAGGAGTTGTACCTCAAACGGTGTTAATTAGTAGCAACAGAGAAGTAATCTTCGATCGAGAAGGAAAGCCTAACTTTGAAACTCTAGAAATCCCGATTCGCCAAGTCCTTAATCTTCCGCCCAAGGTCACAATTCCCCAACGCGATGTTAAAGTAAAGCAAATCAACGAAGTCAATCCTTAGTTAGAGGAAATCTATGATTAAACTTGAAAATATCACTGTTAAGGAGTTAGTTTCAGATTTATCAAAAATATCCCCCAGAAACCTCGGAAATAATTATTCGGTAGATATCGATCATTTATTAAGCAAGCAAATTGAAGCAGAATTTAACAGATGTCTTAAATGTGGCATCTCAGCTCTTCTAGGCTATCTTATTCAGGAAGAAATAAATATTAGTTTAGAAAAAATTACTACATATTTAAGATCGTCTGTGGTTAGGGAGGAAATTTGGCACTTACTCGATCCAGGCTCAGAGATTTTTGATAAGGGTCTTCTGACGCATTATGCAGATGAAATGTTTTATATCTATGGAGAATCAGCAAAAAAATTAATATTTGATGCTTGGGAAGAGTTTCTTAAGGCTTTTTCTTTTGCTTCTAGATCGGCACCCGAATTGAGAGAGTTTCTTAGAGCAAGCTATGAAGTAGGTAGCTTTAAAGCTTACTCTAATATAAAAGATGTTTTGGAAAATATAAATGGGGCTATAAGTAGCTTCAAGAATGAGGAATTAACGATCAGCCGTGCAATCAAAAGTTACGCTGAGGAATTACAAGCATATAAAACTTGGGCGATTAATTTTTAGTTAAATCAACATCTTAATCTTAATTAAAAGCTTATGTTTGGTAGTCTCAAAGAAACGAAGCTTTTGAAAAAATGGCGGTGGAGAGACAATTAGATAAACTTTCCAATCAGGTTAAAGACGGAATAAAACAGCTTCCTGAAGAGATTATTTAATTTTATGCCAAGCGTTGAAGAAAATACTTTTAATCAATTAAGCGATCGCCTGCTCGACAGTCTCCGAAATCAAGAGCAAGTTTCGATTAGTCTTAATTGCGAGCGCAGCCAATTTACGCGATTTAATAATGGGAAGGTTAGGCAATCGGGCTTTGTTCATGATGGAAGTGTGACGATCTCGCTAATTAATAACCAACGAGAGGCATATACAACTTTTCCATTTACAGGAAATTTGGAGATCGATCTAGAGATAGCTTTAGAGAACTTAGAATATTTGCGATCGCAAGTTAAGCAGTTACCGATTAATCCTTATATTGTTTTACCTGAGTCGGGAGATTCTAGCCGAGAAGTTTATAAAGGCGATCTTTTAGACAGCAATTCCGCGCTTTTAGCTATTTTAGAACCTGTGGAAAATTTAGACTTTACAGGGCTTTATGCTGCTGGAGTAATTATGCGGGCAATTAATAATTCGGCAGGACAAAAACACTGGTTTGCAACAGACTCTTTTATTGTGGATTATTCAATATTTACTAGCCAAGATCGAGCCGTAAAGGGTATTTATGCAGGTCAAGACTGGAGACAATCTGAGTACGATCTGCAAATTAGTCAATCTCGTGCCTCAATTAAGGCTTTAGATTTGTCAAGTATAAATATCCCGCGTGGAGAATATCGGGTTTATTTTGCCCCTAGTGCTACCGCCGATTTAATGGGAATGCTCTTGGGGGCAGTGGGCGGAGCCTCTTTACAGCAAGGTAGTAGTGCTTTACTGAAATTGCATATAGGTGAGAACAGTTTATCCTCCTTATTTAATCTAAAAGAGAATTTTAGCAAGGGTACTGTCCCCAGATTTAATGAGTTAGGAATCATCGCCCCTGAAGAATTATCGGTAATTAGTGCAGGCGTATTAATTAATCCTTTAGTTAGTGCCAAGACTGCCAAAGAATATAACCAGATTACTAACGGTGCTAATAATAGTGAATATATGCGATCGCCTGAAGTGGAAATAGGAACTCTCTCACAGTCAGAGATTTTATCTAGGTTGGGTACTGGTTTATATCTCTCAAATTTGCATTATTTAAATTGGAGCGATCGCCCGAACGGGAGAATTACTGGTATGACCCGCTATGCTTGCTTTTGGGTGGAAGATGGACATATTATCGCACCGATTGAAAACCTGCGCTTTGATGATAGTATTTATGACTTTCTCAATCAAAACCTTGAAGCATTTACCGATTTTCACGAATTTATTCCCAATACCGATACCTATGGCAGCAGATCGCTGGGCGGCATCATTACACCGGGAATGTTGATTAAAAACTTCACTTTTACTCTCTAATTTATCCAGAATTTAATCTTTCTCATGTTTAGGACTTACGCACTCAGATTCACAGAAACTTATCGGGATGGAGTCTGAGGGCGAAGCCCTCTGGGGCTGTGCCCCAAACCCCCTTTAAATATAGGTTTTCTTTTTACACTGCGTAAGTCCTAATGTTGAAAGTATTTCAAGGTAATTTCAAGGTAGCCTCACCCCTAAATCCTAAAAGCGAGATACTCAAAGCCTTAAGTTTGATATTCGGAAGTTGCTAATTGATAGAAGTAATTGGGCTGAAGATCCTGATTCTTACAGTTTTTAATTTTACTGGATGCTTTAATTAATGCCTTGAATAAACCCTGTTGTCCTAAATCATTAATAGCCATTTCTGGATGCCACTGTACCGCGATCGCCCAAGGGTGAGTTTTGTGTTCGATTGCTTCAATTACTCCATCGGGTGCCTCGGCGACTATTTGCCAGTTAGGTGCGACATTTTGGATGGCTTGATGATGCCATGAGGTAACTTCGGTAGTTGTTGTATCTGTCAATAAGCCCAAGGCGATCGCGACTTTACTATCTGGTTTAACTTCAACTTTATGGATTGTGCCTTTAGTTTCAGGACTTTTAATCTCAAAGTTAATTTCAAGACTTTTAATTTCAAAGGTTTTAGTTTCGGGTTCGTTGCGATGGGCGATCGTCATGCCATACCGATCGGGTACGTGTGCCACTAAATCGCCACCTTCGACCACATTTAAGACTTGCAGTCCTCGACAAATTCCCAATATTGGCATGTTTTGACTTAGAGCTAATTTTGCTAAGGCAATTTCAAAGCGATCGCGCTCTGGATCGACAGCATAAACAGCAGCATGGTCGCTACCGTTATAAATCTGAGGCTCGATATCGCCACCGCCCGCTAAAATCAACCCATCGATTTTGGATAACAAAATACAAGGATGTAGATCGCCCGGCGGCAGTAATAAAGGTATTCCTCCAGCATCTCTAACGGCTTTAACATAGTTACTTTGGAGGCAGTAATCACCCGCCCCATTTTTACCATACATGGTAATTCCGATGACTGGATATGGATTAGACATTAATTTTGGCAGCTAAACTTAGAAGTAAGATATTAATTAGATATAGATTTTACTTATAATTTTAGAAAATACAACTAAGATATGGCTCAAAATATTTGTTAAATTTTCATCTTAAATTTTCGTCTTAAATTTTTACAGCATCAATTCGACCGCACCAATTGATACATCTGCGGCTTCAGGACTATTAGCTTCGGAGGGTGGAACCAGTTGCCAGAACATCGGAAGATAAGTTGACCAATTTTTAAGAATAGTTTGAACTTTAGGGCTACCCGTGCGATCGCCACTTAATTCCAATAGCTCTTTTAACTGATTTTCTCCTGCTTGGGTGATTACTCTCTGTACTTTGAGATTCTCTTTGCTCAGATATTCCTTAAAGCGATCGTCTTGATCGAGGAAGTAGGCAATTCCGCCTGTCATCCCTGCACCGACATTACGTCCAGTTTTACCTAGTACCACAATTACGCCACCTGTCATGTATTCACAACAATGATCGCCTGCCCCTTCGATTACAGCTTTAGCTCCCGAATTTCTCACCCCAAATCGTTCTCCAGCTTTTCCATTCGCAAATAGATAACCACCTGTGGCTCCGTAGAGGCAAGTATTTCCGATAATTACATTTTGAGCGGGATCGATAATGGCATCAGATTTGGGCTTAATGGTGATTTCTCCGCCGTGCATTCCTTTACCGATGTAATCATTTCCTTCTCCAATTAGCATTAGATTCATGCCTCTCGAATTAAAAGCTCCGAAGCTCTGCCCCGCACTGCCTCTAAATTCTAGATTTAGATCGCTTGCAAGTCCAGAGTTGCCATAGAGACGCGCAATCGCCCCTGAAACTCTCGTGCCAATGGAACGGTCGGTATTAGCGATATCGTAGGTCTTGGTTAGATCGGTCTGATTGTGAATAGCCGCCTGAATTTCTATATCCAGTAGCATTTCATCATCTAAAACATAACCATTTGTATGAGGTTCTAGGTCGTGATTTAGCCAAGTGCGATCGCTCGTTGTATCGGGTAGTTTAGTCAGACAGTCGAGGTTTAGATCTTTGAGTTTTGCTAACTTCACATCTTGACGCTGGGTGAGAAGGTCAGATCGCCCAATTACATCCGTAAGTGATTTGTATCC
>Ga0163154_10004436_pt1 | contig 18411 bp, 10 predicted proteins | sample OliLakLV19MP9P1_FD_148649 | JGI IMG/M metagenome (GOLD analysis project Ga0163154, IMG submission 148649) | Freshwater microbial mat bacterial communities from Lake Vanda, McMurdo Dry Valleys, Antarctica - Oligotrophic Lake LV.19.MP9.P1 | ecosystem: Environmental > Aquatic > Freshwater > Lake >...
ATCCAGTATCCGCGATCAGATTCCTTGCTGCCATTACCGTGATAGCGGCGTCGCTGAAACGCTTGCCAACTATAGCCACTAAACTGTTTCCCAGCTTCCTCATCCAAGCATCTAACCTTCACAAGCGGTTTGCCATCCTCCTGCCGATAGCCTAGCCAATCTCCGGTTTGATCAAGGCACTGCACTTCAACACACCCTTCTAGCAAAAACTCGCGGCTCAGATGGGTGAACAGTTGCCTCAACAATCGCAGGGTTTGATGCTCAGGTCCATCAATTTGAAACGATGTTTCAGCAATATACTTGGGGTTCCCCCGGCGATCGCGCTTGGGATGACGAGGTAGCACCATTGGCGTGAGACTTTGCCATCTACGGCTTTTGCCCAATAGAAGTGAGCATCCAGGTTGGGATCGCATACTGCTGTAATCTTCTGTTTGCCCGAGGGAAACCAGGACAGTTTGCACATCAAACCCTTCCGTGCCCCAAACCTTAGTGAGCTGGCACAGTGCGGCGATCGCCTGCTCCCCAAACCCTCCAGCCGCATAGACCACAACATGACCAATCTTCCCTTTACGATTCACCTCCGGTAGATACCAGGCATGTTTTTGCCCTTCCGCAGGTTTGCTCTGACCTTCCTCATCTACCTCGTTTGGCTTACGACCCAGGAAAATAGGATCTGCCTGTCCCGTCACATCTTTACTTTTTGCCATCAACGATTGCCGAAACCGCTCTCCCAAAGAAACTGCTTCTGTCAGTTTGGGTAGCACATTGGACGAGAGTGCAAACCGAGCAAAGATTGGAGCTTGCGTTGAATAAGACTGTATTGGTAATGTTTGCCGCTTTGGTAGCTCTAGTTCATATGGAACCCAACGCGTTCCCGGAATGCCATTCCAGTTTTGTCCATGTAAATTGGCGACATCTAGCTCCAACGCTTCCATCATGTCCGCCGGGGCTTTCCACTTCGCTTTGCCTTTTTTGGGTTTAGGCAAAATAGCCAGCGCTGCCTGAAACCCTTGCAACCCTTCAACGGTCAACGGTGCCAGCACCTTCAATCGCTCTGTTTTTGGGGTTGCATCTCCATCTATCTCTCCATCTATTAATGGGTTCACATTACAGTGCTGGCTCTCTGTCACCACCTGGATCTCAACCCACGACTCTGCACGACCCAGGTAGCTAATCTGATGACAAAGCTGCTGAAGCAACTCCTGTTCTAGGTGGCTTAGTTCAACCCTCAACCACATCACCTGAATCGTGGCCTCAGCCGATAGTGCCCCACCTGGCAGCGCATAAAAGGTGTCAAATACTTTGGTTGTAGTGGCTTTGCCTTCCTTCCAAATTGGCATATAGTGCCTGGTATGAGCCGCCGTATACTCTGGCAGAACATAGCTGGGTGGTTGGTTGGCTAATTTATTGAGCAATTGCCCCATCAGATTGCGCTCTGGCTGCTCTGGCAAACGATAGTAGGCGGAGACGAGCGATCGCAAAATTCGCCAAGGGGAAGGAGGCCACTCGACGACCCCTTCGTTCACCTGATGATCCCAAGGAGTTGCATGATAGCGGCCTGTGAGAAATTGAATCGAAAGTCCTACACTCATTTCTTCTTCGTGCCCTCCTCAGCCTGAAATTGCACAACGGTTATAGAGGGATTAGCGAAGGCGGAAGCTGCCGCCGTCACCAAACCTGGCAGAGCTTTAGTCAGTTCTGCGTAGCTGGGCAATTCAAACCCATCTGGCCGCTTAACCTGCACGGTCTTAGCCTCCAAATCACAAGCCGTCCGCAGGCGAAGACCGCTATCGAGGAACCGTTGGATTTTGTAGAGGGCGATCGCAATCAACAGGTTTTCCAAATCTACCCCTAACCGATAGCCGCGAATTTGCGCCAGATCGAGGCTGAAGTAAGCCGTGATTCGTTCAGCGGCGTATTCTTCCCGGTGGTAAGGAATATTACCACCGCCCTTTTTGGCATCGGCGGCTCGGTTAATCCGATCATTCTTAACCCCTCCAGAACTGACCACTTCGATGTTGTAGGCTTCAATGAAGCCGGACAATGCCCGTGCTAGCTTGAACCGCCCTCCAGCGATCTCTTTTTTCGCTAGAAAGATGCCGTGCAGTAGGGAATTGAGATCGTATCGAGCTAGAACCTGAGCCAGCTTACGAAAGTCTACTGCTCCCTCCGCAGGGGCATCCAGTTCTATCCGCAATTGATCAAAGAAACTCTTGTCTTTGCCTTCCAAAATGTAGAAAGAGTTAAGCCGATGTGCCTCCAGCAGGGAGTTCGTTAGCACCTTCTCATCTTGTTTAACTACCACATAGGGAATCCCGTGAAGGGCAGCAACAACATCTTGATTCGCGTCATCCCAAATGCTGTTCTCTAACCGATTTGCCACACTCTGAGCCGATTCCAGCAACAGCATTCGAGTTTTTCTCTCCCCAGGCAGAACATAGGTAGCGGCTCCCAAATCTGGAAAGCCCGTCGGTTGGAAGCGGGTGCCCTGTAATGGGGTAAGGGTTGCTTCAATCAGTAGTCTTGCGTGGTCTTTTAGCGCTACAAAATCCATCTTTATTTCTCCTTCGTGTCGTTTTTGCAGATCTGCTTCAGTAGTCGAGCCAGATCCAGGTCTGAAATCGGAAATGCCAAGGCTGCTGCAATCCGCATGGTGCGATCGCTCGGTTCATACAGCCCTTCAGCTACGGCTGGATTGAGTCCGCTGGCATGTAGCCGTCGAATAGCTAGTTGTGTAGCTGTGTAGCAGTTGCCAGCCGCCAGATTTGTCAGCAAGGCAGGAATCCTGGGGAGGATCAGGTCTTGATCTTTGAGGTGACGACGGTGGGCGATCGCGCTCAGGCTATAGGCAACAGGGACAGGTAGTTTCGGCGGTGGCGGCAGTTCAAAGGATTGAGACAGATCGACCAAGCTGAGGCCACGGGCGATCGCTTCAATTCGTTGATCGTCAACACTGCCATTGATCCAATGCACCACATCATCCAAAGTGACAAACCGCTGATACAAGTTGAGTTGTTCAGATAATTGGTCATTTTGTTTTTCCCGGCGTTGGGCTTCAATCTCCTGACGCTTCAGCCATGTCAGTAAGTTGGTCTTCAGATCCCCAGCTTGCCAAGTGGTGATGCCGTCATCGTTGTCAGCCCAGTCCCAGTAAAGGCGATCTGCTGTTGACCTAGCCCGTACCAATCGCGGTCGCAGGTTGCCACTTGCCAAAGCCAAAGCCAGTCGAAATTCACTGGAATCTGCGGCAGCGGCTTTACATGCATCAAGCCAAGCTGGTTTCAGTAGGGGGAGAGGGCGCAAAAAATTTTCTTGGACAAATTTCAAAGAGCAATCTAGCGCAGCCTCTGCTTCACCCAAAGCAATCAGTACATCCAGCAGGGTTGCTTTCTCCCGGCTCAATTCAATAATGGCTGTCTCCAGTCGCCGCTGTGCTCGTTTGATCGAAGCGGGAGCATTACCATCTTGAGCCACCCGCCTGAAGCTGTCTAACCAATTGTCAATGTCGGTTAGTCGGTCAACTTGGGGGTTAAGCTTGGGCTGAAAGCGATCGAGCGGAATGGCAAAGTAGGACAGCCCATTGCGTACCTGAAAGCTATAGCGAACAAATTCATCAATGCCCCGATCTCTGCCCAAGTTAGAAACGGCTCTGTAGAAGTCCACCCCATAGCGGGCAGTGCGATCGCCCACCTTAGCCCGCCCTTCACTAAACAAACTCTGTAGCTCTCTCAGTCCTGTGGGCGCAGACCATAGCGGTACCCACAGTTCTGCTCTCGCCTCATCCCCTTCAGAGGCACTGCCATACCCCACATTAGAAGGGCGCACGGTGAAAGGATAGGCAAAGCCACCTTGATCTGATTGTTCATAGCGTCGAGTTGCCCCGGCGGTAAATAGCATGATGCCTTCTAACATCAACACAAAATCCCAAGGGTTGACTCTAGAATCAGCATCGTAGCCCGGTGCAGCATTAGCCCCCCCCGCCGCAATGGGGTTAAACTGCCCAATCTTGCCATTGAACGGGAGCGCTGGCAGGGTGGCATCAAACAGCGCTGCTTTCAGCAAGGATGTGGCATTTGTGGTAGGTTCCCCGCTTGTGACATCAATCAACTCCTGTAATTGCTGCATGAAGGTGCGGCTGAACTCGAAGTTGCCATCATTGCCGCCTGTTCCTGTGAGGGGTGGAAACTTGAGATCGTCAGATGTGACCAGGGCGCATGTATCTAACCATTTCACCGCCTCATCAGGGAGAGTATTTCGCAACCGCTCCAACAGTCTTCGCTTTTCTTTCTTCTCTTTGGGTTGAACTATAAGTTTCAGCGCATCAACTTGCTCTTGCGCTATGGCGATCGTCTCACCATAGATTTGGAACCGCTCTGACTGAGCCTGCTGGATCGCATTCAGCAACCGCTTCTGAGCCACATCTTTCTGGTAAAACCCGGTGCTGCCATTCCACGGGGCTACTAGTGGTGTTGGCTTGTACTGGTAGAGAAAAAATGTCTCTAACTCATCCTGTGTCAGCTGCGTGACCAAGACAAAGGCATCGTTATGCCAGTAACCCTTTGCCTGTTGATCTTGCTTCTGTTCAACAATCAGCCGCAGAACGCCTAATGCTTTGAGGTAGTTGGACAGCGGCTCTGGGGAGCAGCCATATAGGGGGATCAATTCAGGCATTATTCAGTCCCCTCCAGAAGGTTAGGAGCATGTCTTTTGGAACCGCGCCAATCGGCAATCCGGATCAGCGTTTCTAGAAATGCCAGCTTGAAGGGGCCGTATTCTTCTAGTAGGGCGATCGCCTGTGCGGTCCACGATTCTCCGTGTTCACCATCTCCCAAACCCATGCAGTCTAAGGAAATCTCTTGACTCTTAATTCTCAGTTCACCACCCAGATCAATTTCAGGGAGCTGGGTATGGACGCGATCGCCATGATGCACCCCCAACGCAAACCGTTCAGTTCCAGTAGGCTTAGTAGGCTTTTCCATGGGGCGGGGCTGAATAGTCATACGGACTTTGCCGTGATGGCAGGCAACTAGATAACACAACAAAAAGTCTTCCTGCTCCTGCAAAGCCAGCAGCGCACTAACTAACTCGTGCCGGAAGCCGCGTCGATCAGGAGGCATTCGGTAGCGATCATCTGGGTTCTTAAAGTCGTGATTTGATTTAGCCCACAAGGTTTCCCCCACCTGTTCCGGACGGTTATGCGTCAGGGCGGTTTGAAAGACATGATGAGCTTTGCCCGCATCATGCCAGCGCCCTGCCCGTATCAGCAGGTCAATGGGTAACTCTAGGTCTGGGAATTGCTCACACAGGGTTGCAACTTCCTCCGCCACATCCTGAGAGTGAACAGTCAGTCTGACAAACTCAGTCGCCCCCTGGCTCAAGCCGTCTCGCTCGTCCTGGTCAGGTGCAATCCAGTGATCCAATTCAACGGCTGGGGTTTGTGGTGTGTTGCCAGTGAAGCCTAATTCGGGGTCATAGCCACCTGCTGAACAATGCAGCAGTAGAGTCATGCCAGGGGAAAGCGTTGCCGCTTCTTTCCACCCTCGCCAGCCATCGCGCACCCAGGCTTTATGGTTCTTGAGTTTGCTAAAGAAATCTCTGGCTCTCCCAATGCTGACACGGCAAAGCTCCTGCGGTTGAATAGCGCCCGTGTCATCAGGCGGTTCCAGCCCCGTCCAGTCGCGCCATGCGATCGCCACATCTGTTTCATCGGTCTCTCGAATAAACGATGAAATGTCGATGTCATGTCCTGCCAGGTCAGTTGATGTGTCAAACAGTTGCAAAAGGTCATGCTGGCGAGGAATCAACCCCTCAATCTCTTCTTTCGGTGCCTCAACATCTTCCAGTGCTGATGGCCCTACATCACTGAGGTCTTTTAAAAGCGATCGCGCAGCTTCAAGCTGTTCAGCAGTATAGGGGCTGGCATCCTTCTTCAGATCTGGACTATCAACCCAGTGAATAGCTGCGGTATCAGAGCACTCACCATACCGATTACATCGCCCAAATCGCTGCACCATCGATGACCAAGGAGCTAGTTCGGTAAATAAGGTTTGGGCAGAAATATCAACCCCCGCTTCGATCGCCTGAGTTGCCACCAGGATTCCCGAAATGCCCTCTCGCAGTTTTCGGTTGAGCACCTTTCTTTCTGCTGCTCGAAAGCGCGAGTGAATGAGCGTTAATTCTTCGTTGCTTTGCTTCGCCAGTGCCTCGTAGAGTTTCTGGGCACGGGTGACCCGATTGCAAATTACCAACGTTAAGGAGCCAGGTTTGTGAGCAGCGATCACCTCTTTTGCCAGTTCTTGGGCGTAATCGCTCTCTTTCCCTATACACTCCGTTTTTGCCTTATCCAACCGCTTCTGAGACTGCATCCGCAGGTTCAGCGTGCCATTCAATAAGTCGGCATCCGTCAGCTGGTGAGCCTGACTCAAATCCGGCTTATAGTTAACTGTTTGCAATAGATCCGAATCAAGAGTTGCACTCATCCACAGCGAACGCGTGGTTCCGCAGGTGCCAAATAGTTCCCGAAACCCTTGCAGTTGAGCCGTTGTTCGCAGTCCAGCCCCCATTAACTGCACCTCATCCATCACCCATAGACAATCGCTGTTCAGTAGGGCAAAGTGGATCGGCCACTTGTAGCGGCTCATCCCGTATCCTCGGTTCAGTGCCCGACTCAGAAGCTGATCCTGTGTACCGATCAAGATGCAATCCTTCTCCGGGTGAGCCTCCCAGTCATTACTAACAGCACCACCCATCAGCAGGTGCAACCCAATCTCATCGCTTAGTCCCGCCTCTTTTAACCAGGCTTCTACTTCTGTATGGGTTTGCTCAACTAACGTTCGCATGGGTAAGCAATAGACCAGGCGGCGGGGTGTTCTTTGGCATGTTGCTACATCGGCATACCGTCTGCGCCAGAGCCAACTCAACACCGCTGCTGCTGTCTTTCCTGCCCCAGTTGGCACATTTAACAGAATTGGCAGCTCTGTCTCTGTCGCTAGTCGTTCCTGATAGGGGAATGGTATTTTTTTAGTGATTTCAGCAAACCACTCAGCATAATTTTGCATGAAGAACCAACCGTATTTAAGCGGGTATCGTAGTTTCTAACGGTAGATAGAAATGTTTCCTGACAGCTTGAAAAACTAGAGTTAGGCTGGCTTACGTTCGGTCACTCAACGAAATAGAACATTTGTTCATCCCAGGCTAACCACTGAAAGCTGGAACGTCAAATAATATTTGCTTTAACAGTCAAAGCAAATAGATTAGCTTAGCCTATCAGTTCAGTAAGTCAGAGGAAGAGCTGGACGTTTACCCTCTCAGTTACTTTTTAGTAAAGAAGTATTGTTTTTAACACCGTCCTTGGCACACCTTTGGGGAAAGCCCCAGCAAATCTGCTAAGGGCTTTTATTTGGGGTCAGCAGCGGGGGAAGGCGATCGCCCTTACTCATATCTCAGCAACCGTGAAGCTTAGACAAAGGGTATGACATCTCCAGAGAACCTTTCATTAAGTCGGCTCCCAACATTTCTGCTAGCAGGTTATTCGTATGGATATTGCCAAATGAAACCATGACAAGAAAACCAATTTAGGAGATTCATATGAAATGGATACTGCCAGGGGCGATCGCTCTCGCTCTATGTCTCCCCCCAATACCTGCCAATGCTCAACAACTATCGAATACAACTCGTCAGCAATGTGAAGCAGCACTCGACAATGCAGAGAATATACTGGTTAACAATCGTCATCTCTGGATTGTTGATACGCGTACTTCATCAATGGAAGATGCTGGCTATCAAAGGTATCCTCAGGGGCGATCAGTCGCTCTTGACCTAGTGATAGCGGGCAATGCGGTGGGGTCTGTCATGAATTCACCGCAACTACTGACATCTATTTCTCAGTCCATTATGCAAACTTGTCCTGGAGTAGGACTGGTAAGTTTTGGAGTAGATCAGACTGACTGGGGTATTACTTTCGGCTGGATTGGCAATCGCGCTAGAGAGTTTGAGTGCGTAGATCCAGGAGACGGGGATACAAATTCTTGGGGGTACGTGACCTGTCTTTGAATCAGCACCAACGGATAGCAATGATCGATTTGCAGCAAAACTAAACTACCTAGCGATTGCCTCCCCAACCCTTACCCAATCATAGGGAGCAGTCGCCAAGAACCAAGCAATATCAGCCACAGCAGTCATGTTACTCTGCACTAAATAAAAGCCCCTGGCGATCGCAGCATAGTCCAAGCCCTGTTTAGCTCTGTACAAAGACCTTATCAATGGGGTCTTTTTTTTGGCAATTTCAGATATCTGCAATGATGCTCAGCCGTCAGATTTTAGAAACGGGTGTGGGTTACAGGGACACCGCAGCGCTGGTTGCTTTCTGTTGCTGCCGTGTCCCTTCCACCTTAGTGGTGCAGAAAACTCCTGAAACCCGTCAAACTCGTTATTCCCAACAATGCTCGTTATTGATAACGGCCAAAATTTCAATAGAACTACGAGGTTTTAGCTTATAGTACATTTGCTCAAAAATGACGCAAAAAAGTTTTCTGCACCACCAAGGCCGCTCTGGTACCCTATCTCGCCTTGAGATTTTAATGAGATTCCCCATATATCGTCTCTTCAGGACTTTTCTGCACTACTAAGCGCTCTCTCAGTGCTGTGTACTACATATTCGCAGCTTACACTGGGTGAGTTTTTTACTGATTAACCGACTGTTCAAACACTCTCTAAGGGAGGCGATCGCCTTCCTTAGAGGGTATACTGGCGTTGACTGCCGAACAAGTGTTCAGGGTAGGACAACCCTAAACAAAAATGTTGTCTAGTTTATAGATCAGATAGAAATCGATCTGACCCTAGCGTAGACGCAGAAACTCCTTTTAACAGCATTAAGGGATTATTACCCAGCTTAATCCAAGTGTCGTTTGAGTAAGTTCCAGTACCCTGCTGAATGATCAGTTGATCGACATTAATACCATCCAGAAGCTTAATAAAATCTTGATTAGATTGGAAATCATTGACCTGGCTAAAGCCATTCAGTGAGATACCAAATTGATCTAAACCTTCATTACCTGTTATTTCATTTCGACCTTCTCCTCCAATCAGAATGTCATCTCCCCAACCCCCTCGAAGCGTATCGTTTCCTAAACCACCTCGAAGCAAATCATTTCCACTCAGACCCAGCAGCGTATCATTGCCATCCTGCCCGTTGATGACATCGGCAGAGCTGTCATAACCAGAGACGACATTATCTTTTGCATTGAGAAATGTAACTTTATTTTTACTCAGAACTTTGCCATTGTTCCACTCAGCATCAACAACATCATAGTCATCTTTGCCATCTTGGACGACAGCCTGTCCATTAAACAAAATATTTGCGAAAACACCAGATGCCTGTGGTCGTAGAAAGTTATCTAAGTTCTGTAGAGCAAAACCTTTCAGTACGATTTCAGTATTTGGAACTCCCTCAAAACGAATAATCAAATCACGGTTGGATTCAAACAAAACCATATTCCGAGCAGTAAATCTATCTCCTACGAACTTGAGAGTGTCAATCTCATTGATGATCTCTGGCTTGGGATCAGTGCCTTTACCAACACCGCCAAAATTCAGGATAGTGATTTGCCCGTCTTCAGATGTAATAGGCACCTCATATTTTCCACCCAAGCAGTTGATTTCTTTTGAAGATGGGCTAATGATAACAGGAACGTCTTCGATCGGAAGCTCACCTGAATTATCATCGCCTGGGACCGAACTTGAATCGTCCTCAGGTGTCTCTCCAGGTATTTCTCCACCTGAAATGATGGGTGGGTCTGGAACAATTGTCGATCCTGGACTTTCTTTAGGTGTCTCCCCAGAGGTGCCTATAGGTAATTCGATGGGCGTGCCTGGAACAATTGGATAAACCAGGATTAATGTTATAATATCCCAAATAATGGAGGGTAAATCGCCCACAATGGGATCTTTATGTAGATTGAAATCCCCCACTGGAGGATGCCATTTGGAGTGAACTAGACCGTCTTCTATTAGACGATGATCAAGAATATTATCTTTAGGAATGATTGGATCTGAAGTTCCCCTAGAAGTAACTTTGTCTAGGTTGAAAGTTATTTCTGACCCTGTTGGATTAGACCCCGTTGGCAACTCTTCTGTCTCTTGGTCAGTAGCGATCGCGGGTAAATCTTCTTTAGACGTGTTTCCATCGGCGGTGGAGATGATCAAATCTAAAGCTTGATCAGACGTAACAGTAGCTGTCCCCACCAGAAAGGTGTCTAAGCTAACAGTGGAAACATCAAAGGCGGCTGATCGGAAGATGACGTTGATCAGCGTGTCTTCTACCTCTTCAATGACTAGAGTGTTAGAGCCATTACCTTGAACTAGATTAACTAGATTGGTAGCGAGAGCAAGTTGAGAGGAAGTAATTGCATCAGCCAAAAATTTATCAGCAGGTTCAGAAGCTCCCTCCCCAGTAGGATTAGGTGGATTGGGCACTTTTGCACCAGGAACTAGTGCACCTCTATCAATGTCATCAGATTTTTCACTAGACAAACCCAAGTTAAGGAGCGCTAGAGCGAAGAGCCATAAGCCAACGTTGAAAGTCCTCGCAGAGGTGAATGAAGATACTGGGGTACCATCCTCTGATGTGGTATTTTTGACCGCTATTGAGGAGATGAATGAAGATGCTGGATTGCCATCTTCTGGCTTAGTGTCTTTGCCACCTGGATAGAATGCAGCCTGATTTCCTTCCTGTGATTTGTCCAGGTAATTCTTCAGATCTTCGAGCGTCCAAATTGTTACAGAGCAGCCCAGATTCGCCTCATAGCGTCTTTTTACCACCGCTAGTTGATTCGTGGGAATAATCCAGAAAAGGATGATAACTGTAGCGGCACTGCTCAGAGTTCTCAAGGATTCATCGGAAATTTTTTCGAGATCAAAGTGGCTAATTCTTTGCTGAACATTGGGAAACAGCTCACTGAGGTTGTCCACTTCCGACGTTAGAACCCCTACTTGATTGTGATCAGGTAGATCTCTAGTCTTAGAAAGAGTTTTTAATGTACTTTCTACCCCATTTTTTTCACCTGGATTGGTAGAATCAAACCACCGGAACAGCGCCATCTCAGAGATTAAAACGATGAGAGCCATGAAGCCAATTCTCCTGGGGGCAATAGAATTAAGTGGCTGAGTAAGGCAGACTTTATAAGCTGATAAGGACTGGAGACTCGTTGTTGACAAATGATGCTGGAAAAATACCTGGCTTTCTTAACCCAAACCTAATTTCTAAAATTTTCTTGATAAAAATCTGGTTTCGAAATCTGAAACCTTTATAAGTTCATAGTTCAATCTCAATCAAACAACATTATTAGGAATGTAAATACATCCAAAAGTTGACATCCGAAAATTAGCTGCTCAGCGGCTTAATGCTCAACAGAAACATTCAGATCAGAAACAAAGCAGGCTCAGGTGGAAGGATAAATGGATGTCATATTTCACACCCTGATTGCTGCGACGAAGCACTAACGCTCTTAGTCAGGGTATACGAACTTAATTATCCGCTGTCAACATTCAATCAGCCAGTTGAAAAGGTGGAACATAGGCCGGTGTGCGCTAATCATGAGAGGGGGTTTGTTTCTCCAGAGAATCTATTAGTTTTTCAATCGTAGCCACGATGTTTTTTGTATTTCGATTTTTATCTTCTTTTAGAAAAGGTTTTACTGCTGCCAGTCCTTGTGACAGTTTTTTTATTGCCCTGCTAAATATCAATAGAGTCAACGGATCTTCTGACGGTAAAAAATCGAGAATTATCTGTGCTAATAGGGTAATTTGACTTGTATCTTTAGATACAAAATCTTTTATCTCTACTAGAGAACCATTGCCGCTAGTTTGCAGAAAGAACCTAACTTCATCTATGCCGCTAAGCAACTTCTGAAGCGCAGTCTTAAATTGGAATACGGAGCGTAGATTCCATGTCTGCAAGTAAGACTCAACGTTCTGGGCTAGTTGCCCTGCAAGTTCCTCTTCTTCAATCAAGCGGCGGATTGCAGGAGAATGAAATGATGTTGTCGGCCTGTAATGACCTAACGTATCGTCCGCAGCCTCACTTAAAATTTCTTCCATCCAGGCATTGATACTTTTGTCCGCCTTGCGTGCCGCGAGAAGGATTCTCTCGTGAGTATTTTCGTCAGTTCGGAAAGATAGTTGTTTCACCGCTTTAGGACGGCGATCGCGGTCCGGGATAGGGAGTTTGTTGGCCTTCTCTTGACGATTTTGTAGTTCATTTAGTTCCGTAGGAATCTCTTTAGCAGAGAGACTTTGAGTAGAAATATCTTGAGCTGACCCCGTCACTGGAGTTTTCGGCTGATGCATAGAAGACCCTGATTTTCTGGACATTCGCAATTTATCTCTGCAAGAGGTAGCTGACACCAGCTTTTATCAAGATAGTGTCTGATCGGAGGCTGTCCCTCTACAGAAATCAGGGCACTGGAACCTTACTAAGCAAGACAGCAATAGTCGGGTGCTTTAGCTACCCACTTTTGATAGCAGATAAAGATGTCATCCGTCAATAGACATAGATTTCTATTGGCCTAGACTGATTAGTTATCTATTCCTAAGTATATCCATCAGGAAAACCGATAAATGAAGTCATTATGTGATTTCACCATGCCAGACACTCTAATTGTGTAAAGTGCAAAAGTTGATTTTTCTGGGGCAAGCAATAAAAAATACCGAAATATGCAGAAGGAAGGCCATAAATTTGTTCTAAGTATAATTTTAGAGTTAGAAGTAAAATAATTGATATGTAAGGGTTTTAGACCATTCAAGCCAATCAACCGACTAGTCTAGCTTAGAAAACCGGGTATTTTATAGCTCCCCCTATAAAAATCCGATCAAAATCTGAAGTCAAAACATGCTTCCATTTTTTGCTGTCATATTTTGCAAAAATAAACTAGACTATGCACAGGTGTGAAAGATTCTTACCAAGTGAAAAGATTTTATGACTGCAAACAAACCGTTCAAGAATGGCAATGACGAAGTGCAGCAAGAACGTGTTCGGCAGGCTCGGATATCGTTTAACCTGGCCCTTGTCACGACGGCTGCCGGTGCGCTGGGTATCTTGGTAGGGGTTGTGCTTGGATTTGTTGGAAAACCTCAGCTAGGAACAGTGGCAACAGTTGGGGGAACGACGATTAGTGTTTGCTGCCACAAGTTTTCCAAAGATGCGAATGATCGCCTCGACAAACTAGCCTCTGATCAGGATGAAGACGACTGCGAATGAGCGATGCATCGGAAAATTGAGCAACCGTGCTGGAGAATGCTCAACTCGACGATTCATACCAATGCGATCGCCCCAATACTGGCCATAACAAAGACTTCAACATCAGGGCGATCGCTCATCGGTATGGCTGCGATATCCCCCTAAGCGGTAGCTTTTGGGAATAGCTCAATTCTCATTCGACCATCCCTATCGGCTTGACTGAAGGCGGCAGGGAAGCTCTAGCGCTATTAAGTTTGGGATATGTGGCGATCGCATTGACGGGGGTGCAGATAGTTCAGAATTTGGTGCTTGTTGCCTGATAAGGGTTTGAGGGTCATTGTCGTAAACGCTGGATTTTGCTAGGCCGTGATCGCGGCAGAAGCCATGTAGGGAAATGCGGGTAGAACTGTCCATTTTTGATTCTCTGTGAAGTGGATGCAAACGTAGATAGAACTGGTTTCGTACGCTCTCGAACGGGTTAGCCGTTCGGAATGTGTGCGGATGGCGTTCTGATGCCGTCTGAAGTCGTTCGGTTTTGCCTCATGACTCAGTTATAAATCAAACGACATCAAAAATCATCCCCATGACGCCACATGATTTCTTATATAACAAGGAGTTTAGGATAGTCTTAGCTAATCAAACGATGCTTGATGATTCTGGATAGCTTGCCTATACTGAAGAGAAGCTATTTAATGAGATCTCCCCTATGAATATTTCTGAAGCCTTGAAGCGATTAACTGTGAGAATGTCAGATGAAGTTAAAGCCGCGCTTGAAAAGTACGCGGCTCAAACTGGCCTATCAGAGGCAGCGGCGGCGGAAAGGTTCGTAGCACTTGGGCTGTACAACAATGGGCTGCTTACACAAGTGCCGCCAGTAGAAAAGCGACGGGGCGGGAAAAGGGAAGGAGCGGGACGCAAGCCAGAATCTAAACAGGAAGGCAATTGAGGCGATCGCCATGACAACATCTGAACCATCACGGCTTGACCGGATAGAAATGCTGCTAGGGAATCTAGCAGAGAGGCAAGAAATCAGCCAGCTTGAATCTACGGCTCGATTTGAGCGCATTGAGCAACTGAACGAAAACACCGCACGGCTAATCGAAAGCAACGCCAGGGCAATCGCGGCTCATAGTGAAGAGCTGCGCACCAGCCTTGCTTCTCACCGTGAGGAGCTGCGAGCGAGCATTGCTGATGTGGTGAACATGGTGGGCAGTGTTGCAATCCAGCGGCAACAAGAGCAGGCAGCAGGCGACCGCGAGAACAGCACCCAAATCGAAGTGCTTCTAGGCGAGAGCCGCGAGAACATCAGGCAGCACCAGGTGTTCAGAGAAGAGGGCGTAGTGTTCAGAGAAGAGGGCGTAGTGTTCAGGGAGCGGCTTGATCGCATGTTTGCGGAGATTCGCGCCATCTGGCAGCGGCTAGCAGGTTAACGTGGCAACCCCCACAGCTGGTGCCGTCAAAGAGTTTATATCGTGTGCGTGTCTGTATATAGTGTCAATCTTTGACAGGAAAGGGTTTGAGCGTTTATGATTTGGGTATAAACCAATCGAAAAACTTTTTCAAAGAAAGGATGATCGATCGAAAGAAGTTTCGGGCAGTATTATTATTCGGTGTGCCCACTGAAGGGAGAAAAGAAATGTCCGGCCACTCAAGCACCACAAAATCTATCGGGGTTCGGCTAAAAAACGGATTCCTAGATAGCTTGGACACTCTGGTCTTCGAGCAAGGCATCACGCGCACTGATCTGATGCGGGAGTGGCTTGAGATAGCCTATGCCGATGCAGTTCGCCGCGCCCCCAAAGCAAAACCCGCTCCAACAGCAAAAACCCCCAGCAATAGCTGAGGGTCTTCTTAAACACGCCTGAATAACGTTTTCCGAAAGTTTACGACGCCTAGGAAACGTATCAGGATTCGCCAGGGAATGAACCCGTGCTTTACAACAACAATTCTAGCAAACACGATACAGAATCCGCAAGTCCCCAAGCAGGTGAGGCTGCTGACTCTCTCGCTGCATCTGCCTCCCATCATAAGCCCCAGGCACAGGGAAGGCAAGAGCAAGACCCGGCTGGGAGCCTTCCTGGAGCGCTTACTCCCCGCGATCGCATCCTACAAGAATTCCGCAAGAGCGCCATTTCCGACGAAACCGCGCTGCTCAATTTTGAGTATATCAGCGGGGAAATGGCGATCGAGACTATGGCCGAGGTGGCGGTCTCGCAAGCCCAAACGGTAACATCGTACGCTACCGTCCCGGTTGCCAAAATCCTCAAACGCTACGAATTCGCAGCGGCTGGCGGCTGGGTTGCGTACGGCACAACAATCGATGGTGGCAAAGGTAGCACAGCCTACTTCAAGCCCGACGAGCCGCGCCGGGATTTTGAAGATCGCAAACTCATCAAATACGAAACGCCACAGGGCTGCGCTGCCACGCCGCTGCTGGCAAACCTGCCGCCCGAAAAGTGGCAGGCGCTGTTCGCCAAACATAAGGCCACGCCGCTAGAGGGTGAGACGCCATGGCAAACTGTGCAACGCTGCAACCTGCCGCTTGGGATGGTCGAGGGCTGGAAGAAAGCGCTCGCACTAGCAGACTACGGCATCGCATCGATCTGCATTCGGGGGGTGGCTCAATGGCACTCCAAAGGGACGAACGAGCTATGGGACGCGATCGCCCAGCTCGCCACCAGCGGGCGCAAGATCTTCATTTTCTTTGATGAAGACGAGAAAGAAAAGACGCGGCAAAACGTGGATACGCAGCGCATGAAGCTAGCAGCAGCGCTAGAGCAGACCGGGTGCAGCCCATTGCTACCCCGCTGGGATATGGCGCTAGGCAAGGGCATTGACGACGTGCTATTTGGCCTGGGCACCGATGCCCAAAGCTGGCTTGACGCCCTGGTCAAGAGCGCCCCGTCCCTAAAGGCGACGCGATACAGCGAGCGGCTCAAGTGCGCGGCGAAAATTATCAAGCAGCTCAACACCCTCACCTACCCGGTAGAGCGAGCGACCGAAGGGAAGTACATGCCAGAGCTGCCGCCCATTGAAAAGGGCGCGATCCATGTGTTGAGCGCTGATATGGAAAGCGGAAAAACGACCCGGATCGGGCAGGACTACGTGAAGCCGTGGATCGCCGATGGCGGGATTGTGGTGTACCTCGCTCCCAGTAATTCACTTGGCAAGCAAACTGCTGAAACACTGAATCTGCCTCACGTCCACGACTTTGACAAGACGAGCGAAGGGCTGCCGCTGCTGCATACGCAAATTGGCTACGATGGCGGCGTCGTCATGTGCCCCGATAGCCAACACCGCCTGCCTTCATGGCTATTTGAGCGTCCGCTATTGCTAATTTTGGATGAGGCCAATCAGATCGACAGCCACATGGCCGAAGGCAATACTCTTAAGGAACGTTTCTCAGAAATCTGGGAAAAATTCGGCACCGTCGCGCAGAATGCGATCGTTAATGGAGCCATTGTGCTGAGTGAGGCCAACCTGCCAGATCGGGCAATTGACTTGGTTAGGAAGGTGTCTGGGGCTACTAAGGTGCGGGTCTTCACCCACAAAAAGGTAGGCGTGGCGTGGCCTACAGAGGTTTTAAAGGGACAGGTTTCCGGCTATCGCGCCATGCTCCTGAATGCAGTGGGCGACGGCAAAAAGCTGCTAGTCGTCACCTCCTCCCAAAAAGAGGCGGAGCGGATAGAACGCATTTTGAGCGATCGCCACCCAGACCTCAAAATCTTCCGTGTGGATTCTAAAACCAACCGCGAGGGCAACTTCGACGATCTCTTTCGCAAGCCGAATGAGTGGCTACAGGCAGAGCAGCCAGATGTGCTGATTCTCAGCCCCAGCGCCAAATCTGGCGTCGATATTGAGGGTAATGTAAGCGCCACTGATGCCTATTTCGATGAGGTCTGGGGATACTTCCCAAGTCTGACAACCGATACCCACATGCAGCTGCTGGGTCGCTACCGCCCGCCAGTGCCGCGCGTCATTTTCTGCCCACTATTCATTCAGGGAGACTTCAATGAGCAGGCGGCATATCCATCGGCGATCGCCCGACACATGCGGAGCCATACCAAATTAGTCGGGGGCGTTTACGGGCTGGATGAAATGCTAGAGGCAGAAGGCGATCGCGCTGAGGCGATGCTGACGACCGAGCAGGCCGTCGCGGAATACCTCAGCGCTGAGCGCTCAGTAGCTGGTTGCCAGAAGCTGATGGCTCACGACGAATTGGTTCGGCGGCTGGAGGCGGCTGGACACAACGTAACTTCTCAAGATATTGCCAAAAGCCCCGAGGCGGCGGCAATTTGGAAAGCTGCCGCCGAAGAGCTGGAGCGCGAGGATGGTACATTCATGGCGGCGCGAGTAGTGCAGGAGGAGCACACCCCCGAATGGGCAAGGAAGCGCTTGAAATCCATGGAATGCACCTTGGAGGTTGAGATACTGGCTCAAAAGGTGCTGTTGCGGGCTGAATTCCCCGGCGTGGCGTTCGATGACCCGGACGACTGTTATAGAGCAATTTACAAGGAGTACGGCAGCATGAAGCGGGGCGTGATTAACCAGGGCAAGGCTGAGAATCTAAGCGCTGCCCAAGAGATTGACAGGGAACTAGCTCGCTCAATCCTGGATCAAAATATCAAGGCAAACCACCGATTGCCCAGAGCTGCCATGCGGGGTAAAGTGCTTGCCGCATCGGGCATCCTGGAGCTGGTCGATGGCCGCGAATATCAAAACTCCGATAAGCGGGCGACCGCAGTGAAAGTTAACTGTCTGCGATTCAGGAAAGAGATTGCAACCTATCTCTCTCTGAATGTGAATGAAAGCCAGACCCCGGTTGAAATTTGCAACAAGCTGTTGAAGCGGCTGGGGCTGAAGGCAATCTCGACTAGCCGCCCTGGCCGCAGGGGAGAGAGGATCAATCGCATTTATCAGGCTGTGGGGCACGACGACCCACTTCGAGTGCGGCTGCTCAATGCTTATAGGGCGGGGCTTGCAGCCACCGTGTCCTCGATTTCTAATAAGGAAACCTATATAGGAATCACGGACACAGCCAACAATCCGCCCCCAGATATCAGCGGTTGGCTCTCTCCCGAATCCCTCAAGGAGATAAAAGAATGGTATGAGCAGGCTGATAATTGCCCCGAAAATAGAGGATTTCTCGATAGCATTCCCCGTGAGGTGATTGAATT